>Ga0206127_1005788_pt1 | contig 10278 bp, 7 predicted proteins | sample Helgoland_Spring_6_FD_148646 | JGI IMG/M metagenome (GOLD analysis project Ga0206127, IMG submission 148646) | Pelagic subsurface seawater microbial communities from Kabeltonne, Helgoland, North Sea - Helgoland_Spring_Bloom_20160419_1 | ecosystem: Environmental > Aquatic > Marine > Epipelagic ...
TTTTCTGGATAACTTGAACGCGCTTAATTTCACTCCAGACCTTGAGGAGTGGAATTCACAATGCCAATACTGGAAGCACGAACTACCAAAATTACAAGTAGATAATAGTGACTCTGCGCCGGTTGATTTACATGCTTTATCTGATCATTTGAGCTCTTATTTACCTGAAGATTCAACTTTGGTAACGGATTCTGGCTCCATTGAGTTGATTTTCCCCAATAATTTTGATTTTAGGGTCAATAGGCGAGCTATACATCCTTCTAGTCAGGGCGCCATGGGTTTTGCTATTCCAGCAGCTATAGGCTCTTATTTTGCTAATTCGAAGCCAACTTATGTTGTTGTTGGGGATGGTTCTATAATGATGAACCTTCAAGAACTTCAAACAATAGCTCAATTTAATATACCAATTACGATATTTGTAATTAATAATAATATGTACGGTATCATCAGGAAACGTCAGAAAGAGTTATTTAGAAAACGAAAAATCGGAGTAGACCCGAGTACTGGAGTTAGCTCACCTTCTTTCAAGGATGTGGCTAACACATTTGGCTTTGACTATCAGTTCATAGAAAATATCAAACAGCTTCATACTCAAATTACTTGTGGATTCAAACCCTCGAGGCCTAGCCTTATCGAAGTGATGGGCTTAGAGAATCAATTATATTTAAATACTTCTCATGCAAAAACATCTACAGGCCAGTATGTCATGAGGCCTATTGAAGATCAAAGTCCGTTTATGGATAGAGATGTGTTTTTAAAAAATATGTTAATTGCTCCCATTGACCAATAACAACAGCAAATAAAAGGTATAGACATGGCTTCAATTAAATTAGCGGATAACAGAATAATTAGTGATTTTGGACGGCCTTACTTTGTTGCAGAGCTAAATACAAGCCATTTTGGAGATTTAAGTATTGCCAGAAATATGATTTTGGAAGCTAAACAATCTGGTTGTGATTGTGTGAAATTCCAATCGTGGTCTGAAGATAGTTTATATTCTAAAGATTTTTACAAGGAAAATCCAATAGCGAAGCGATTATTCAAAAAATTCTCACTTAGTCCAAATGACCTTAATGAGTTAGTTTCTTATTGCAATGAAATTAATATTAGTTTTGCATCCACGCCTTATTCAAAAGAAGAGGTTAACTTTCTAGCAGAGAAATGCGATGTACCTTTCATTAAGGTCGCGTCAATGGATTTAAATAATCATCCATTTCTAAAGCATATTGGTTCAGTACAAAAGCCAGTAGTGCTCTCAACTGGGATGGGGACAATGGACGAAATCGAACAGGCAGTGAGTATACTAGAGGGATCTGGTTGCTATGATATATGTATTCTTCACTGCGTTGCGGTATATCCTCCAGAAATAGAAACGTTACAGCTCAATAACATTAAAGGATTAAGAAATAAGTTCGAAAATTATCCAATAGGATATTCTGATCACTCAATTGGTGTTGAAATGGCATGTGCGTCTGTGGCTCTGGGTGCTTGTTTGATTGAAAAGCACTTTACTTTAGACAAGGCTCGTCTTGGAATGGATAATCAAATGGCGACAGAGCCTGTCGAAATGGCACAATTAGTCACATTATCTAACAATATCCATGCGGCACTTGGGTCCGAAGAAAGAGTTTTGTCAGGTGCTGAGCTTAATCAAAAAACAAAAATGAGACGAAGTATTGTGTCTGCCAGAGCATTAAAAAAGGGGAATTTAATATCATATACCGATCTTGATGTGAAGCGCCCAGGTACCGGAATTTCGCCAATCAATTTTGACTCTGTTATCGGTAGTCAATTAAACAGAGACTTAGATATTGATGAAATGCTACGCCCGGAGGATCTGTGTTAATTAGGTCACTTTCAACGTGGAATTTACTACAAATACAATAGCATCTTTATAAAGATTAATTTTACCGTTTTAATCGATGGTTAAATTATCCGACGCTATTTAGGTTTTGAACCGAATACCTTATAAAGATGAATAATTATCGGTCTCACACTACCAATTTTAATAGTTAGTCAATAATGTTTACGTCGTCATGAAACAAGACTTTGTTATTAATAGATTCTATGAGATTCAAGGGAAGATTAACATATGATAAATCTGTTACGATGGCCCTAAAGCAAAATGTAGTTGCAAACTATATCGGCCAGGGCTGGAGAATGGTTATGTCCCTTGCTTTTGTGCCGTTGTACATAACATATTTGTCTATTGAAGCCTATGGTTTGATTGGTGTGTTTGCAATGTTGCAATCATGGTTAGTTTTACTAGATATGGGTATGAGGCCCGCTCTGTCTAGAGAAATGGCTAGATTTACTGGTGGAGCCCACAATAATCAGTCGATTTGGAATTTACTTCGTAGTGTTGAATTTGTGGTGATTGCAATTGCCATATGTATAGCGATTGCAATAGGGCTAATGTCTAACTGGTTATCAACTACCTGGGTTAACTCCGAAACTTTGAGTTACAATACAATCATGCTGAGTTTCATGATTATGGGTACCATTGTAGCTCTTCAATTTGTTGAAAATATATATACTAGTTCGCTTGCTGGGTTACAAAAGCAGGTTATTCAAAATGTAATTGTAACGGTTGTCTCAACTTTGAGAGGTTTTGGAGCTTTAGGGATTATAATTTGGGTTTCACCGACTATAACTGCATTTTTTATGTGGCAGGCATTGGTATCAGTTATCTCTTTGGGACTGTTTGCTCGATTAGTTTATATAAAACTTCCGCCGCCTAATGAAGCCCCACGCTTTTCTCTATCGTCTCTACTAAAAATTTGGCGTTATGCAGCTGGCATGATGGGAGTTACAGTTTTATCGCTTGTGTTGACTCAGGTAGATAAGCTTATTCTAGTAAGCTTGTTAAGCCTGAAAGACTTTGGATATTACACTCTAGCGGGTGTTGTGGCCGTCTCTTTGCATATGTTAATGACGCCAATCACAAATGCTTTTTTCCCTAAGTTTAGTGAACTCTTAATAAAGGAAGACTTGGTTTCTCTACATGAATCATACCATATAAGTTCCCAGTTAATTTCGGTAATAATGGGTTCTGCTGCGATTATGCTTATTTTCTTTTCTGAAAGAATCTTACTTGTTTGGACCGCAGATGTCGAACTCACACAGCAAGTAGCTCCAATTTTGATGTTGTTGGCGGTTGGGACTTTGCTCAACGGACTTATGTGGATACCTTATCAAATGCAGTTGGCGTCGGGTTGGACTTCATTAGCAATTAAAATCAATGGTGTTGCGGTCTTGGTCTTGGTGCCTGCATTTTTTATAGTAGTACCAAGGTTTGGTGGGGTTGGTGCAGCATGGATTTGGGTGATTTTAAATTCAGGGTACATGCTAATAGGAATGCATTATATGTATCGTCGAATATTAAAAACTGAAAAAATTATCTGGTATAAGTTTGATGTTTTCTACCCATTACTGGTTAGTTCTGCTGTTGCGTTGGCTTGCCGCCTTCTTTTTTCTGAATATTTTTCTAGGTTAACAGAATTTTTTATAATACTTGGAATATCTTTAATGGTGTTATTGTCATCTGCCTTATCTGCCAAATTGGTGCGAAATGCACTTCTGAGAATGCTTCCTCTTAGCATTAGGAAAGTATTATGAGCAAAGTAAGGAAAAGCTAGTGGAAGAAATAAAATTTACAATAATTATCCCTACTCGCGAGAGAAGCGACGTTTTAGCTCCAGCGCTTAAATCTGTCCTGAATCAAGATTATGCTAACTTTGAAATAATAGTAAGTGACAATTATAGTTGCGATGATACTGAAAAAATTGTTGCCAGCTTTAAGAGTGACAAAGTTCGTTATATTAATACAGGTAAAAGAGTTGGAATGTCTCAAAATTGGGAATTTGCATTAGATCATGTCACTAGTGGCTGGGTAGCCATAATAGGGGATGATGATGCTTTACTTAATAACGCATTATCTAAGGTGGCTGAATTAATCAACTTGACAGGCTCAAAATGCATTAGATCAGACACATGTGGCTTTTTGTGGCCAGGCTTAAATGGGTCCGATCATGGTACTTTGTCAATACCATTAAAATCAGGCTGGACAGAGAGAAAATCTGAGATATGGATAGAAAAAATTCTCTCTGGTAAAGCAGGTTACGCTAATTTACCACAAGTTTATAATGGAGGTTTTGTTGATTTTGATGTTTTAAAAGATATTAAGAGTAAGTCTGGGCGCTATATTCATTCTATGAATCCAGATCTCTATTTAGGGATGGCAATAGCTAGTGAGCTACCAAGCTATGTATATTCAATGGAACCTTTTGTTATAAATGGAGCATCTTGGCATAGTGGTGGAACTAGTGCTTTTAGTTCGAAGAGTTCAAGTAAAAACTCCCCTTCAAATAAGTTTGCGAACGAGGATAATATTGACTTCCATCATGATCTCCCTCTCTGTTGTGATGGCAAAGTTGTCCATTCATTGCAAGCATCTGCTTATGAGGTGTATCTTCAATCCAAACATCTCAGGAAAATAAATATTTTTGAAGACCACCAAAAGCAACTTCAGGTAATTCTGAGCGTTAATGATGGTATTCACCGTGAGTCAGTAGAGGCATGGGGAGAACAATTTGCAGCTCTGCACTGTCTTGATTTGCCAAATGCCATCAAATCATCGAAAGGTGATATATTTTTTTTAAAATTGAGAAAAGGGTTACGTGCAATGTTCAGCTTCTTAAACAGGTATGTAGTTCATGGAGATACATACCCATTAAACGATGTTTATGATGCAGCGATTGTTGCAAGCACAATTATAAACGTAAAACCCAGCCGGCAAAAAATGTTTCTTGAGGCAATTAAGCGTGGTATCAAGAAGTTAAAAATTGCGACTTAAATGTTGTGAGAATTATATCCACTCCATGAGTTTCAGAAATGCGTTTATTGCATCTTGCTTAAAATTAAAAAACGAAAGATTTTTATAATGAAAGTAGTAACTCTAATAAAGAATATGGGTCAATATTTTGGAATTGAAATGACCCGATATAGGCCTTTATTGGCGGACTCTATGGTGGTGAGAAATATACTAGCTAAATATGATATAAATTTGGTGATAGATGTGGGGGCAAATGTTGGGCAGTATGCTCTCAGCCTACGTAAAGATGGTTATACAGGCAAAATTGTGTCTTTTGAGCCACTTCAGTCAGCGCATCAGGTTCTGGTGAAGGAAAGTGCTTTAGATAACGACTGGTTTGTACCTTCTCCTGCAGCTATTGGTGAACAAGAAGGTGAAATCGAGATTAATATAGCTGGTAACTCAGTAAGTAGTTCTATTCTAAAGATGGAAAAAAGACATGTTGAGGCTGCACCTCATTCAGCTTATATTGACACTGAGATGGTTAGACTGGCTACTTTGGATAATATATCAAAGCCATTTTTTGCGGATGATGACCAGATATATTTAAAGATTGATACCCAAGGATATGAAGAAAGTGTTTTGAATGGCGCTAAAGATCTTTTGCCAAAGGTTAAATTAGTACAACTTGAAATCTCACTAGTTCCTCTGTACGAAGGTCAGATTCTTTTCATTGACATGATTAATAAGATGAAGGGGTTAGGATTTTCGGTATTTAGCATCATTCCCGGATTTAAAGATCCCCTAACAGGTCAGTTGCTCCAATGTGATTGTATTTTTCTAAATGACGACTTGTCTTTGTAAATTTTCGACTGAGCGGTATTTGATAATGAACTTTTATTTTTCAAAATATTCATTTATGTATCAATTTATTGATAGTGTTTTTTATAAAAGTACAAGGCACCCTAATGGATAGACTAGTCGCCTTGAGAATAAAAGGTGAACTATTTTGGGCCACTGCCTTATTTCTTCTATTGTTATTGATATTGATGCCAGGGATACCTTATTGGCTGTTTTTAGTACCTTTTTTTATAACTTTTTTATTAGTAAGTATTAAATACCCATCAGTAGGCCTATTAATCCTGACATTCAGTCATAGTTTTTCAGGTATTATTCGATGGAAGGATCAGTTGGTTTTTTTATTAGCGGGTTTCTCAACCTTACTAGCTGTTATATTTTTGTTGTCAGCGGTTACCAGAGGGCTTGTTTGGGGGAGATTCAAGCTACCGATTAAAAAGGATGATTTGTGGTCATCAAAGCTAATGTTTTCGATATTGTTTTTATTGCTGCTGCTATTAACCGTTAATATTTTGTCTCAAGGAAAAGGGGCACTTACAAATGTGATGATGTTTCGAGAATATATAATACCACTTTTGATATTTCCGATCGCGGTCTCTATTTTTTCTGAAAGACCTAAAGAATGTAAAGTTATTTTAAGCGCTCTCTTTATAGGTAGTGCAATTATTGCATTCATTAATATTATCCATTACGTATTTGACCTTCCAATTGCTCGGTCACGATGGGTTATGCATTTTGATGCAACCACTGGGCTTGCTAGTGAGATACCTGAGCTTAGATTGATATTTGGCATACCTTTTCCAAGGATGAACCATCTTTTAGGTCTCTCTGGCGCTAGTGCTGGAGGAGTGTATTTTATTACAATGGGTATCCTTGGCTATTTTTTGTTAAAAAGTAATAGTATTGGAGCTTGGCGCCGTATTCTCTACTTTTGCTGCTTTGTTAATTTGATTGCTGCTTTTTTGACTTTTTCGCTTGCCGTTGTTGTGGCAATCTTATTTGTTATTATGTATTTAGTTTCGATGTCCAAAAAAGGAATAAAGGCAACAATACTTGTTTTTTGTGGAATCTTCACTACTCCCATTCTTATATTATTATTGCGATTATCAAATGAGCAAAATCCGATAAATCTAGCTCAAAATTATATTTATGATGTGTGGAGTGGTCTTATTTACCCGATGCTTTCCAAATTTGACTCAATTCTTATTGGCGACGGTCTCGGCTTAAAGTCAGGTGGGGCTATAGGTATAGCTGATTTTGCAAATGAAAAATATGCTCAACTAACAGATCAATGGTTTTTTGTGGCTCTATATCAACTGGGTTTAATCGGTTTCATTCTGACAATAGCAACTATTGTTGTGCCACTTTGGATCATTAGAGAAAAGTTACGGACAGAAGTAGATAAAAGCATTAGTTATGTAGTTATGGGGGCGGGTATAGTGGTTGCCGGATTTGTTGGCTTTAGTCATGGTGCTGCTCCGATAGAAAGACTTTTTTCTTTGCCGCTTTTTCTAGTTATAGCGATTATTGTAAGTATGCCTTACAAAAAAATAACAAAATCATCTTCCAAAAGGTTTAATTAAAATGAGTGCTACTTCAAAAATTTCTGTTATTACACCCTCATATAATCAAGCTGAATATTTGCCAGTTTGTCTCCGATCTGTTGCAAATCAATCATATGTTAACGTTGAGCATATTATCCTTGATGGTGGATCTACCGATGGAACTCAAGCTATATTAGAACAGTTTCAAAAGTTAGATGAGCGAATTAAATTCTCTTCAGGTCCCGATGGAGGACAAGGAGATGCGGTGAATAAAGGCTTTGCGAAAGCCAGTGGTGATATCATCGCGTGGATTAATTCCGATGACTATTATTGGGATGAAAATGTTTTTAGTTATATAGTCGAATTTTTTGATAAAAACCCTAGTGTTGATATTATCTATGGTGGCATGGGGTATGTGGACTCTTCTGATTTTCTTATGCATATTCGTATTCCGCCTAAATACAATTATGGACTACTAACCAGAATTTCTTACATTGGTAATACAAACACGTTTTATCGCAAGAAAGTAATTAATCAACACATATTAAATGATCAATATCATTATGTTATAGACCACGAGTACATGCTGAGAATTACAAAAGACTTTACTGCTTTTCGTACAAAAAGAATGATTGCATGCTTTAGAGTACACCCCGAAGCTAAGACACAAACCATGTCCTTAGAGAAAAAAAATATCGAGCGGCTTAGTAGAGATAATTATCATTCAATCAATACTGGATTAAAATTCAAGATTTTTGTGTTTTGGAGCAGAATATTTTACCGTTTTAGCCTTCTATATACAGATTGGAAGTTTCTTAAAAAGTTCAGGGATAATGCTCCGTTTGACGCTTTCATAAAGTAGTTAAGTCGGTATTGCGCATGAACCTTCAATTTTTCTAAAGAGCTTAAAATATAAAATTCGAAAAGCTAATAGGTAGTCACGCAATTTAAGTGGAAATTTGTCAATGAGTAACGTAGTGGTAATATCCAACTTCCATGAGGACGTAGAACTCTCTAGGTCAAATATGGCTTACAAGTATTTTGTTTCGCGTGATTTTAAAACCGTTGCGTTATATTCAACGTTTTCGCACAGTTTGAAAAAATTTCGCTTGTTCGATAATCCTAATTTTATACCCCTCCCAACCATAGCATATAGCTCCAGCCTTTCGTTGCGACGAATTTTTTCATATATGATCTTTGCCTTTAAGGTATTTCTGTATTTGCGTAGAAATAAAGCGGATGTTGTCTACGTTAACTTGCCACCTAACATTTTAACTCTTGCTGTATTTTTTGGTTGCACTAGGGGTGCAAGGATTATTGTAGATATAATAGATCTTTGGCCTGAGTCATTCCCTCATAACGGCAGTATGATAGTCAAATTAGGGCTGAAGATAGCTAGTTTTTTATCAAGACCGATAAGGAATCACGCCATTCAAAAGAGTGATTACTGCATCGCTGAATCAAGTCTTTTTTTTGAATCCTTGAAATTAGTTAATAAGAAGAAATCTACTGTTATTCATCTTAAAAAGTTTAAGATATCAAAACCAATGATGAATAAAGTCGATGAAATTTTCTCTATTATTTACCTAGGAAATATCGGTAATATTTATGATTTTGAAAGTTTGCTGCAGATAATAAAAGGATTAGAAAAAGTCCGGCCAGTAAAATTGCATATTATTGGCCTGGGGCCAAAGCGTAGCTGGTTATTGGATAAGTTGAACTTGCTAAATATAATGTACGTTGACCATGGCGCATCTTTTGATGAGCAGATTAAAGAAGAGGTTCTTTCCACCTGTTGGTTTGGATTTAATGGTTTTAAAAAAGAGGTTAAAGTTGGATTGTCATATAAATCGATTGATTACCTCTCATATGGAGTGCCTTTACTCAACTCGTTAGGGTCCGATACATTTGAATTGATAGCCAATAACAAAGGCATAGGTTTTAACTTCAGTAGTGATAATTTGGATAGTTTAATCGAAAAACTTTCATTGCTTTCAGAGGTCGAAGTATTAACTATGAAAAAAGCTTCTTATTCTTTGTTCAACAGTGAATTCTCAGGTGAATCTTATTTTTCAGATATGGATAAAGTAATGCTGGAGATATAGCGTATGAATAGAATGAAAATTTTACATTTGTCAAACGTGATTGGTGATAAAAAGGGTGGTGGTATTCATGAGGTTGTTTCCAATTTTTACAAATACCAAAAACAGTTAGAACACCAGCCAAGTATTTGGTATCCAGGCGATGCAGAGGACGCAGACACAATTCGCTTGGATACTAATATAAAGGAACTAGCTACTTTTGGTATTGGTCCGTTCAGGATTTTGAAAGGGTTAGTTGAGCCCATACCAAAGGAAGTTAATAATTTTGATATTATTCACCAGCATGGTATTTGGACTCCGCTGAGCTTATATGCTCAGAAGCTTAAAAGAAAAATAGGATTAAAGATGGTAATTCAGCCTCATGGCTTTTTAGAGCCATATAGGTTAAATATATCCAAGTATAAAAAGAAGATTGCATTCCAACTTTTCGAAAAGTCAAATTTATCTTCCGCTGCTGCGCTTATTGCTTGCTCTGAAGATGAGGCTATCAAATTAAAAAGAATGTTTCCTAATACGGATGTAGCGATTGTTTATAATGGTATAGCACCTAATTTTTTGACTGAAAAGTCAACAAGGAACTTAGCTGTCAAAGATAAGAAGCGGATGCTTTTTTTATCTCAGATAATACCCCTTAAAGGATTAGATAGGCTGTTCCACATTATATCTGATATTGGTGTGGAGTTGTTTTCGGAATGGGAGTTTATGATAGTGGGATATGGTGACGATGGCTATATCGAATCGCTAAAGACCTTAGTTGCACAGCTTAATCTAACGTCATTGATATCTTTTGTTGGGACTAAGGTTGGCCCTGAAAAACTTTATATTTATGATAATTCAGATGCGTTTATCTTGCCGACATTCAGTGAGAACTACGGGATTGTAGTAGCCGAGGCGCTTGCTCGCGGACTCCCTGTAGTTACTACTAAGGGAGCGCCATGGGTCGAGTTAAATGAGCTGCATT
>Ga0206127_1005789_pt1 | contig 10274 bp, 8 predicted proteins | sample Helgoland_Spring_6_FD_148646 | JGI IMG/M metagenome (GOLD analysis project Ga0206127, IMG submission 148646) | Pelagic subsurface seawater microbial communities from Kabeltonne, Helgoland, North Sea - Helgoland_Spring_Bloom_20160419_1 | ecosystem: Environmental > Aquatic > Marine > Epipelagic ...
CACGCCGAAACTCGTCTGTGTATCGCTTTGCCATTCCTTATCTCCTTCATAGCAAACATTGCTCGAAAGAGACCGGAACTAAAACGGGGCAAGACCAATATATGGAAACCGGATAGTTGTCTTGTGCCCCCACCCAAGCGAGCGCGAGCGCCAGTCTGGTGGACCGTAGCGGATCAGATTGAACAAAGTGTTGAACGTCGCGGTCGAAATCCGGATATCTTTGGCGAATTTTCTTATTATTTTCAGCAATAAGGCGCTGCTTTTCCTCATTTCCGAAACTCTGACCGCCGCGGTGTTCAACGAACAGGTTATTCGCGCTTAGATGCAGGCCGCCCAAATCGCGGACCCGCTGGCACCAGTCGACTTCTTCGCCATAGCCACGCCCGAAAGCCGTATCGAAATTGGGGATTTTCCAAAGATACGCAAGATTCATCGCCATGCAGAATCCGACCCCTGTTGGCATCGCGATTTGTTCAGCCGTCGGGTTCAGGGATGCTGCCGTTTTGTCAATAAGATCCCCTTGCCCTGTGGTTAATTCTTGTGGATGGCAGATCAGCGGGGCCGAAAAAATCTCGGCGTCGTTGGACATGGGGGTCACCGTTGCGACGTTCTTGCGTGCAAAAAGGGGCCCAATCAACCGGGCCGCCCAGTTGACCGGAACAAACGCGTCAGAGTTCAGCAAGACCACAGGGTCATACCAAAGCAAGGCCTTTTCAAACCCTTTGTTAACACTTCGGATGAACCCAAGGTTCTCCTTGTTTTCTATAAGGATAACCTGATCGGAATGCCCGTTTTCCCAACTTCTGAGGAAGGGGCGGACGCGGATATCTGTCGAGGCATCTTCGATCAGGATGAGCCGCCATGGCAGTTCGGTGTGGTTTTTGACCCGTTCAAGGGCGTCTTGCAGTAGCTCAAACGCGTTGAAAACAGGCATAATGATCGTGATACGGCTGTCTGGTCGCAGCTGTGGCAGTTTGTCGGGAATGCGAAAAAGATCGGGATCCAATTCGCGCGATTGCGGCAGCGCGGTAAGCTGCAAACCCTGTTTGATGCGCCCGCGGTATTTGGGGTTGCTGGTCGCCAGCCATCCAATCCCAGGGGGGATTTGCGTAAAAATCGCAACAAGAAAGGCATAGAGAACCTGCAGGCGAACCAGGTGCAGATGGTCCAAGGGCAGTGTCATCGCGATCGTTGGCTGGTCTGGTCCAACGCTATGAAATTCCAGCCCAAAGCGCGCGATTTCAGTCAATTTCAAGGGCCCCAACGGCACGGTGATATCGAAACCAAGATGTGCATCAAAACCATAAGCCTGCGCGACATCATCGCGGCGCAAACCGGGCTGAACGCTGGCCTTGATGCCGTTCATATGCAGAACAATTTCATCGGCGCGTGACCAGCCAGCCAGCCGGATATGCCCCTTGTCCAAGGTTATGACGTCCAGCGCGCCAATAACCCGCCCATCGGAACCAGTAAGCGCCTGCGGTTTCCCCTGCGCTTTCAGGTGCGCAGCGGTGTATCGGGCAAAAAGAGCGGCGAGCTGTTTATACAAAATCAGTCTTTTCGATTCTAAGTTCTTTAGATTGGATGTCAGATCTGCACGCCTTTGCTTAAGGGGAGGTTAAATTGAAAAGATCGATTTTTTTCGGGAGAACCGCCAGGCCGCTTGTCGATAGACCCACCATGAGAAGGCTGGATATAGTCGATAACGGATTGAATAATCAGGTGGATATTGATGCATCCGCCGAGCTGGGCAAAGGAGTCCAGATACGGATTTTTGGCCGAAACAATCACCTTCTGATTGGTGCGAATACGATCCTTGGCACCGGAATGATCGAGCTCAGAAACAGCGAAAGCTCGATCAAAATCGGCGAGGATTGTGTGCTGAACGGGAGTTTTCGATGCCGTGCCGGGCAGACCCATCTTAGGGTTGGCGATAAAACCACGATGATGATGGCGCATATTTCACTGCATGAGGCGGGCAAAATAACGCTTGGGGACAACTGCATGTTGTCGGGCGATATCACAATGGATGTGAGCGATATGCACTCGATTTTAGACGTTCAATCAGGTGAACGGCTAAATCCACCGCGTGATATCGTGATCGGTGACCATGTGTGGCTGGCGCATGGCGTGCGGATCATGAAGGGCGCGCAGATCGGGCAGGATTGCATTGTCGGTAGCCGCGCTATGGTGTTTGGCGAAATTCCTGCGAATTCGCTTGCAGTCGGGTCGCCAGCGCGGGTGGTGCGGAGCGGCGTTACATGGGATCGCAGGCGGATACCGAAGTCAAACGGGGCCGAGATTGAGCGCGCCGTGATCTGATACCTGTTATCCATGATCCAGACCTAGATAGGCACCGACATTTCCAACAACGACGTCTTCAGCGACGATTTCAAGGCTGCACTCGATGCGATCGAATTGGGGGCACCTTGCCGGAAACCCGCAGCATTTGCGTGAAGATGCGGCCGCAATCTGGGGGGCGGTGAAGAAGTTTCTTGCAGAGTAAGAGGTAGGATATTGGGCTTTCGGGACAAACCCGTCATTCGGTTCACGACCCGCACCCAGCGCAGCTTCGCAGTTCCAGTACCCCCAACGACAGACAGGGGCGGCATGCTCCGGTTGTACCTGCTGAATTGAGCAGGTTTTTAACTGCGCCAATTCTCCACGTCACGCGCCACCTTGTCGAGAAGACATAGCAGATCAGTCTGTTCCTGCTTTGACAGGACGCCCAGCATCTTTTGTTCGGCTTGTGCGAACCGCGTCATGATCTTGTCATGCATAACGCGCCCTTCGGGCGTGATCCGCAATACCTGTCGCCGGGTGTCGTCCGTGTCGCGCGTGCGGGCCAGGTAGCCCTTCTTTTCCAGCGAGGCGACGCCGCGGCTGACTGTGTTCGACGGCTGTTCCGTCACCTCGCAAATGTCGCGGGCATGCACGTCGTCGCGAAAGCTCAGGCACATCAGCACAGTCAGTTCCGGGCGGATGATGCCAAAGTCCTTCTCCATCTGCCGCAGGATCGGTTCCCGCCAGAAGTTGGTCAGGAAGGCCAGCCGGTAGCCGATGCCAAAGGGCGTCGCGTCAAGAATGTCAATTAGCTTCATAATGCGATCATAGCCTAAAAAAAAGATTGCTCCAGATGGAAATATATTGTTCCATGTGGAACTAACTGGGAGGAGAGACACATGGGCAAGACGCTGGAGCGCCTGTCCCTGACCGCGCTTGGCGCATGCATGGTGGGCATGATGGGCGTCATCGTGGTGCAGGTGGCCTGCAGTGCGCTCGACGTGAATCCGGTGGTTGCGTTCGACCGCGCTTGGGCACTGGTGGGCACTGCGATCACGTTGAATTCGCTGCTGGATCTGCAATGGCACCTGCTGGTCATCACCGGGCTTTTGCCGGCCGGGCTGGTTTGGCTGACAGACAGTCATGTACGTGTCGATTTCCTGTACCAGACCCTTGGCTCGCGCACGCAGACGCGGATCAATCTGGCCGGAAACCTGCTTTTTGCCGCGCCCTTTCTGGCGATGGCGCTGCCCGCCGCGTGGAACTTCACCGCGCGGGCCTGGCGCGCCGACGAAGGGTCAAGCAACGGCGGACTGGCCGACCTGTGGCTGATAAAGGCGATGTTGCCGCTCGGACTGGCGCTGCTGGCGGTGGCTGTGCTGGTGGAAACCTGGCGCTTGCTGCGGGGTGTGCGCTGATGGACATGGTGCTTCCGCTTGCCATGGCCGCCCTGACGCTTGCGGGGATCATGGCCGGATACCGCGTCGGCATGGTGCTGGCGGGATCGGCCGCGCTGTTCATCCTTGTGTCTGATCTGCCCACCGCGTTTTTCAACCTGCTGGTCAGCCGGATTTACGCCAACGTCCTGTCGAACTGGCTGCTGGTGGCGATCCCGATGTTCATTTTCATGGGGCTGATCCTGGAAATGTCCGGCGCCGCGGAACGGTCTCTGCGTGCGGCGCAGCGCGCCTTGGGCGGCAGCGCCGCGGGCATGGGCATTTCGGTGCTGGTGATCGGCGTATTGCTGGCGGCTTCTTCGGGAATCGTGGGCGCTTCGGTCGTGCTGCTGGCGATGCTGGCACTGCCAAGGTTGCAGGAGGCGGGGTTCGACAAGCCCACCTCGGCGGGGCTGATCGCGGCCTCCGGCACGCTGGCGATCCTGATCCCGCCCTCGATCATGCTGATCGTGTTGGGTGACCAGTTGCAGACCCCGGTGCCTCAGATGTTCGCCGGAGCCATGGGGCCGGGGCTGCTGCTGGTGACGGTTTACGGTGCCTTCGTGATCTGGAAAGCACGCGGGCTGCCCGCCCTGCCGCGCAGCGACCGCCCCTCGCCCTTGCGCTTGCTGTTCGATCTCGGGCCGTTGCTGGCGCTGGTGATCACGGTCCTCGGCTCCATCGTCGCGGGCCTGGCCACCCCGACCGAGGCCAGTGGGTTGGGTGCCTTCGGCGCGCTGCTGATCACCGTGATCTATGGCAAGTTCAGCACCAATATGCTGATGAATGCCGCGCGCCAGACTGTCGTCACCACGGCGCTGGTGCTGTTCGTGATGATCGGGGCGACATGCTTTTCTGCGGTGTTCAAGGGCATCGGCGGCGATGACATGGTATCGGCGGCGATCACCGCCTTTGGCACCGACCCCTATACGGTTCTGGCGGTGGTCATGGTGGCCATCTTCGTTCTCGGCTTTGTGCTGGACTGGTTGGAAATCACGCTGATCCTGCTGCCGATCTTTGCCCCCGTGGTGGCGGGCCTTGATTTCGGCAACGGGCTGGCCGGGCAGGACACAAAAATCTGGTTCGGCATCCTCGTGGCAGTCAACCTGCAGACCTCGTTTCTGACCCCGCCGTTCGGCTTTTCGCTGTTCTACCTGCGCGGGGCGGCAGGAAACGCGCTGACGACCCCGCAGATCTATCGCGGCGTGCTGCCCTTCATCGGTTTGCAAGTGCTGGTGCTGGTGCTGCTGATCCTATTTCCCCGGCTGATCACCGGGTTCACATCATGACCAAAATGACCATCATGAAAGGGAGGAACCTCATGAAAAAGACAATGCTGATGGCCGCGCTGGCGGCCCTGACGGCCACCGCTGCGGTGGCGGACAAATATACATTGCAAAGCGCCTTTCCCGGCCTGCCCGTACTGGACCCGACGGCGAAACGCTTTGTCCAGAATGTAGGAACCCTGACCGGCGGCGAGGTTGCCTTCGACTACCTTCTCGCGGGGGAACTGTCGCCTCCGGGCGAGATATTCGACAACGTCAGCGCGGGTGCGATCGACGCGGGCTGGTCCTTTGCGGCCTATGCGGCGGGCAAGGAACCGGCGGCGGCGCTGTTCGGCTCGGTGCCTTTTGGCGGTGATCCGCTGTCCTATATCAGTTGGCTGAACCATGGTGGCGGGCTGGAGCTTTGGCGCGAAATTTACGCGCCCTACAACCTTGTCCCCATGGCCTGCGGGGTGATCCTGTCCGAGGCGGGCGGCTGGTACACGAGGGAAATCAACACCCCCGAGGACATCCAGGGCCTGAACATCCGCATCGGCGGCCTGGGGGGCACGATCCTGGGCAAGCTGGGTGCCAACGCCATGAGCCTGCCTGCGGGCGAAATCTCGACCTCGCTGGAAACCGGTCGGCTGGACGCGACCGAGCTCAGCTTTCCGCTGGTCGACAAGCTGATGGGCTTTGATGCCGTGGCCAAGAACTATTACTTCCCCGGCTGGCATCAGCCCGCCGGTTTCATCGAATTCTACATGAACAAGGACAAGTGGGAGGCGCTGACCGACGCGCAGCGCACCGCGATCGAAGTGTCCTGCGCCGATGCGGACCTTTACGCCATGGGCGTCGCCGCCGGTGCCCAAGGCGAGGCGCTGGAGGAGTTCCGCGCCAATGGCGTGAATGTGCAGCGGTTCCCTGACAGCGTTTTGGACGCGCTTCGCAAGGCTGCGGACGAGGTCTATGCCGAGGAATCCGCCAAGAACGCGATGTTCAAGCGGGTCATCGACAGCTACCGCGCCTATGCCGCCAGCTACAACGAGTATCAGGCCTTGTCGGACCTGAACTGACCCCAACGACCCCTGCGGCGCGCGCGTGCCGCAGGGACAGAACCGGAGGGTTTCAGTGTCCCAGACTCCACCTTATCTTTTGCGCGATTTCGGGTCTTATACCGCGGGCGGGCGTATCGCAGAGGTCACCACGGGGACGCCGCGTCAGGTGAATTTCACCCGCACCGCGTCGCTCGAGGTCGACCCGCGCGGCCATTTCGCCATCGAACACGCCTATGTGCAGTATTTCATCCCCCAAGCCCGCAATGATGCGCCGCCGGTGGTGCTGCTGCACGGCGGTGGCATGTCCGGCAGTTGCTGGGACAAGACCCCGGACGGTCGCCCCGGCTGGCTGCAGCTGTTGCTGGCGCAGGGCTACGAGGTGCATGTGGTCGACAACGCAGAACGTGGCCGCGCGGGCTTTGCCCCAGGTCATTGGCAAGGTGAGCCGTTGTTGCGCAGTATGGAGGAGGCCTGGACCCTGTTCCGCATCGGCCGGCGCGAGGGGTTCACGTCCCGCACGCCGTTTGAAGGGCAGCAATTTCCTGTGGCGCAGTTCGACAGCTTCGCCCGCTGGTTCGTGCCGCGTTGGTTGACCACCTCGGGCGTGCAGACCGATGCCCTGCTGGCTGTTCTGGACCGCACCGGCCCCGCCACCGTAATCTGCCACAGCCAAGGGGCCGAGATTGCGTTTGACGCGCATCGCCGCAACCCGTCCGGGTTTGCCGCGATCATCGCGCTCGAGCCATCGGGCTATCCCGAAGATCCTACCGAATTGCACGGCACGCCGACCCGCATCCTTGCCGGAGACTATCTGGAGGCGGATCAAGCCTGGATCGCACGCCGCGCCGCCTGGCGCGCACTGGCGTCAGGTGACAGCGTTGCGTTTATCGAGGCACCAGATATCGGCACCGGCAACAGCCACATGCTGATGTGTGACAGGAATGCGCACGAAATCCTCGACCTCGCGCTGGCCCTCTGATCTGCACGGAAAAAGGCATGACGCAGACCTTGATCGCCCCGAGCCCCTGAAGCGCAACAAGAGTGGCGCAAGCGGCCGTTGAGGATGGCGACCTTCCACCCGACAGCTTCCGATTGGCCCTATCGTGATCAACCGGGCACCCGCGGCTCCTTTGCGAAGTGGAGGGAAGACCCGCTGATGGTTGGGCCCGAATATCTCTGGCCCAGACGTTTTCACGAGCGCCTTGACACCTCACCGCGCCAAAACGGTCGGGTTATCAGGGATCGGGTTGGTAGTGACGGCTTATGGTGCGCATTGAATGCGGCGGACAAAGGCCACCCAGATATACAAGAAAGGCGGGCAACCTGCGCGCCGTTCAGCTCTTGCAGCGGCGCGGCCCGCGAGGCCGGCCATTCGCTGCAACGGCCACATCCGGCTGAGGGTGAACCTACAGTGTGCGGTCTTTCCAGCAGGATGCGACTGCTGCGTAGAACCGTGGGATAGACATATGCCCGAGACCCCAGTGGCATAGCACATTTCCCCGAACCGGCCCTTTGTCTTTCCGAACTGGCAAGGTACTACAACCTGCCCATTTCCAATGTCGGCGTCACCTCTCCTTCACCCGGCAAATTGGTGCATTAGCCGAGCAGGAAGCGCCAAGCATGGTGTCGATACGTCGGCGCATACTGCCATCGCGCATGGTCCAACAAGGTGGTGCAAATTGCGAGACGCGCTTCCCGCCCCAATGTCGCGAATGTCCGTCAATACAACCAAGCAACGGCTTGGGGCCCGCTCTCTTCTAAGGCGGACCCACCAAAATAGGCTGGCGTATTACGTTTCCCGCGAACTAACGCTGATCCATATCTAAGACACCATAATCTTGAGCGCGCGAAAACCTTTGCGCAAATTGTGAAAACTTATGGCGCGAATACACCTATTGTTGACGCGCAGGTAACGGCTTGCATCTTTCATTGATTTGAAAAGAAAAAATTCCCGAAAGTAGCGCGAAATATTTCATGGAGTTTGCGCAATAATTTTCGTATTTAGCTACGCATATTTTTGTGAAATCTGTTTCTGATAGCAATGAAACGAACCAACCCCCTTAAATCTGGGAAGTGTATAGAAGTCAAAATTGAAAGGAAAAATTCTGGAAATTTGAGCTTGAAGCGCACCTGGATGTAATCAACTTCCGCTCTCGATTCCCCCAAATGCCAGAATTGACGGCGGAACGTGACCAGCCAGCCGAACATCATTGTCGATCATGAATAACTGATCAGTTGCTTCAAACATCTCTTGGGCAGCAACACGTAGAACGACTGGCTTGCCATTTCTGCTGCCAGCAACTGAGGCAGTGATCGGATATGAAGACAAGTGCACAGGATTGCGTCTAAGTGGCCTGCGCCCGTCTTTGAACAGAAGACCAAGATTGTCCTGAGCCGTACCGTGGCAAAGCCATGTAGGGGGTTCGAGCGGCTGTAGGCCCAGGTCGGTGTCTATGGAATGGCCCTGCGCAGCTCTAATTTGCAGTGCATCCTTCAGAGATCGTGAAACGACGTTTGTCGTCAGTCTCCACGATGTTCTCCATTTGTTGCCGCGATATCGTCCGGCCCACGCGTTCGAGCAGGCGTCGCAAGTCCTCGATTAATATCCAGCCGCTTGCGTCGCGCCGATCTTTTCAGGGCCGTGCCCGAAGTACCATGCAAAGGAATTTGCAATCTCGACCCATCGCTAATCCGTTTTTAATAGGCGATATAGATCATGATGGTTTAAGTGATGCTGAAAATAAACGTTTTAGTTTTGCGTACGAAACTGTAGGCCAGTAATGATCGGCTATCTAATTAGCGCATTGAATACTGATACGAATATTCTAAAAAGGGGTCTGAGAATATGGCAAAGAACATTCTGATATTCTCGGACGGAACTGGTCAAGTTGGCGGCCTGCATCCAGATCAACGCTTGTCTAATATCTATAAAATGTATCGGGCAATGCGTCCTGGCCCCTCTTCTCCAATCCGTCCGGAGGAACAGGTCTGCTATTACGATCCGGGCCTTGGTGCAGGAGAAGTGGGTGGGCTGACGCTCAAGCGCATTCGGAACACTCTTTCCGCTGCCGTGGGCACAGGGATCGATGAGAATGTTATCGACTGCTACGAGAAGATCATTTCATATTACGAGCCTGGCGACCGAATACTTCTTTTCGGCTTTTCGAGAGGCGCATACACAGTGCGTGCAGTCACGAATGTGATGAACCTCTGTGGTGTTCCAACACAAATGCCGGACGGATCTGCCGTTCCGCTGCACGGACCGAGACTTCGCAAGATTGCAAGCGACGCGGTCAACTTCGTCTATAACCATGGCAACGGTTTCCCCAGGGGGCTCCAACCCTACTACGAGAGGCGCGAAGAACTCGGGCGGCGGTTTCGAAAAAAATACCGAAGCTTCGTGCCCGGGGCACAGGTAGATGTGCAAGGCAATGTCCAGCCGACATTCGTCGGTGTATTTGATACAGTGGCTGCTCTTGGAAGTGCTATCGTGGGCGTCATTACTGCAGTGGTTGTCGCGGTTCTTTTGACCGCGACCATTGTCATGATGATGCTGGACCTTCCTTGGTATGCTTGGATATGGTCTGCAATTCCGTTGGTCCCAGTTTCATATTGGTATGGCCGACTCCGCTGGTCCCAATGGAAATATTTCTCCCCCAATGAAAATAGGCCCCTCAGAATCTCTCGAATACGGGACTGGCCGGAAATTTGGAAATATGGTCATCGTGCCATGTGGAACCGCCAAAACTACGATAGATGGCTGGATTCCGATGTACAGTTTGCGCGCCATGCTCTGTCTATTGATGAACATCGCCGCGATTTTCCGCGTGTCAAATGGGCAATGCCGGCAGAGGAGAAGAAAACTGAGGGGCGAGATCCAGTTTGGTTGAAACAGGTTTGGTTTGCAGGTTGCCACAGCGATGTCGGAGGAAGTTATCTCGAGCCAGAATCGCGGCTGAGCGATATTGCCTTAGAATGGATGCTCGATGAGCTACGCGAGTGCGTCCCTGAGATTCAGGTGAACGCGGACATGCTCTACCTTTCTCCTGATCATAAGGGCATGCAGCACGAAGAGACCTTCATGTTCAAGATTGGCCCAGTAAAGGGCTTTGTTGCACAAATCGGGTGAAGGACGTTTTTCCCCTTCCCCCAGACGGACTTAGCTTACAGGCTCAGTGATGGGTATGCCAAGAGCGGTGTAGCGGTTGAGGACGGCGATACGGACTTGGATT
>Ga0206127_1005798_pt1 | contig 10264 bp, 10 predicted proteins | sample Helgoland_Spring_6_FD_148646 | JGI IMG/M metagenome (GOLD analysis project Ga0206127, IMG submission 148646) | Pelagic subsurface seawater microbial communities from Kabeltonne, Helgoland, North Sea - Helgoland_Spring_Bloom_20160419_1 | ecosystem: Environmental > Aquatic > Marine > Epipelagic ...
CACTGAAGGCCCTACAGTTGATAGGTTTGCGAAGAGTAAGGCAATCAGAGCTAATTATATTTGGCCAAGCTATGACGAAATTGAAATTAATGAAATGGTTAACCAAGTGCTGGCAGCTCAAGAAGCGCCTTTCGGGGGACTAAGTGTTATGGCGCAACACCAAGTATATAAAGCTGTAGCAGATAGTGGTTTTAAAGTGCTTTTAGGTGGGCAAGGTGGCGATGAGATTTTCGCGGGGTATCGAAAGTTTTTCATTGTGGCAATTAGGGAGGCTCTGGTCGAAAAAAATGTGAATAATTCTATAGATTTTTTCTTTTCGTTAGTGAGACTTTTGTTAGCTGAGATTGGTTTTATGGGTACGTATGTGACTGCCTTGAAAAGATATACATCACCTGACTACAAAAATAATCTTCTTAATCTTGAATCAGAAAGTTTCAATCTATGGGGAACACGGGAGGGCGGCGTGTCAGGCAGACAAATGGAGGATATTAAGAAATTTAGTATTCCGACTTTATTGAGGTTTGAAGATAGAAACTCGATGGGTAACGGGGTTGAGAGTAGGCTCCCGTTTATGGATTATAGACTTGTTGAATTCGGGTTGGCTATTTCTGCAAACGTAAAGATTAAAAGTGGCTATGGGAAGTGGATACTTAGGGATATAATGAAGGGCCGGGTGCCAGACTTTATAAGACTTGAGCGGAAAAAAAGAGGGTTTGATGTGACGAAGAATTGGATCAATGAAGGCGTTGGTAATTCTTTAAGAGACATTATCTTTTCAAAAAGGGAGGTGTTGGAAGAATATCTAATTCCGGGTATAGATTTAGAACGAAGCCTGTCTAACAAGGCAATGGAATCCAATAGATTAGTACTTGATGAAGCTCTAATGCTTGCTTGGCTAGCAAACCCCTATCTGAGGAATTAAATGAAGGCGCATAAAGTTTGCCATATGTCTTCTGTGCATAGTGGTTTAGATGTAAGAATATTTCACAAAGAGTGTTGTTCCTTAGCTAATCATTCATTTCAAGTCACGTTAGTAATAAATGGTAATAGCCAAGACATAAGTACTGCCGAATCCAACAATGTTAAACTTATAAAGCTGGATCCGATTAAAAGCAGGATGAAAAGATTCTTATTTCAAGGTTATAAGTGCTATCGAGAGGCATTAAAAAGTAACTCAGATATTTATCATTTCCATGATGCGGAATTGATACTCTTTGGAGTTCTTTTGAAATTGCGAGGGAAAATAGTAGTTTACGATGTTCATGAGGATGTCCCAAAAGATATTTTATCTAAAAAATGGCTGCCCTTATTTGCAAGAAAATTCGTTAGCTACATAGCATATGCCGTCGAATATATCGCTGCAAAGTACTTTTTTGAAGTTATCACGGCAACCCCATTTATTTTAGAAAGGTTTAAAAGAGCCAATCCTCGGTCTATAAATATTAATAATTTTCCACTAGACAGCGATATTCCAAGGGAAGTTGTGAGTAAAGAGTGTTCTAATGAGGTTTGCTATATTGGGGGTATAACTAAGCATAGAGGGCTAGAAGAAATAATAACTGCCTTAGATATATTACAGGAAAAAATTCAGCTGAATTTGGCAGGAAACTTTGTAGAGAAGGATTTCGAACATAAAGTAATCGCGCTTAGTGGTTGGAAGAAGGTCAACTGGTACGGGTACGTTGGCAGAGATAAAGTAAGAGATATTTTGTCAAAATCTATCGCTGGTTTAGTTACCTTACACCCCACCGCAACTTATATTGACTCATTACCAGTGAAGTTATTTGAATATATGGCATTCGGACTTCCCGTAATTGCTTCTGATTTTCCACTCTGGAGAGAAATTATTGTTAAGTATAAGTGTGGCATTTTAGTGGACCCCGAGTCTCCAGACCAAATTTCGGATGCAATAAAGTATTGTATTAACAATAGGGTTCACGCACTTGAGATGGGAGAAAATGGGAGAAAAGCAATTTTTGAGGAGTACAACTGGCGGAACGAAGAGAAAAAACTAATCGAATTGTATACGGAGTTACTAACATAAATGAAAACATCTTTTAAAACAGCTTTAGTGTTAGCCCCCCATACCGATGACGGAGAGTTTGGCTGTGGTGGGACGATTGCGGAGTTAGTAAGTCAGAACGTAAGAGTAATATATATTGCTTTTTCAGCTGCCGAGCAGTCAGTAAGAAAAGATTTACCAAGAGATATTTTAAGGAAGGAGGTTGTCCTTGCTACAAATGAGCTAGGAATCACTAGAGAGGACTGTATTGTTTTAGATTATGAGGTTCGAAGATTTCCTGAAAATAGACAGGCGATTCTTCAGTCAATGATCGACTTGAATATACGATTTGAACCAGATGTAGTTTTCCTGCCTAGCCTTAATGATACACATCAAGACCATAATGTTATTGCTGCTGAGGGCTTCCGTGCTTTTAAAAGAATTACGATGTTTGGGTATGAAGTTCCTTGGAATAATCTCGACTTTAGAACAACCTGCTTTTTTGAAATGTCAGAAATTAATCTGAAGAAAAAATGTTTGGCTTTAGATCGGTATGTGTCTCAATCTCATCGAGACTATGCAAGCTCGGAATTTGTGAAGAGTTTGGCTATCACTAGAGGGACACAAGTTGGTAGGAAATATGCTGAAACATTTGAAGTCATTCGTCTGATTTTATAGAGCGCTACTAGTAGAGTTTTTTTCACTTACCAAATGATTATTCTGTTAATCAACCATTATGGTTGCTCAGCTCTCGGTTGCTCGATACGCAATTTCGAACTGGCAAAATATTTTTATGGAAGATAAAGATAAATCAGATTTAGTGAATATTCTAACTAGGACTAAAATTAGTAAGAACAGCCAAATTTATGAAAAATACTTTAAGGTTTTAGGGTAGCCCTATGATGTCATCGCATGAATTGTTGGATAGTATTTCTAAGAAAATAGAAGTAAATGATTATTCGCTTGGAAATTTTAATATCAATGGCGCATCATCTCTAGAGAACTTAAACGAAAATACTTTCGTTTTTTTAAAAAAAAACTTAGAGAGCATCAAAGAAGTTCCATCTAATGTAATTGTATTGATTGAGGACTCTGAAATTGCATCAAATTTTGAGAACTACATATTGACGAAAAATTGTAGACTCGCATTTGCTCTCAGTTTATCAATATTTAATGAACCGAAGACTATTGGTGGGATATGCGATTCATCAATCATTTCAGAAAAGTCTGAGGTGCACCCCAATTCCTCTATAGGATCATTTGTAAAGATTGATGATGATTCTTCAATTTCAGAAAACGTAGTAATCGAAAGTCATTGCTTTATTGGCAAAGGTGTTTTTATTGGAGAAGGAACATATATTAAATCTGGAGCTAAGATAGGAGTTCAAGGGTTTGGGTTTGAAAGAGATTCTGAAAATAATCCAATTAGGATATGGCATTCCGGTGGTGTTAATATTGGTAAATATTGTGAAGTTGGATCAAATACAATTATATGTTCAGGTACTATCGAGCCAACCGAAATCACTAATTTTGTAAAGATTGATGATAATGTCCACGTTGCTCATAACTGTAAAATAGGCGATAGATCAATGATTGCAGGATGTGCATCTATTGGAGGAAGTGTCTCTATTGGTAAAGATGTTTGGATTGGGCCAAACTGTTCAATAATCAATAAAGTATCTATTGGTGACAGAGCAAATATTATTTTGGGATCGGTTGTTTTAAGAAATATTAAAAATGATACAACTTACATGAAAAACAATAAGGCGAAATTTACAATTGAATAAGTTAAATATTTTATTTATCAATCATTATTCGATAACACCTTCAAAAGGAGGAGCTTCTCGCCATTATGAAATTGGTAAAAGATTGTCAAGAAATGGCCACGATATAACCCTCATTGGTGGTTGCTATCATCATCACTTGAAAAAAAATATTTCTTTTGATTCTTCATTCGAAATTTCTTACGAAGATGGAATCAAAGTTATTTGGCTAAGGTTAAAAAAATATAGCAACCCTCAAGGTATTCAGAGATTTATTAATTGGTTCACTTTTGCGGTCAGAATCCTACTTCTTAATAAAGAAAACTATAAAAAACCCGACGTTATATATTATTCCTCCGTGTCTCTTGTTGGAGTTATTTCAGCATTTATACTATCTAGAATATATAGAGCAAAATTTGTTTTTGAAGTCAGAGATATATGGCCATTAAGCATTCAAGAGCTAAAAAGCATATCCAAATATAATCCGGCTATTCTACTTTTAAGATTAATAGAGAAATTTGGATATAAGCAAGCGGACTTAATCATTTCTACTATTCCAGGATTGACAAAACATCTGTCTAAGTCAGGAATAAAAGATAAACATTCTTTTCACTCTCCTAATGGAATTGAGAATATAGAATACCCAAATATCTACAGTTCGGTATTTGAAGAAATTAAAGAAAAACAGTCTACTAAGTTTGTAGTTGGATATGCTGGTTCAATTGGGACGCCAAATGGTGTTGAAACACTTGTAGAAGCGGCAAAGGTGCTCAAAGAGAATAAGGATATTTTTTTCACCATAGTTGGAGATGGTCCCCGCAAAAAAGACCTTATAAATTTATCAAAAAAATATGGGCTTAATAATATTTTTTTTGCAGACCGGGTTCCGAGGCAAGAAGTTCATCAAATAATAGAAAGTTTCAACATTGCATTTCATGGTCAATCTATAATTACTCCTCTATATGATTTTGGTATTTCACCTAATAAAATAGCCGACTATATGTTGCATGGAAAGCCAGTAATAAATGCATATTCGGGGGGTGAAGATCCTGTGGAGAAATATAATTGCGGAATTACAGTTCCCGCACTCGACCATAAGAGCATAGCAGGTTCGATACTTCAATTTAAGAATATGGATAAGGAATTGTTTTTAAGAATGAGCGCAAATGCAAAAGAGGCAATCAGTATTTTTTATGACTATGATGTCATTACCAGTCGTCTTGAATTTCAACTCTCAGGGTTATTTGAATGAAGAGAATCTTAGGTTTTGATTTCCTCCATTTCCGCGGAGAACCCTTACATCGGCCTTTCTAATTATTCTATGACGAACGCCGCAATTGATAACCTGGTTAAGGTTGCAGAGGTAGAACTAATCAACAGAAAAATTAGGTTCAATTCTGTTCGATCTTGTGTAATTCTAACTCGAATGATTGCTAACGAAAGAGCTTGTACTCCCGCGTTTATGGCGTAGGAAAATGAAAAATATAAGTATGGTCCAGGGAAACCTGATGATGTCGCTCATATAGTAAGGTTTTTACTATCCGATAACAGTCGTTGGTTAACGGGTCAAAATATAACGCTAGATGGCGGACGAATTTTGGTAACTTAATGCTAAATATACTGAAACCTAGTTAAACGGCAGATTTTTACAAGCAACTCGCAGGATACATAATAATGTCCAAATCGATAGAACATCTTGGTGTGGAAGTCGTGTCCTTCGCCAAGAGCATTTACGGAGATGATTTTATCCCGCTTCACAGGCCTGTCTTTGAGGGTAACGAGCGTGAGTACTTGGTTGCTTGTATCGACTCTAACTTTGTTTCATCAGTTGGTGCGAAGGTTACCGAATTCGAAGATAAACTAGCAAAATTCACAGGCTCTAAATATGCAATAGCCACGGTAAATGGCACGGCTGCGCTTCATGCTGCAATTGAACTTTCGGGAGTCAAGCCTGGAGATGAGGTAATATCTCAAGCGCTTACTTTTATTGCTACGTGTAATGCCATTACCTATGCCGGTGCCAAACCCCTATTTATTGATGTTGACCTTGATACGATGGGGCTTAGTCCCTCAGCGCTGAAAATCTTCCTTGAATCTAATGCTGAAAAAAGAGTGGATGGTACCTTCAATAAATTTTCGGGGAATAGAATATCTGCCTGTGTCCCCATGCATACTTTTGGATTCCCATGCCGAATAGCAGAGATTGCTGAAATTTGTGCCAATTGGGACATTGCTTTAATAGAGGATGCTGCTGAGTCCTTGGGTAGTTATGTAGGTAGCCGACATACAGGTACTTTTGCCTCTATGGCCACACTTAGTTTCAATGGGAATAAGGTCATTACGACAGGTGGGGGAGGCATGATTCTTACTGATGACTCTGAATTGGCTCAGCGAGCGAAGCATATTACGACGACTGCAAAGGTTCCGCATCCCTACGAGTTTGTGCATGATGAGGTAGGTTATAACTATCGTATGCCCAATCTAAATGCAGCCTTAGGCTGTGCTCAAATTGAGCGTCTAGGTGATTTTTTGACGGTAAAGGCGCAGTTAGCTGATCAATGGGATACCTTTTTTAATATGAGAGGTGCTGATTTTGTTAAGTCGATTGATGGAAATAAGGCGAATCACTGGCTAAATGCAATAATTTTAGATTCTAAAGAAGATCGTGATGAGTTCTTAAAGTTGACTAATGAAAATAATGTTATGACTCGCCCGATTTGGACTCTGATGTCTAAACTCCCAATGTTTAAAAATTGTCAAACAGATGGTCTTGAAAACTCGCTTTGGTTAGAAGAGCGAGTAGTAAATATACCCTCAAGTGTTCCTGATGGAGCCTTAAAGAAATTGGATAATTAATAGTTACTATGGACATATTAAAATTAATTGGTCGAACGGCACCACTATTTGATGACGATATTTCTAGTCGCAGAAAAGAACTAGAGGCATTAGTTTCAAATAGCCGTTTTTTGGTGATAGGTGGCGCAGGTTCTATTGGCCAGGCTGTTACGCGTGAAATATTTAAGAGGAATCCTCTTGCGCTTCATGTTGTTGATATTAGTGAAAACAACATGGTGGAACTTGTAAGAGATATTCGAAGTACTCTCGGTTATATTGATGGTGATTTTCGCACCTTCGCTCTTGATTGCGGTAGTAATGAATATAGGGCACTCATGAATGCTAGTGGAGGGTATGACTATGTTCTTAATCTTTCAGCGCTTAAGCATGTTCGGAGTGAGAAAGATCCATTCACATTGATGCGTCTTATTGAGGTCAATATCCTTAATACCATTAAGACAGTTCAAATGGCTAAAGCGCAGGGCGCCAAGAAGTATTTTTGCGTATCAACCGATAAAGCGGCTAATCCGGTGAATATGATGGGTGCGAGTAAGCGCATCATGGAAATGTTTCTGTTGCGTGAAAGTCAGTCGATGGAGATTTCAACTGCCCGATTCGCTAATGTGGCTTTTTCTGATGGTTCACTCTTGCATGGATTTAACCAACGTTTCGCAAAACGACAACCTATTTCCGCTCCAAATGATGTTAGGCGTTATCTTGTGACTCCTCAAGAGTCTGGCGAACTTTGTCTGATGTCGTGCCTTCTCGGTGATAACAGAGATATCTTTTTTCCAAAGTTAAGCGAGGAGCTTCATTTGACTACTTTTTCCGATATTGCTGAGCGGTATATTGTGAACCTTGGATACGAACCTTATCATTGCTCTACTGAACAGGAAGCAAGAGATCGATCTGACGAATTGATAGCCGCAAAAAGATGGCCTTGTTACTTCTTCAAATCAGACACATCAGGTGAAAAAGATTTTGAAGAGTTCTTTACAGACAAAGAAGTTCTGGACATGAATCGATTTCATAATTTAGGGGTGATCAAAAACGAAGCTAATTTCAGTTCGGATATGCTGGATAATTTCTTAGAAGTGATTCAAGCACTTCGCGCTCAAACAGTTTGGGAAAAGACACCAATAATTGATCTATTCAATGAGATGATCCCTGACTTCGAGCACAAAGAAACAGGTAAATATCTAGATGGAAGGATGTAACTGATGTTTCGATTATTCGACATTATTCTTTCTGGGGTTGCTCTCGTAATTCTTTCACCACTATTGGTCCCGTTATCTGTAATTTTGCGATTGACGGGAGAAGGTGAAGTCTTTTATCGGCAGTTGCGAGTGGGGTTTCGGGGTGAGAGATTCAATATCTATAAATTTGCGACTATGTTGAGGGATAGCCCCAATATTGGCGCTGGAACATTAACGATGAGAAATGATCCGAGGGTGCTGCCAGTGGGAGCCTTCCTGCGAAAGACAAAAATAAATGAGTTACCACAGTTACTAAATATTTTTATTGGTGATATGAGTTTTGTGGGTCCGAGACCTCTGGTGCCAGAGGGTGAGAAAAACTATACCCAAGATCAAGCCAGAATTATAAGATCTGTACGCCCTGGCGTAACTGGTATTGGCTCTCTTATTTTGAGAGATGAAGAGAGTTACTATGCTCATCGCGCGGATGCGCGAGAATTTTACATACATGTAATTTCGCCATACAAGGCGTCTTTAGAAATTTGGTATATCAATCATAGTTCGGTCACGCTCAACATGTTGATTTTGGTGAGTACCGCGTTGGCGGTGATAGTGCCGTCCTGGAATGTGGCACGATTCTTTAATAGTTTGCCCGCAATGCCCAATGCAATGGCTGATTCACGCTATACTCAAGACCAATAATTGGTATTCAATAGTTGTTATACTGATTAAAAAATTATCTACTAATTCACAAAAAAGGGAAAAAACATGCTTAAACAAGAATTTCTGGATTTGATCGCTGACGCTTTAGAAGTAGAGTTGTCTGGTTTGTCCTTCGATACAATACTCCATGAATTAGATGAATGGGATTCCATCGGTCAGCTTTCATTCATTGGATTGGTTGACGATAATTTTTCAATTGATATCGATGTAGAGAAATTGACAGAATGCAGCACAATCTCGCAATTATTTGATTATATAAATACATCTATTAAGGACTGACAACATGGTTTCAATCGAAGATAAAGTTAAAGCGTTATTGATAACTCAGCTTAAAATACAGGAGGCGGACTTCTCATTCGAGCTTTCTGTTGGAGATATCCCTGAGTGGGATTCCGCTGCTCATGTTAACTTGATTATGGCTGTTGAAGATGCTTTTGACTTAGATTTGGATATTTCCGACACCATAGAGATAGAAGATGTCTTTGATATTATTGCTACTTTAAGGCGCTATAATGTCAAATAATATTCCCTCCAGATATCTAGAGAAGGGATTGATCAAGGCTCTTAAGAAGGTTGTTGATAGGGATCCTGGTAAAATAGCTTTGGTTGATGTTGACGAAGAGCTAAATTACAGCCAGTTTTGGGTGAGAGTAACTCAGATTGCCAAAGTGCTGCAAAAATTAGGTATTACAGCAGGTGATAGAGTTATTTTTTTGTTGCCGAATAGTGTAAATCTCGTGAGTTTACATTTTGCTATTCTAAGATTATCCGCTATCAGCGTCCCTCTCGATCCAGATTCTCCAAGTAAATCGGTATTGAAAGTTGCTGCGATTAGCAAACCTGCATTGCTTGTTTTTCACGGGCCGGAACCGACTGGAGCTGATTGGGATTCATACAATAGGGTCAGCGTCAGGCATATTGCTGAAGCAGCAGTGACAGTTGGTGATGAGCCATTTCCTGTGCTAGACGTCGATGCAAGTAGTTGCCTGTCGAGCATCATGTTCACCTCTGGATCTACAGGTGTACCCAAAGGCGTAAAATTGACTCACAGAAATAATCTTGCTGCGGCTAGGAATATTATCGATTTTTGTCAATATAGCAAAGACGATTTCGAGGTGATTACCTTACCGCTTTCTCATAGTTTCGGATTGGGCCAAGTGTATTCCATGTTGCTAGTGGGTGGCGGCGCGTTTGTTATATCCGGTATGTTGAAGATGAAGGCGGTTGTCAACGCTCTAGAGAAATACAGTGCAACTGGGTTTCCGACAACTCCTGCTGGGGTCGATCTTATCTTGAATCGTTACTTTAAAGCGTTTCAATCAAAGGGCCGATTTTTGAACAAAATGGTGGTCAATTCTGCACCACTTTTGCCTTCTCAAACTGAAAAGCTCCAACAGCTGTTTCCGGCTTTGAACATATATGTCTATTACGGGCTTACCGAAGCATCAAGGTCATGTTTTTGTAATTTGACGGCGGTTGGGTCTCTTTTTTATCATTCTGTTGGCCCACCAATGCAAGGTGTAACCATAATGTTGGATGAGCAGAATTCTGAGATTTCAATCTCGGGTGAGACTGTCTCTAAGGGCTATTGGCCTGAAGAAGACCATTGCCTTGGGGAGTCTGGATATCCCCAAATTTTTACTGGAGATACTGGCTACTTTGACGAATTTGGAAGGTTATATATTTCTGGAAGAATCAAAGACCAGATTAATGTGGGTGGCTACAAGGTTTCACCCCTTGAGGTC
>Ga0206127_1005799_pt1 | contig 10264 bp, 9 predicted proteins | sample Helgoland_Spring_6_FD_148646 | JGI IMG/M metagenome (GOLD analysis project Ga0206127, IMG submission 148646) | Pelagic subsurface seawater microbial communities from Kabeltonne, Helgoland, North Sea - Helgoland_Spring_Bloom_20160419_1 | ecosystem: Environmental > Aquatic > Marine > Epipelagic ...
TTCAAGTGCAAATGCCCAAACCTCAATCGCAATTATGGGCAACGATACGATTTGTATGGGCGACAGTGTTAAAGCTTATGCAATGTCTACAAGACAAGCTGGAGTGCACTATACCTGGTCAGATACTTTAGGGTCAATAGCAGCATTGGATACAGTTTCTAACGATACAGCTTGGTTAAAACCTGCAATGACGACGGTTTATAGAGTTATTGGAGATTCTGCTGGAGTTATGGATACAGCATTTCAAACCATTACTGTTTTGGCCTTACCAATGGTTGGAATCACTGTATCAAAAGATACTGTATGTGTTGGCCAGCAAATTACTTTAAAGGGGTCAGGCGGTATGAGTTACTCTTATTTTAAAGGCACGATTCCTTCAGGCGGCGGTGATTCAGTAAACGTAATAATAACAAAAAACGATAGTGTTTCTGTTATTGGAACAGATACTAATGGTTGTAAATCTGCTGCATTTACGAAAGTTATTGGCGAGGAATTGCCAACTGTGTCGTTCAGTGTTTTAGTTCAAGGATTTGTATCTAGAAACAAAGATGCTTGTGCAAATCAAAATTTCACTTTAAAGGCAACTCCAGGGTATGCTTCATATAGCTGGAGTAGTTCAAGTCAAATTGTGGGTTCTAGAACTGACAGTACTATAGTCGGAAATACTGGTTCAGCAGCAGTATATTTTGTTGACGTAACTGGCGATAATGGCTGTACAAGAAATGCCAGTCAGTTAATAAGAACTACGAACCAACCCCCAAGAGGAGTTACAATTAATTTAGTAGGTGGAAATGCTGACACAGTTTTGTGCGGTGGAGAACAGCGGGTTGCTAATGCAAATACGGGAGACTCTTACTTATGGTCTCCAGCTTCAGCTATTGTAAGTGGAACAGTTACTTCTAATACAGTTACACTAAAGCCCGCATTTGATGAAACAATTATTCTTACCGGTATTTTTGCTGGGTGTATAACTAGCGATACTATTATACTGAGAGTAAGTCAATTGCCAACTCTTGCTCTTGTGAGTCAAACAAGTTCTGCTGCTAGTCCATTGTGTGAAGGAGATGGAGACACTATTGAAGTGAATTCAAATTCTTCTAAGATTTTATGGAACACAGTAATCTCTTCAAGAACCACTAAAACTGTTGCATTTAAAAAGACTACGACATTTGATATTATTGCTTATAATGATTTAGATTGTGAAACTAAGGTTACGGTTACTTCATATGTTGATACAACTTGTGGATTTCGAATAAGTACGGAGGAGTTTGAGCACCAAAAATTAAATGCGTTTTACAACTCTGAAAATGATAAAATGATTTTGACGACTTCTTCAGAAACCGGAAATGCATCTGTCGTTGTATATGATTTGAGCGGAACAGAGGTCTTAAATTCTTCTGTAGAATTAGTGCCAAATAGCAGAATGGAGTTTGATTTTTCTCAACTTTCTCATGGAGCCTACCTTTTCAAGGTATTTGATTCCCAGTCAAACTTTACGAAGAAATTTATAAAACATTAATCGAACAGCAATAAGCCGACTTGTGCGGCTTTTTTTTTAATCTAGAAAACAGTTAACTCATGAAAAATTTAGTTGAAGCTTTTCCTATTCATATGAAAGAGGCCTTGCAAATTGGGCGAGATTCTGAACGGAAATCATCGAACGAACATTTTCGAAATATTGTAATTAGCGGTTTAGGTGGTTCAGGAATTGGCGGTACTATAGTGTCTCAATTAATTGCTAGTCAAATCGATATTCCTGTTGTTGTGAATAAGACCTACGGAATTCCAAATCTTGTAAACAAACACACTCTTTTTGTTGCTTCTTCTTATTCGGGAAATACAGAAGAGACTCTAGAAGCTTTAGAAAAAGCGCAATCAAAAGGTGCAACAATAGCTTGTTTAACTTCTGGAGGAAAACTATTAGAATTAGCGAAAGAAAACGGATATAATTATATTGAAATGCCCGGAGGTTTTCCTCCTAGAGCGGCTTTTGGATATTCAAGCACTTTGCTATTTAAACTTCTTGAAAATTACGGATGCATTGAAGATCAAATTCTGAGAGATTTGGCGACAACACCAGATTTTTTACAAGAAAACAGCTTAGACATCAAAGAAAAAGCCTACAATTTAGCTAAGAAGTTGATTGGGAAAACGCCTGTTTTTTATTCTGATGCTAGAATGGAAGGAGTTGCTGTTCGATATAGACAACAAATAAACGAAAATTCAAAAATGCTATGTTGGCATCATGTTTTACCTGAAATGAACCACAATGAATTGGTTGGCTGGGCTGATAGCCACGAAGAAGTTGTTCCAGTATTTTTGAGGACTAAAAACGACTATTACAGAACCCAAGAACGAATGGAGTTTAGTAAAAAGTTAATGACGATTAAAAACGCAAATTGCGTTGAAATAATGGCTGATTGTGAATCAGATATACACGCAGCTTATTATTTGATTTCTATTGGCGATTGGGCATCTGTTAACATTGCTGATATAAGGGGAATAGATGTAACCGAAGTTGATATAATTACCGAGTTAAAAACTAAACTTTCAAACATCTAAACTTTTGGAAACGGTTGCTCTTGAACGACTTGGCTTAATTGAATTTAAAGATAGCTGGGATTATCAAGAGCAATTGTGCAAATCCAATGTTGAGGTTAAACTCAAACAAAGAAAGATTCGCGATTTTAAAGTAGACACTTCTCACCACCTTATCTTTTGTGAACATCCATTGGTTTACACGCTTGGAAAAAGTGGAGACGAATCTAATCTTTTAGCAGAGCAAGACACATTAAAGGAGTTAGGGATCACCTATCATAAAATCAATCGAGGCGGTGATATAACGCATCATGGCCCTGGACAGCTTGTTGCTTATCCAATTTTAGATTTAGAAAAATTTTTCACCGACATACACAAATACCTAAGATATTTAGAAGAAGCCGTTATTTTGACGCTGAAGGACTATGGTATTAACGCTGGTCGATACGAAGGTTATACTGGAGTTTGGTTGGAGGCAAAAGACCCGCTAAAGGCAAGAAAGATTTGTGCAATGGGAATAAGATGTTCCCGCTGGATTACCATGCATGGTCTTGCATTAAACGTAAATAATGACTTGTCATTTTTTAAAAACATAATTCCCTGTGGAATTGAAGATAAACAAGTAACATCCATTGAAAAAGAGTTGGGCAGAAAAGTCGACATAACCGAGGTCTCAAATAAACTACTGCACCACCTTTCAAAACTGTTTAACTTCGATGTAAAGGAGGTAAAGTGAAAGCAGTAAAGAAAATAGCCATGTGGATTGGAGCAGGAATACTGTTTCACTTATTAGTAGTTTTTACTGGTAACGCTCACTTATACAATACTTTAGAAAATACTGTATTCCAAGGTAGGCTCGGCCCTTCAATTGCTGAGTTTGAAATCTTTTCGAATCGAGAAGTATTAGCAAGAAACAATCAACCTTGGCCTATTTCCAGTATGGCAAACCAAAAGGAGGTCTCTCCAGAAACAGAAGTCAAATTTGAAGAATTGGGTACCGTTGCATTTCTTGTGATTCATAAAGATTCTATTATTAAAGAACAATACTGGGAAGGTTATTCAGCGAACAGTAAAAGCAACTCTTTTTCAATGGCTAAGAGTATTTTAAATATTGCCATAGGTTCATTAATAAGAGAAGGAAAGATTAAATCTTTAGACGACCCTATCGCTCTTTATCTGCCCAAATTTGATGTTTCAAAATTTCCAGAACTATCAATTCGTCACTTGTTGCAAATGAGTTCAGGAATTAATTTTGATGAAAATTACATCAATCCATTTGCATACCCAGCCAAGGCAAATTATGGTGATGATTTGATTAATCTGACTTATTCATATAAGGTGACAAAGCAACCGGGTGAACAATTTGAATACCGATCAGGCAATAGTCAATTATTGAGTTTTATTATAGAAAAAGCAAGCGAAATGTCTACGTCTCAATATGTATCGGAGAAAATATGGAAGAAGATTGGAGCAAAAAACGACGCATTATGGAGTTTAGATAAACCGGAAGGAAAAGAAAAGGCGTTTTGTTGTTTTAATAGTAACGCACGCGATTTTGCAAGAATTGGAAAATTGTTTTTACAACAAGGAGTGTGGGGTAAAGATACTATTGTTGATGCTGAATTTGTAAAAGCATCGCTTTCAGAGGCGCCAATTATAGATGTTGATAATAACCCTTGTAAAAGGTACGGTTTACACTGGTGGTTGCACAATCATGATGGTAGAGAAGTGTTTTACGCTCGAGGAATTTTAGGTCAGTATATTGCGGTTATACCCGACTTGGATTTAATTATGGTACGTTTAGGACACAAACGAATCAAACCAAATGGAGTTGAGGCACCACCTGATGTAGATATTTACCTGCAAGAGGCAATTTCTTTTGTTAGAAGTGCTAGTTGAGCTGGGCTGATACAGACTCCCTTAGGACGGTATCAATTTCATGTAGAATTGGAAAAAAGGCTTCATCACCAAAAATATTTCTACCGATTGCTGCCCTAACCCTTGCTGAAATAATTTCAAACGAACGTTTGTAATCATCCTCTACAATTTCTAGATTTTTCTTTTTTAAATATGCCCTGAACGCATTTTCAACTTTCCCCGTATACTCAAAATCATTTACGAAATTTTCAGCGTTTCCATGTCTAACGAGTTCTTCACGGTGTTTGTCTGCATAGTCAAAAGCAAATTGATAAAAATTGCCTGAATAGAATATTCGAGACAATAATATAGATGCACCCGCTGTATCGATAGGAATAAAATTGTCGGGCATTATACCACCACCACCATATACAATTCTTCCCGAAATGGTTTTATAAACTGTACTGTCTGCCAATGCTGTACTATCGTCCGATTCAAATTCACCATTTTCATATCTATCGTAAACTTCTTTGTGATAAGCTTTCAAGCCATTGTCATAGGGTTTTTGTATGCAGCGTCCAGCTGGAGTGTAGTAGCGAGCAATTGTTAGGCGAGTTGCACTTCCATCGAACCAACTTGACTGTTCTTGAACCAATCCTTTACCAAAGGACCTACGTCCTAGAATAACTCCTCTATCGTTATCTTGAATCGCACCAGCAACAATTTCACTTGCTGATGCAGAGCTCTCATCAATTAAAACTGCTAAGTCAACATTTAGTAGATCATCATTTGAACTAGCCCGGTAATCTTTGCGTTTCCGTGCTCTGCCTTCTGTGTAAACAATTAATTGGTCTTCCGCTAAAAATTGATCCGCAATGTTTATTGCGGCATCCATGAAACCACCCCCATTACCTCGTAAATCCAAGACTAACTTGGTCATTCCTCGCCCCAGCAAACTCGTGTATTTGTCTTGGAATTCATTGAAAGTTTCTCTTGAAAATCTGCTAATTTTTATGTATCCAGTCGTGTCATTTATCATATAACCAACGTCTACTGAATAAATCGGAATTTTACCTCTGGTAATAGAAAACGGCAATAATGATTCAGTGCCGCTGCGTTGAATTTCAAGGTTTACTAGTGTGCCACCTTCGCCTTTAAGCAGGCGCATTACGTCAGCGTTTCGTATTCCAGTTCCAGCAACCAGTTCACCATCCACGTTTATAATCCGATCTCCAGCCGCAATACCTACTTCGGCACTTGGACCACCTGAAATTGGCGTAATAACAACTACTGTATCTTTCTGAATACTAAATTGAACTCCTATTCCTTCAAAACTACCCTCAAGCGGTTCATTCATGGCTTGCAATTCGGCCGCAGTAATATAATACGAATGGGGATCGAGCTTTTGCAGCAGATTCTCTATGGTTTGGTCTACTAATTTCTCCCGATCTGTACTGTCGACATATTCATTGTCTATATAATCTATAATTTGGTTGAGCTTTGATTGTTTGTTTAGTGGAAAATTACCTAAAGAAAGCTTCTGTTTTTTTGGAGTAAAAGAACCGAAGAAGTATCCAAAAGCAAATACAATGGCTAATAATAAAGGCCAAAAGGCGCTGCTAAATATATTTTTTTTCATAAAAACCTTAAGCGAAAGTAGCAATTAATACAGCTGAGGTTAAGCTAAAAACTTCTAAAAGCTGCTTGCTCCTCACTATACTAATACAGAATAAAAGGCCTAAAGTTCAAACATGAATTAGCTGACTGCCATCTCCTTGTTATTTATACTTTTGCATCCGCTTTTTTAAAAATAAAATTCTTGTATTATGGGAATGAAATTGTCCGAGTTTAAGTTCGAATTACCTGAAGAACTAATTGCGCAGCATCCAGCAAAAAATCGAGATGAGTCTCGATTAATGGTGGTGGCACCGCAAAACTGGTGAAATTGAGCACAAACAATTCAAAGACATTTTAGAGTACTTCGATGAAGGAGACCTTAAGGTAATGAACGATACCAAAGTATTCTCTGCAAGAATGTATGGAAACAAAGAGAAAACGGGTGCAGTAATCGAAGTGTTTTTATTGCGTGAATTAAATAAAGAGAGTCGCCTTTGGGATGTGTTGGTTGATCCTGCTCGGAAAATTAGAATTGGAAATAAATTGTATTTTGGAGAGGATGATGAATTAGTAGCTGAGGTTATTGATAACACAACTTCTAGAGGAAGAACATTAAGATTCCTTTTTGATGGACCTTACGAAGAGTTTAAAGAAACATTGTATTCTTTAGGCGAAACACCACTTCCAAAGTACATTTCAAGACCAGTTGAGCCAGAAGATGAAGATCGTTTTCAAAACGTATTCGCAAAGCATGAAGGTGCGGTAGCAGTTCCTACAGCTGGTTTACATTACAGTAAGCAGTTGTTGAAGCGTTTGGAAATTGCTGGAGTTGAATTTCCAATGATGACTTTACATACTGGTTTAGGAACGTTCCGACCAGTTGATGTTGAGGATTTGACTAAACATAAAATGGATTCTGAGGAGATGATTATCACTCAAGAATGTGCTGATAGAGTAAATAGAGCTAAGTCCGAAAAGAAACAAGTATGTGCTATTGGTACTACTGTGCTTAGAGCAATGGAAGGTTCTGTTTCGACATTAGGAGAATTAAAACCTTATGAGGGCTGGAGCAATAAATTCATATTCCCTCCCTATAACTTTAAAGTTTCTACTTCATTGGTAACAAATTTTCACGAGCCAGAATCTACGCTACTTATGATGGTTTGTGCGTTCGGAGGATATGATTTGACAATGAAAGCATATAAAACAGCAATAGAAGAAAAGTATAATTTCTTGGCATACGGAGATGCTATGTTGATACTGTAAAAACATATTTTTCTACCAAAATAAAAAAAAGGAAAAGGAGGTAGTAATAGCTCCTTTTTTTGTTTCTAATGGAAAGTAAAAAGTTCGCCATAATAGTTGCAGGAGGGTCGGGTTCTAGAATGAATTCAGATACGCCTAAGCAGTTCTTAACTGTTGGTAAACACAGTATTATTGCTTATACTATTTCTAAATTCTTGCAGTCTGATGAACAGCTACAGGTTATTGTTGTAATACCAAAAGCCCACGAATTACTTTGGCTTCAGTTGCCAAATGAAATTGTAGAACACAGTCGGGTCACCAAAACCTGCGGTGGGGAGACCCGTTATCAATCAGTGACTAATGGTCTGTCATGTATTGATGCTAAGGAAGGTGACTTAGTTGCCATTCACGATGCAGTACGACCATTAATAAGCGAGGATTTGATAAATCGATGCTATTCGGCAGCACAAGAGTTTGGTAATGCAATTCCAGCGACTCCTATTGTGGAGACTTTAAGAAAAATTACAGAGTCTGACTCCGAATGGGTGAACAGAGCGGACTTTCGATCGGTTCAAACTCCGCAAACCTTTCTTTATGAAATTATTAAAGATGCTTATCATCAGCCATTTAGCGATACCTTTACTGATGATGCGAGTGTTGTTGAGGCATTGGGTATGAAAGTGAATTTAGTGGAGGGAGAGCGGAACAACATAAAAATTACAACTCAAGAAGATTTAAAATTGGCACGATTGCTAATCGAATCATGAAAGAAGTAAAGAAAGACATCCGAATCTATAATTTACTGCAATTACAGGCACACTTGGATCAGTACGGGTGGCCTAAATTTAGAGCGAAGCAGATTTACCATTGGCTATGGAAAAAGCACATTCGTAGTTTTCAAGAAATGAGTAACCTCCCAAAAGGAATTATTGAAAGCTTAGAAAACGATTTTCTGATTTTGCCTATATCCGTTAAGGATGAGCAAGTAAGTAGTGATGGAACGATAAAGTCAGCTTTTGAAACTGCCGATAAAAAAATTGTAGAAGGAGTGCTTATTCCAACCGAAAAAAGAATGACTGCCTGTATCTCTTCTCAAATTGGTTGCAGTTTGGCTTGTAGCTTTTGTGCAACGGGGAAACTGAAGCGGTTGAGAAATTTGACCGCCTCCGAAATAGTGGACCAGGTAGTTGAAATTAACAACCAAGCCACAAAAAATTACGACAAATCGCTCACCAACATTGTACTCATGGGCATGGGTGAGCCACTCTTGAACTACAGCGAAGTAATGAAAGGGATTGAAATGATTACGAGCGAAGACGGTTTGGGCATGTCACCGAAAAGAATTACGCTTTCTACAGCGGGTATTTCTAAAATGATTCGCAAAATGGGTGATGATGAATCTAGAATAAATCTAGCCTTGTCCTTGCATGCTGCCAATGATGAAAAGCGAAGCCAGATAATGGCTATAAACGACCAAAATAACTTGGACGAACTCGCTGATGCAATGAATTACTATTACTCAAAAACAAAACAAATGCTGACTTTTGAGTATATCATATTCAAAGATTTTAACGATAGTTTGGACGACGCAAGAGATCTAGCACGTTTCTGCAAAAGAGTGCCTTCTAAAGTGAATATTATTGAATACAACTCAACTGACGACGAACAATTTGCTAAATCTCCAGAAGATAGAGTTGATGCTTTTGTTGACTTTTTGACCAAACAAAAAATCGTAGCCAAAGTGCGCCGAAGTCGTGGACAAGATATTGATGCCGCTTGTGGGCAATTGGCGAATAAGAAGCAGGTGGAGTTGAAGTAGTAAAGCTAAAATTGACTTTTAATTGCAAGTTTTAAACGATAACATCCAATTCCCAGATATTTCCGAAGCTGACTTTGACGGCCTATTAGCCATTGGTGGAGATTTATCTACTGAACGTTTGTTATTGGCTTATTCATCGGGAATATTTCCTTGGTTTTCAGAGGGTGATCCCATTTTATGGTACTCTCCCGCCCCTAGGTTTGTGCTTTACCCTAAAGAACTTAAGGTTTCTAAAAGCATGAAACAGCTTTTCAGAAAGAAAGCATTTTCGGTTACTGTTAATAGAAACTTCAAGGATGTAATACTTAACTGTGCTAAAGCCAAACGGAAGGACCAACCTGGAACTTGGATTACAGATACTATGGTTGCAGCTTACCTTGAATTGCACCGAATTGGTGTGGCTATTTCTGCTGAGGTTTGGCAAGATGAAGAATTAGTGGGTGGGCTGTACGGAGTTGATTTGAAGAATGGTGTTTTTTGTGGAGAAAGCATGTTTGCAAAGGTTAACAACGCCAGTAAGTATGGCTTTATTGAGTTTGTTCAGCAATCGAACTACAAGCTGATTGACTCTCAAGTGCACACCAATCACTTGGAAAGTCTTGGTGCTAAGCACATTTCAAGAAAAGCATATTTGGATTATTTGAAGGCTTGAGGTGGTAACAAAAACGTTTGATTTCCCAAAAATTTATAACCTACCTAATAATCACAACATAACACATCGCCAAATTGTATTAACCTATACTTTTGATACTTATTCAAACAGTTGACGGAAGTTGAAGAAATAAAGGAGCCCATTAAAGCAGAAATGCTCGTATTTGAAGATCGTTTTCGGTCTTCCATGAAAAGTACTGTTCCGTTACTCGATAAAATAACGCACTACATTATCAAACGAAAAGGGAAGCAAATGCGCCCAATGTTCGTTTTTTTATCGGCTAAAGTTTTTGGCGAGCTAAACGATTCTTCTTACCATGCAGCTTCGTTAATTGAGCTGTTGCATACGGCAACCTTGGTGCACGATGATGTGGTAGACGATGCACACAAACGTCGGGGACTCTTTTCACTCAATGCACTCTGGAAAAACAAAATTGCGGTTTTGGTGGGTGATTATTTATTGTCTCAGGGTCTTTTATTGGCAATAGACAATGGAGAGTTTCAAATGCTGCAGATCGTTTCTAAAGCGGTGAAAGA
>Ga0206127_1005807_pt1 | contig 10254 bp, 7 predicted proteins | sample Helgoland_Spring_6_FD_148646 | JGI IMG/M metagenome (GOLD analysis project Ga0206127, IMG submission 148646) | Pelagic subsurface seawater microbial communities from Kabeltonne, Helgoland, North Sea - Helgoland_Spring_Bloom_20160419_1 | ecosystem: Environmental > Aquatic > Marine > Epipelagic ...
GAATGAGTAATTATAACCTTACACATTTAGATGAATTAGAAAGTGAATCTATTTTTATTCTTCGAGAAGTTTTTGCCCAATTTGAAAACCCCTGCATCCTTTTCTCAGGAGGTAAAGATTCCATCGTGGTAACACACCTTGCTAAAAAAGCCTTTCATCCAGCTAAAATTCCCTTTCCTTTGGTTCATATTGATACGGGACATAATTTCCCTGAAACCATGGTATTCAGAGATCAAATAGTTTCTGATTTAGAAGTCCAACTCATCGTAGGCTTGGTTCAAGAGTCTATTAATTCTGGAAGATCTACGGAGGAACGAGGTAAAAATGCTTCCAGAAATGCCCTGCAAACCAATACCCTTCTCGATACCATCGACTCACATCAGTTTGATGCTTGTATTGGTGGCGCGCGGCGGGACGAAGAAAAAGCCCGAGCTAAAGAAAGGTTTTTTTCACATCGAGATGAATTTGGACAATGGGATCCTAAAAATCAACGCCCAGAATTGTGGAATATGTTCAATGGTAAACATCATCACGGAGAGCATTTTCGAGTGTTTCCCTTAAGCAATTGGACAGAAATGGATGTTTGGCAATACATTTTAGCCGAAAATATTCAGATTCCGTCCCTTTATTTTGCGCACCAACGCGAAGTCATTCGTCGCAATGACACCTGGCTGCCCGTATCAGAGCACATCTATTTGACCGAAACAGAAACCCCGGTACACAAAAAGATTCGTTTTCGTACTTTGGGTGACATCACCATCACAGGAGGAGATGAATCAGATGCCGACACATTAGAGAAAATCGTAGATGAAGTAGCCGCAGCGCGTCAGACTGAGCGAGGTAATCGAGCAGACGATAAGCGATCTGAAACATCTATGGAAGATCGAAAAAAACAAGGTTATTTTTAAAAACCCACCAATATGAATGCCTATTTAGATATGGAATTATTGCGGTTCACCACAGCCGGTAGTGTAGATGATGGTAAAAGCACCTTGATAGGTAGACTTCTTTTTGATACTAAATCAATTTTTGAAGATCAGCTGGATCAAGTTAAGAGATCCAGCGACCGCAAAGGATTGGCGCAGGCAGATTTATCTCTGCTTACCGATGGACTCAAAGACGAACGAGAACAGGGCATTACTATTGATGTGGCCTATCGTTATTTCGCTACACCCAAAAGAAAGTTCATCATTGCCGATACACCAGGTCACATACAGTATACCCGAAACATGATTACTGGCGCATCTACTGCCAATTGCGCTTTGGTTCTCATAGATGCCCGCCATGGGGTCGTAGAGCAAACTTGTCGACATGCCATCATCGCCTCTTTGCTTCAAATTCCACATCTGATCGTTTGTATAAATAAAATGGATTTGGTTGACTACCAAGAAACCGTTTTTCAAAAAATTAGAAAAGATTTTGAAAGTTTTTCTTCCAAGTTAGATATCACCGACATCCGCTTTATCCCCATCAGTGCCCTCAATGGAGACAACGTAGTCAATCGCGGTGAAAAAATGTCTTGGTATGAAGGATCTACCCTTCTATACACCTTAGAAAATTTACATATCGGTAGTGATTACAATCACATTGATTGTCGATTTCCCGTACAGACGGTCATTCGACCCAAAACGGCATCCTACCACGACTTCAGAGGCTATGCAGGAAGAATTGCAGGAGGTGTCTTCAAACCGGGAGATGAAATTACGGTATTACCATCAGGGTTCACATCAAAAATCAAATCTATTGAGACCTTCAACGGTCCGCTATCTGAAGCCTTTGCTCCCATGTCGGTTACCATACAGCTCACCGATGATATAGGTGTAAGCCGGGGCGATATGTTGGTCAGGTCTCACAATCAACCCAATCTCAATCAAGACATTGAGATCATGATGTGTTGGCTTGATAATAAAGCGCCAAATCCTAAATCAAAATACATCATTAAGCATACCACTTCAGAAGCCAAAGCCATTATTAAAAATATCCGATACAAATTAGATGTGAATACACTCCATCGTAATATTGAAAATCTTAATATCGGCATGAATGACGTTGCGCGGGTACAGCTGCGTACTACCAAGCCTTTGTTAACGGATGCCTATCGAAAAAATAGAACGACGGGTAGCATTATCTTAATCGATGAGTCCACCCATGAAACCGTGGCCGCAGGCATGATCATTTAAATCCATTCTCTATTATGAACCTACATTCATTACTCGAGCAGGCCAAAATTGCGGCAAGCATAGCCAGTGAGGAAATACTCAAAGTCTATCATTCTGGTGATTTTGAAATAGAAGCCAAAGATGATCAATCCCCACTGACCCGCGCGGATCAAGCGGCCCATCGAGTCATTGCAACCGTACTCGAAAAAACCGGTATTCCGATTTTAAGTGAGGAAGGCGCCCAAATTCCCTTTTCACAAAGAAAAAATTGGGAGACATTCTGGATGATCGATCCCTTAGATGGTACGAAAGAATTTATCAAAAGGAATGGAGAGTTCACTGTGAACATTGCCCTGATCCACCATCATCAACCCATAATCGGTGTCGTACAAACACCCGTCACCGATGATCTATATTCTGCTATCAAAGCATCCGGCGCTCAAAAAAATGGACAAATGATTCAGTCCGCCTCCTTTGATCTTAATCAATCCGGACTTAAGGTGGTGGCCTCTCGCTCTCACCTCAACCCCGAGACTCAAGTATTTTTAGATACCTTGATCAAACCCAAAATTCTATCTAAAGGCAGTTCCTTGAAGCTCCTCATGGTCGCAGAAGGCGCCGCCCATTTATATCCCCGATTTGCGCCTACGATGGAATGGGATACCGCGGCAGCTCAAATAATCGTTGAAGAAGCAGGAGGCAAGGTGGTTATCCAAAACTCACGAATACCTGTAAATTACAATAAAGAAAATTTATTGAATCCCTATTTTTTAGTTCAGGGAAAAGAAAAAAACTTCTTATAGGTAACCCATTTTCCCATCCGCTCACCTATAACATTCCCCCATGGAAATGAATAGATGAGTGCTTTTTTGATTTTTAATTAATTAAATTTGCTAACTGTTATTAAAAGCATAGCTAATGCACAAATATTTCAAGATTTTTGTACTGTCCTTTTTTACTTTATTCATTGGGGCCTGTAGTGTGGCAACGGTCACGGCCCAAAGTATGGGGAAGGCCCAATCAATGAAAGTTGACAATCTTTCTGATGAGCAGGTACTCATGATGATGCAACGCGCAAAAAGCATGGGTTATTCCGATCAAAATATTTTCCAATATGCGAAATCAGAAGGATTATCTTCACTAGAAATCACTAAACTATCAGGAAGAATCAACAAAATACGTAACGAAGAAAATAAACGAAAAAGAACATTTTCGAATAAGCAAGAGGAAAAGAAAAAAGAACTTCTAGCCGATGAAACAAAGCAATCGGCGATACAAAAAAATCAAAAAATTGAGTTAAATGTATTACCCTCTACCCAAAATTTTGGGTATCACGTTTTTAATAAAAAAAACAGGACGTTAAGTTTCGAAACAACTCTCAATTTTCCACCTCCGATAGGCTATATATTAGGTGCTGGAGATCAAATAGTTATTGATGTTTTTGGGGCCTCAGAGTGGAATTACACCGAATCTATTGAAACTAACGGGCAAATTTTTCTAAGGAATGTGGGACCCATTTATTTGAATGGACTCACCTTAAAAGAAGCACAAAAAAAAATAAAAGCCCGATTGGCTGATGTTTACAAAGAACTATTAGGTGCTAACCCAAGTACCTTTCTGCAAGTTTCCATTGGAAAAATTCGCAATATAAGCATCAATATTGTAGGGGAGGTCAATGTTCCAGGAACGTACACCATCAATGCATTATCTACCGTCTTTAATGCACTTTATGCTGCTGGCGGGCCGACTTTTATGGGTACCCTCAGGGACATCAAGGTGTACCGACAAAGTAAGCAGATCGCTACGGTTGATATTTATGATTTTTTGTTAAACGGTAATACAAACAGCAATGTACACCTACAACACAATGATGTGATCATTATCGGGCCTTATGCCAATAGAATCGAATTGCAAGGTGCCGTAAAACGTCCAGGCTTCTATGAAACCTTAGAAGACGAAACTTTTGAGGATTTACTAACCTATGCGAGTGGTTTCACCTCTAGCGCCTATGAAAAAAGAATCAGTGTCATTCGTAATAACGACGCTTCAAAGCAAGTTTTGGACGTCTACAAGGAACAATTTAACGAATTCAACCTACAAGATGGTGATGTCTTCACCATAGGAGAAATTCAAAATAGATTCGAAAATCGCGTAATTATTAAAGGTGCAGTCTCCAGACCTGGACCTTATGCGCTGACCGATGATTTAAACTTAAAAACATTAATAGGACTGGCAGATGGTTTGACAGGCGATGCCTTTACGGGACGGGCCTTGTTAACGAGAATGCATCCAGACTATAGCGTTGAAACACTCACCTTAAACCTTGAAAAAATCCTAAGTGGTGAAATAGGGGATATAAAAATGCAGAAAGAAGACGTCCTTCAGATTAATTCTATTTATGATTTTGAAGAAGAACAATTTGTCCGCATTACAGGCGAAGTAAATAATCCTGGCGTTTATCGCTTTTCTAATAATCTTTCAATAGATGATTTGATCTTTCAAGCCAAAGGTTTTAAAAAAGCAGCCATCGGTGGCACTGCATTTATTTCAAGAAGGCCCCTTGAGCAATCTGCCTACTTCCAAATCGAAACAGAACAACTGGTCATAAATGAAAATCTTGAAATATCAGATAATGAGTATCTCCTAAGACCCTTTGATCACATCACCATCAGAAAAAATCCTAATTATTTTGAAGAGAAATCTATTCAAATTCTGGGACAAGTGCATTTACCCGGAACTTATCCTATCGAATCGGCTGATGAAAGAATTTCTGATGTCATCAGCAAGGCGAATGGCCTCAATGAATTTGCCTACGCTGAAGGAGCTACTTTGATTCGAAAATCTGAATTTAACCGCAGCAGTAATGATCAACAAGAAAAAAAATCTAATCTCCTGAATTTTTTAAACCGTATGGATAGCCCTCATTCGAGTGAATCAGATTTAGTAGTCATCGATAAAATCAATGAGGAATTGAGTTATGATCAAAATAAATACAGCCCTCAAAATGAGAGTTTATCAGCACTTGCTCAAAAAAATAGAATAAATGAAATATCAAATAACGACTCAGGTACGGACATCAATTTAATAGAGACTGAATCTATCGCCTTGGATTTGAACAAGATTTTATCAAAACCAGGATCCATTGATGATTTAGTTTTGGAGGATGGTGATATTATCAATATCCCTAAAAGGTTGAGTACGGTCAGGGTCATCGGTAAAGTTTTATACCCCAATACCATAGGATTTGAATCCTCCAAGGGACTCAAATATTATATCAATGAAGCGGGTGGCTTCAATAATAGGGCTAAGAAAAGACATACTTACGTAGTTTATGCCAATGGCAATGCGGCAAGAACTAATAGCTTTTTGGGTATAAAAGCCTATCCTAAAATGGACCCAGGTGCTGAAATTATTGTGCCTGAGAAACCCATTAAAGTAGGGGTTAATATAGGAGATATTATTGCCATTTCGACTTCCTTAATCACCTCTCTGACCTTAATAGGTGTCACCTTACTAAACAATCCTTAAGTGAATGACCCTAGATACATAGACGAAGAGCGTATCTCCTTTCGTGAGGTCATAGAAAAGATCAAAGGCTTGATTTATTATCTCTTCCTTCATTGGAAAAAGATAGTGTTGGGCTCTTTGATAATCGCAGGTTTAAGAATCACCTATGAAGTCTTTAGAGACCCCATCTATACTGCAGAAACTACCTTCATCATTGAGGTGGGGGAAGGTGATATGTCTCAATTGGGATCCTTGGCCTCCGTTGTAGGTATTAATTTGAACAGTATCTCTGATGACAGTCAACTCTTTGATACTGACCATATTGTAGAGCTCTATAAGTCTTATAAAATGTTAAAATTGGCCTTTTTATCGCGTGTAGGTGACGCAAACAGCGAGCGTTTGATCACCCGCTATGCCAAAGAAAAAAAAATACTGAAGCGATGGCATCGTGATGCAGAACTAGAAAACTTCAGTTTTGAAATTGCTGAAACCGATATGGGCGTGAAACATGACAGTCTCTTGATGGAAGTCATCGATGATTTCAAAAAAGAACAATTAATCGTTGCTAAGCCGAAAAGAAAACTCATGATTTTAAGTATAAAAGTGGAAGATGATGACGCTCTTTTTGCTGAAAATTTCAATACCGTTTTGGTAAAAATTGTGAACCAATTCTATGAAAGAACCAGTACGAAGAAAACAGGTGAAAATCTAAGAATATTGAAAAGTCAAGCTGATAGTACGCGTATTATTCTAGACCATTCACTTGATCAATTGGCGAAAATATCCGAACTTCAACCCAATCCCAATCCTCTGTATTACACCAACCAAGTTCCTTTCCAAAAGCTACAAATTGACATCGAAGCATCTGCCGCAGTGTATGAAGAAATAGTCAAAAATTTAGAAATGGCCAAAATCACACATAGAAACAAAAAGCCCTTAATCCAAATCATAGATGAACCCGTCAGGCCCCTTTCTATTGATAAAGACAGACCGCTGAAGTTGATCGCCAAAAGTGGTTTAATTGGAGGGCTTTTTATGTTGCTTTTTTTCATCTTTAAATACGTGTGGGGAAAATTGATGCAAACTTCTCTTTAATCCTCACATGGTTGCCATCATTTTAGTTAATTGGAAAAATTATGACGACACGAAAGATTGCCTAAATTCCCTATACCAGTCAAGCCACACCTCCTTTAGCATCATTGTCGTAGACAATGAGAGTCAAGAAACCCCCGTTGCAAAACTAAAAAAAAGCTTCCCGCAGATCACCGTATTACCCCAAAAAACAAATCTGGGCTTTACGGGAGCCAATAACATTGGAATTAAGTATGGATTAACCTTAGGAGCTGAGTATATCATGTTATTAAATAATGACACCACGGTTCCTAAAAACTTTATAGATCCCCTTTTGATGACCCTCCATTCCAGCCCTCAAATTGCCGCGGTACAGCCAAAAATAATGTTCCATGAATATCCTGATAAGATATGGAATGCAGGGGGCATTTATTACCCATATAATGCGGCCACAAAAACCATAGGATACAATAAACTTGACGCTAAGAAATATAATGAGTCCAAGTATGTCGATTGGATCACCGGGTGTTGCATCCTTCTAAAATCAGAAATAATCACTGAAGTAGGATTGTTGAACGAACACTTTTTTGCTTATTACGAAGATGTAGATTGGTCTTTAAGAATCCGGAAATTGGGCTACCGTCTGGCTTACAACCCGACCCTTCCTATTCTTCATAAGGTAGGGGCCAGTAGTAAAAATCAAAACAAAACAGACGAAGGATTTCTATCTCCATTTGTTCATTTCTTAAACATCAGAAATCATATATTTATGGCCCGCTTGCATATTAAAGGCATCCATGTCATCAACGCTCATATTTATCTTTTATTGAAAATAATTATTTATGGTGTCTATTTCATGCTTAAGGGACGAAGGAGAAAATTAAAAATGTCATTTAAAGGTTACTTAGAAGGATATTCGACACAATTATGACCCTTTTTTATACTGCGCTCGCAAACTGACTTTATGTACATTTGTCCAAACATTCAGCGAATGATCATGAGCACCTAAAAACCATGTCAATCCTCATTTTTATATTGATTACCCTCACACTCCTTTTAGGTACAGGATATCTTATCTTTCTTTTGATAAAAACAGGAAAAGAATGGTACTTTCTTATCTTCTTCATTATGTATTTACCCATGTACATCACTTTACAAAGCTTCGTTTTTCAACAAACCCAAAGCCCTACAGCGGTGTTAATCATTCAGTATCTCAAAGAATTTGTACTATTCATAGCCTTAAGCGTCTTTATTTTTTATCAATCAGACCTGCTGAGAAAAAAATTCAAGTTTAACAATATAGATTTGGTATTTATGGCTTTTATTTTCTTAGCCTTTATTTTTCTGTTATTACCGATAGGTGAAGTGGCCTTCTTGGCCAAAGCTGCCTACTTCAAAAATATCCTCCTTATGGGTATTATTTATTTTTTAGGAAGAAATATGACGTTGAGCAACTATCAAATACAATTAATCTTTAAGCTCATCCTGGGTATCGCTTTTTGTGCTTTTTGTATCAATGTGGCAGAATTCTCCAGTGGCATTCATTTACATACACTTATAAATTATGGTAATTTCCAAAATGCCATAAACGACGTTGAGCCAACAGGGAATTATGGACTATCTTGGACCTTTGAAACCCAATCTGGTATCCAAAGATTTGGTGCTTTTTTTGCTAATCCATTGGACCTTGCCAGCGCCTCGCTACTCGCTTTTGCTATTGCATTTATATTTTTTATTAAGACCCCACATAGAACCAATCAAATATTTTACAGCGGCCTGATGATGGCCATTATCGGATCACTCTTTTTCGCTTACTCAAGGGCTTCACTGGTTGCTTTTATTTTAGAATTAATTTTTATTGCTTTTATATTTAAATACTATCGCTTGCTTTGGACAGGTATCTTTCTCATATTTTCTTCCGTAGTTTATGTCATCTATTTTGCCTCAGAAGATTTATACTTTTTTGTTATCGATACGTTAACTTTTGAAAATGCTTCAAGTTTGGGTCACCTTATTGAATGGTTTGAAGGAATCGAAAGTATGATTGATTCCCCCGAAGGAATCGGATTGGCTATGAGTGGAAATGGAAATGGCGTCGAAGATGAAAACAGAGTTAGTGGAGAAAATCAATTTTTGATTTTTGGTATTCAAATGGGGATTTTAGGACTTCTACTTTACATCAGTCTCTTGTATCTTGCTATAAAAACCAGTATTCAAGCCTATAGAAAGGCACTCACCCCCAATGAACAAATTATTTCATTTGTAGCTGGCACCACCAAATTTGCCTTGCTCTTGCCCTTATTCACTGCAAATGCTGAACTCTATCTGTTCGTATCCTTAATCACCTGGTGGCTGGTGGGTCAAAGTGTGAAAATAAAGAACAGTCCGGCCATTTTACCTAATGCGATACCTCATGACTAAAGAAAAAGTCATCATTGATATTCAATATTTACTGATGGCCAAAACAGGTCTCAATACGTATATCCAAGAATTGCTCGCGGCTACGGCCCAATCCAATAAGTATGAGTATTTGATTTATCCCAGCTTAAATTGTATTTCAAAAAATGATTTTTTTAAACAGCATAGCAAATGGAGACACCTATTATTCCATCTGTATACGCTGATATGGAAGCAAATTATTATCCCTATTTTAGTTTTTAAACACCGACCTAAAACTGTTATTTTTCCTGATTTTCATGCCCCTTTTTGGAAACTTTCTTGCTCTAAAATCGTCATTTTTCATGATGCTTTTTTTTGGGAAAATCCACAAGATTATAATAAATGGTGGTTAAAATACTATTTATGGTCCATTATTGAGGGTCTTAATGGTAAAAGTAAAATCATCTCCGCTTCATTGGCAACAGAAAAAAAAATCACCTCCATATTGAAGCCTAAGTTCATTCAAACCATTTATCAAAGTGCCCCTCAACTTAATGTAGCAGCCGTCGCAGAACCTTATGAAAAATTAGTCCATCAATCCTACTTTTTACACGTAGGTGTACTTGAAAAGCGTAAAAATCTAGCTGTTTTGATTAAAGGATTTGCTCTTTTTTTGAAAGAATTCCCTGACTACAAACTGGTCTTGGTAGGTCAAAAAGGACCCGCAAAGGATTTAGATGATTATCAAACGCTTAAAATTCTGATTCGTCAACTGAATCTAGACGAGCATGTTCTCTTTACGGGATACGCTTCAGCGAATCAGCTCAAATGGTTTTATGAAAATGCCTGGGCCTATGCCTTCCCCTCTGTCCATGAAGGTTTTGGTATTCCTATACTTGAAGCCTTTTCTTATGGCTTGCCGGTCATCTTGTCGGAGAATGAAGCCACCAATGAGATCGCAGGTACGGGGGGTCTTTCTGTCCAGTCTTTAGACCCTCACGCTTGGTCCACAGCAATGAAAAAGCTGATAAACTCATCCAATCTTAGAAATGACCTCATAAAGAATGGTAAATTGCGATTGAAAGAGTTTTCCAAAAAGAATTTTCTTGAAGGAATTGAAAATTACATTGCTTAGGAT
>Ga0206127_1005811_pt1 | contig 10249 bp, 10 predicted proteins | sample Helgoland_Spring_6_FD_148646 | JGI IMG/M metagenome (GOLD analysis project Ga0206127, IMG submission 148646) | Pelagic subsurface seawater microbial communities from Kabeltonne, Helgoland, North Sea - Helgoland_Spring_Bloom_20160419_1 | ecosystem: Environmental > Aquatic > Marine > Epipelagic ...
GACACATTCCACCACCGATGAAGGACAGCAAAACCCCTGACCAGTTTTTACGACTTGAAACCCTGCTAGATGAATTTTCTAACGCCGACGGATTAGACCCTCGCCGCCGCGACCGTTTGCAAGCTGAGATTCGTTCAGAGGCCCAAGCCATCGGCGTTGAGGCTGATCTGGGTCTAGACACGGCCACCTCTACCGCAGAAGCGTTAACCCGCATCGATCGCTTTGTCTGTGACATCAAAGAAAGCCAGTTTGGTGACGGCCTGCATATCTACGGCCGCGCACCCGTTGTCTCAGGCACCTTCGATGCAACGCAATCTTCACAAGGCGAAAAAACCGGACTGATAAATGCGCTTGCCAGCAGACGGATTGACGCAGGACCATCGGGATCGCCCTACCGTGGTCGCACCGATGTGCTGCCAACAGGGCGCAATTTATTCACGACCGATCCGCGATCAGTACCCACACGTTCTGCATATACCCAAGGCGTCAAGCTGGCCGAAGAACTGGTGCGCCGTCACCTACAAGAAGAAGGCGATTGGCCCAAAGGATTGATCGTCGATCTGTGGGGGTCCGCCACCATGCGCACCGCTGGCGAAGAATTTGCGATGGCATTACATTTGCTGGGTGTAAAACCCGTTTGGGATGAGGGATCGGAACGTGTTTCTGGGATCGAAATTATACCCATCACTGAACTGGAACGCCCACGCCTTGATGTCACCCTGCGTGTTTCCGGCCTGTTTCGCGATGTGTTCCCAACCCTCTCTGCCCTATTTTCCCAAGCCATCCGCGCACTGTCCAAACGTGATGAGGCCGCCGACTGGAACCCATATGCTGGCAAAGACGCCGATAGCCGCGTGTTCGGCCCAGCGCCTGCCAGCTATGGGCTTGGCATGGGTGTATTAGTGGAAACCTATGACGAGGAAAGCCGCGCTGCTGCAGGCGCTGCATGGCTAAAGGCCAGCTCATATGCGCTGGACGGACAAAACATGACACTGAACGCAGAAGGCATCAAAGCCCGCGTTGCGGCAGCTGACAGCTTTGTTCATCCACAGGACCTGCCTGAAACTGATCTGTTACTTGCCGTCGATTACGCCACTCACGAGGCGGGTTTTGCGGCTGCAAAGGCCGCAACGGGTGGTGGCGACATCAAACTTTATCACCTCGACAACACTGTTGCAGGCAAACCCCGCGCACGGACCTTGTCCGAGGAAATTGCCCGAGTTGTCCACGCCCGCGCAGCTAATTCCGACTGGATTACCGGCATGCAACGTCACGGTTTTCGCGGCGCTGCCGAAATCGCGGCGACCTTGGATCACATGGCTGCATTCGCACATCTGGCCCAAGTGGTACCGGCGCATCTATTTGATCTTTATTATGACGCTACCCTTGGCAAAGACAGCGTTGTTTCATTCCTAGACGACGCCAACCCCGAAGCCCTTGCAGCCATGCGTGATCGCTTCAACGCGCTACATGACGCGGGATTGTGGAACACGCGGCGCAATTCCATTGCCGCTGAATTGGAACGGTTGTCGTGAGTGGTATGCAAGTGAAAGGCCCCAAAATCAAAGGCTGGTGTCCCGGTGCCTTGCGCCCCATGCACTCTGGTGATGGGTTGATCATGCGGGTGCGGCCACGCTTGGGCCAGCTTTCTAATACACAGGCGCTTGGGCTTTGCGACGTATCTGCGACCTTTGGCAACGGTGTGATTGACCTCACTAACCGTGCTAACTTACAATTGCGCGGGATCAAACCACACAATCATCAAGCCGTTGTTGAAGCATTGCTTGCGTTAGACCTGCTTGATGAAACCCCTGAACTCGAAGCGCGACGTAACATCATATGTGCGCCCTTACGATCGACTGATGGTCTGACGGCACGCCTTGCACTTGAGCTCACAGAACGCCTCGCTGAACTTCCAGAGCTAACCGGTAAATTCGGTTTTGCCATTGATGTCGATGGCCCACCCCAACTTAGCGATGCACCGGCCGATATTCGGATCGAAACAGGCCCGTCTGGCTTGATCGTTCGCGCCGATGGTTCGCCCCTTGGCGCAGCTGTCACAGCAGACACCGCAATTAACGAATTGATTAACATCGCACGTTGGTTTGCGAAGTCTCACGACAACGATGTACGGCGCATGGCCGCACATATTCGGTCAGTGCCATTGCCCCTTCGTTTCGCGCGCGAAACCTCTCATAAGCCTGCTGCACAACTTGTGCCCACACAGCTGCCCCAAGCGCGCGTTTTTGGTGCACCATTTGGCAGCTTACCCACCACAGAATTACGCGCGTTATTGACCTCAAACTCAACATCAACACTGACGCTCACGCATTCACGCATGTTTCTTCTGAGCGGCCAATTAGACGCCGGAGAAACCAGTTTTCTCACCACACCAGACGCACCTGAACTGGGCGTAGATGCCTGCCCCGGTGCACCAGCTTGCGAGGCCACCCAACAAAGCACCCGCGCCATTGCACGTGAACTCACCCCACATCTTAATGGTCGGTCATTACACGTATCGGGCTGTACCAAAGGTTGTGCGCGACCGCGCAATGCGGATGTCGTGCTTGTAGGGCAGAACGGCGGCTTTGACCTTGTTTTGAAAGGGGTTTCGTGGGATGTCCCTGTGCTGCAAGGGATCAAACCCGACTCTGTTATAGACGCCGTGATAAACGAATTAGGACTCCACTGATGCCCTACACTTATGAGACCGATGGCGCGACCATCTACAAAGGCAGCTTTGCCACCATCAGGGAAGAAGCCGATTTGGCCCGTTTTGACGACAATCACGAAAGCATCGCAGTGCGCATGATCCATGCCGCTGGCATGGTTGATCTAGCAAAACATATGCACTTTTCAGGTACATTTGGCCCAGCTGCACGGGCTGCATTGCAAAATGGCGCGCCAATTCTGTGCGACGCCTATATGGTGTCCGAGGGTGTTACGCGCAAACGTCTGCCTGCAGACAATAACGTGATCTGCACCCTTCGTGACCCACGGGTTCCTGATATGGCCAAAAAGATGTCCAATACACGCTCCGCTGCAGCACTTGAATTGTGGCGTCCACACCTTGAGGGCGCATTGGTCGCTATCGGCAATGCACCAACTGCGCTGTTCCATTTGTTAAACATGTTAGAAGACCCCGACTGCCCACGCCCCGCCGCTATCATCGGGTGCCCTGTTGGTTTCATCGGTGCCGCAGAAAGCAAAGAAGCGTTGCGCGAAGCTAACCCATTGCCATGGGCCATTATTGAAGGCCGCTTGGGCGGGTCCGCAATCACGGTTGCCGCGATCAATGCTATTGCGAGCCGTGCAGAATGAGTACTGGCACAATATACGGCGTTGGCCTTGGACCAGGTGATCCTGATCTACTAAGCGTGAAATCGGATCGCTTGGTGCGTAACGCGAAACATGTCGCGTTTTTCCGCAAGGCGGGACGTAAAGGGCAATCCCGGCAGATAGCTGAACCAATGCTGCCCGAGGGCGTCATCGAATTCGCGATGGAATACCCAGTCACCACAGAAATTCCGCTGAGTGAACCGCGTTACAACGAAATCCTTTCTGCGTTCTACGAGGATTGCGCGGCACATCTGCGCGCCCTCGCCCAATCTGGCGAAGACGTTGTTGTCTTGTGCGAAGGTGATCCGTTTTTCTTCGGTTCGTTCATGCACATGTATGAACGCCTGAAAAATGACGTACCTGTTGATGTGGTTCCTGCGATCACTGGTATGTCGGGCGCGTGGACGGCAACTGGTCATCCAATCACTTGGGGCGATGATGTTTTGACCGTTCTGATGGGCACCCTGCCCGAAGACGAATTGTCCCGCCGCATGGCAGACACAGACGCATTGGTCGTGATGAAGATTGGACGCAACATCGAAAAGGTTCGCAGTGCACTGCTAACTGCTGGAAAATTCGATGACGCGTGGATTGTTGAGTTCGCAACGATGCCAAACCAAACCGTCAGCAAGCTAAGAGAAGCGGGTGAAAAAGTGACGCCTTACTTCTCAATCATCGTGGTTCACGGTCAAGGTCGCCGTCCATGAGCGGTAGCGTTGTCATAGCTGGTATTGGACCAGGCGATGATGATCTCGTCACGCCACAAGTCACTGACGCCTTGGCCAAAGCGACCGACATCGTGGGCTACTTTCCCTATGTGGATCGCATTGCACCGCGCGAAGGTTTGACGCGCCACGGCAGTGACAACCGAGTTGAGATTGACCGCTCCCAACATGCTCTGCAAATGGCGCTTGAAGGGAAACATGTCGTCGTGGTTTCATCCGGTGACCCCGGTGTATTTGCAATGGCTGCCGCTGTTTTTGAAGCGCTTGAAAACGGGCCCGAGGATTGGCTGAACATTGATATTAGCGTTCTGCCGGGCATCACCGCAATGTTGGCGGCATCTGCACGTGCCGGTGCGCCCCTTGGTCACGATTTCTGCGCCATCAATCTAAGTGACAATCTTAAACCATGGTCCATTATCGAAAAAAGGCTACGCCTAGCGGCCGAAGCCGATTTTGCCATAGCCTTTTATAACCCACGCAGCAAATCACGACCCGAAGGGTTTGAGCGCACGCTTGAAATCCTCAAAGATGCCTGCGGCGATGATCGTCCAGTTATCTTTGCGCGTAACGTGTCGCGCCCTGATGAAACGATCAAGATTGTACCACTTTTACAAACCACACCAGACATGGCAGACATGCGCACAATGGTTTTGGTAGGCTCCAGCCAAACGCGTATTATCGAGCGCGAGATTGGCCCGATTGTTTACACTCCAAGATCGCTGGCCAAATGAGCCAGCCAGTCCAAAACCTCTTTTGCGGTTCCCACTTCTGGGCGCGCGGGGATGTGCGGACGGTCGATCATAATTATCGGAATATTCAGGGCGCGGGCCGCGTCAATTTTAGCACGCGCTCCATTGCCCCCAGCATTTTTAGCAACAATCAATTCGATCTTATGATCCCGCATCAAAGCCGTATCGTTCTCGAAGCTAAAAGGTCCTTGATCAACGATGATACTACGGTTTGGCAATGGCACTTCGCCACTTGGGGCATCCACAAGGCGCAACAGGTATTGATGTTGCGGGCACGGTGCAAAGGCGTCCAAATGCATGCGGCCAATCGCCAACATCACGTTCTGCGCAGTTCCGCCGAGCGCGGCAACAGCACCATCAATATCCGCAACATGTCGCCACTGGTCGCCCACTTGCGCAACCCATTTGGGCCGCGTCAAAGCCAGCAGTTGCGCATTCGTTTGCGCACATGCGGCAACCGTGTTCATACTCATTTGGGCAGCGAACGGATGGGTGGCATCGACCACGTGCGTGATAGCGTTTTCACCAATGTATTTGGCCAATCCTTCAACACCACCAAAACCACCAATGCGCGTGGGCAAAGGTTGGCGTTTGGGGCGAGCAACACGACCCGCGTAGGAAAACGTAGCGTTAATGCCAGCGTCATGCAGAACATGGGCCAAGCCCGTGGCCTCTGTGGTGCCGCCAAGGATAAGCAGGTGATCTGTCATGTCTAATGTTCCTTGGTTGACCATTTTGGGCTTGGGCGAAGATGGACCAAATACCATGACGCCTGCAAGCCTCAAGGCACTTCGAAGCGCTGAATTCGTTATGGGGGCCGCACGCCACTTATCACTGCTGCCTGAGGTTGATGCCGAGTTATTAACTTGGCCGGTTCCCTTTGCCGATGGTATAACACAGCTTTTGGAGTTGCGAGGCAAACGCGTTGTCGCCTTGGCCTCGGGCGATCCGTTTTGGTTTGGTGCAGGCAGCGTTTTCGCCCGTCAGTTACAACCGGATGAATGGACTTCGATCGCAGGACCCACGACCTTTTCACTGGCTGCTGCTCAGATGGGATGGCCGTTAGAAAACACACTTTGCCTTGGACTACATGCAGCACCATTGTCGCGTCTGCGCGCACATCTTTCCACAGGTCAGCGATGCATCGCGCTTTTGCGCGATGGCGCTGCTGTGCAGGAGCTGAACAGTTACATTTCAGATAACGGTTTTGGCGACAGTGACCTGACAGTTCTTGAAGCCCTTGGTGGTCCACGCCAGCGCGTCACCGCATTTGATCAACTCAGTGAGGCAGTCCAGCATCCAGTTTGTGTAGCGATTAATATCAAGGGCAGTGAACCTGCTATCAGCAAAGCATCAGGCAAAGATGATGCGCTATTTGTCAATGATGGGCAGATCACCAAACGCCCTATTCGCGCCCTTACTTTGTCTGCTCTTGCTCCAAAATTTGGTGAACATCTTTGGGACCTTGGCACAGGTTCTGGATCAATCGCAATTGAATGGTTGCTAAGTCATCCATCTGTCACCGCCACTGCAGTAGAAGCAAACTCTGAACGTGCAGCGCGCGCTGCGCATAATGCTATGACGCTGGGTGTGGAGCGTTTGGAAGTTATCACCGCCAAATCAATAGACGTGTTAGACGATCTGCCCACACCAGAAGTTGTGTTTGTTGGCGGTGGCCTAACTCAAGAGTTACTAAATGCACTTTGGAATATCATGCCGGTCGGCTGCCGCTTTGTAACCAATGCAGTGACCCTAGAATCTGAAGTAATTGTTGCGCAAGCCCATGCTGCCAAAGGCGGTGAGTTGATGCGCATCGAAATTGCCAACTCCAAACCCCTTGGTACAAAACGTGGTTGGTCTAGCGCCTATCCCATTGTCCAGTGGAGCGTGACAAGATGATCGTTGCAGGGTTTGGGTTTAGCAGCGATGCGACCATCGACAGCTTAACCTCTGCCTTCAGCGAAACAGGCCTAAGCGCGGCAGATGCTATTGCAACGGCCGAAGACAAATCCAAAACCCATGTGTTCATTGATTTTGCAAAAACCATTGGAGCAAAGATCGTTTCAATTGACGCTTCTGCGTTGACCCGAATCAAAACCCATACCCAATCACAAGCCAGCCAAACCCACCGTAACACAGGTAGCGTGGCTGAAGCCGCCGCCCTTGCTGCACTGGGTAACGACGCAAATTTGCTGGTGCCCCGTTCCATTTCTAATGACCGTATGGCCACCTGTGCCATCGCCCAAGGACCCAAATCATGACTGTACACTTCATTGGCGCAGGCCCCGGTGCCGCCGATCTTTTGACCCTGCGTGGCCGCGACATCATCGCAGAATGCCCTGTCTGCCTATACGCAGGATCACTGGTTCCACAGGAAATTTTGGGCCACTGCCCCACAGACGCTGAGATCATTAATACCGCAGCGATGGACCTTGATACCATCATCGCTACCATCAAAACAGCAACTGAGGCGGGCAAAGACGTTGCGCGTCTGCATTCAGGCGACTTGTCTGTGTGGTCTGCAATGGGTGAACAAATGCGCCGTCTGCGCGCTGAAAATATTTTGGTCAGCGTAACACCAGGCGTTCCATCTTTTGCTGCTGCTGCCGCTGCATTGGGCACTGAACTGACATTGCCCGGGTTGGCACAATCGGTTGTGTTAACACGCACACCCGGCCGCGCGTCCTCAATGCCAGAGGGTGAAAGCCTAAAGAATTTCGCAGCCACCGGTGCGACGCTCGCGATCCACCTGTCTATCCAAAACCTTGATACCGTCGTTGATGATCTTACCCCGTCTTATGGCGATGACTGCCCTGTGGCGGTTGTGTTCCGCGCTTCCTGGCCAGACGAACAAATCATCCGCGCAACCTTGTCCACCATCGCAGCAACCGTCACACCAGAAATCGCACGTACCGCATTGATCCTTGTTGGTCCGGCGTTGGCTGGCAAAGGGTTCGACGAAAGCTGTCTTTACGCGACTGACTATGACCGCCGTTATCGCCCTCAAACCGCTGACAGCCCTTGGGCCAGCTGGAGTCCTGACGATGAATAATATGCCCAAAGGCCTACTCATTTCCGCCCCTAGTTCTGGCACTGGTAAAACAACTGTCATGTTGGGATTACTGCGTGCTTTGGCGGAGGACGGGTTAAACGTTCAGCCCTTCAAAAGTGGTCCTGATTATATTGACCCTGCGTTTCACCGTGCAGCGGCTGGCCGGCCCTCATTCAACTTTGATACATGGGCGATGAACAGTTCATTGTTGGGCGCGATTTCAGCGCAAGCTGAAGGATCGGATATCGTGATCGCTGAGGGGTCCATGGGCCTGTATGATGGCGTTGCGAAACCGGGTGCAACGGGGCATGGAACCAGCGCAGAGACGGCGGCAAAAATGAGCTGGGGCGTGATCCTTGTGATTGATGTCAGCGGTCAAGCTCAGTCTGCGGCAGCAACAGCTTTGGGCTTTGCCAAGTATAATCCCGATCTTAAGTTCGCAGGAGTGATCCTGAACCGTGTGGCGTCACCACGCCACGAACGCCTGACCCGTTTAGGCATGGAGAAACACGGCATTAAGGTGCTAGGGAGCTTGCCCCGCCGCGGCGATCTTGCGTTGCCTGAACGCCACCTTGGACTAATCCAAGCGGTAGAACATCCCGACCTTGAAGCGGCGATTTCTGGGTATGCCAACTTCCTGCGCGAGAACGTAGATTTAGAGGCGATCAAAGCCGCAGCGACAAGTGGCGACCCATTGCCAGAAGGCCAACTACCTAAACCACCCGCGCAACGCATTGCATTGGCTCAGGACGCCGCATTCTCATTCACCTACCCGCACCTTGTTGCTGGGTGGCGGGCACATGGGGCAGAAATCATTCCGTTCTCACCACTTGCCGATGAAGCTCCTAACACAAACGCCGATTTGGTTTGGTTGCCCGGTGGATACCCCGAATTGCACGCAGGTCCGTTGGCCGCAGCGTCTAACTTTCGCAAAGCGATGACAGAGCATGCCAAAACACGACCTGTGCACGGGGAGTGTGGCGGTTACATGGCGTTGGGTAAAACCTTGGTCGATAAGGAAGGCAACAGTCACGAGATGCTGGGCCTACTCGGTCTTGTCACGAGCTATGAAAAACGCAAGTTCCACCTTGGCTACCGCAAAGCGCATTTGATTGCACCAATGCCTGGGTTTGCCACGGGTGAAGCATTGCGTGGCCATGAGTTCCATTACTCCACCATTCTAGAAGAACCTGATGCACCGCTGGCAGAAGTCTTGGACGCAGAAGGCAACCCAGTTACAGAAACCGGATCAATCAATGGCAATGTCACGGGCACCTTCTTTCACCTGATTGCAGAGGCCAGCTAAATGACCGGTTTTGTAAGCTTCGTTGGCTCTGGACCTGGCGATCCTGAATTGCTCACTTTGAAAGCGGTGGACCGTTTAAAGACAGCGGATGCTGTTTTGTTTGATGACCTGTCATCCGGTCCTATTCTTTCACATGCTGGCAAGGGTGCCGATTTGGTCGGCGTTGGGAAACGCGCAGGTCGCGCATCCCCTAAGCAAAGTCATGTCAGTCAATTATTGGTTGAGTATGCGCAAACAGGTGCACGTATTGTACGTCTCAAAAGTGGCGATGGCGGAATGTTTGGGCGCCTTGAGGAAGAGATTGTCGCGCTGCGCGAAGCGGGCATTCCTTACGAAATCATCCCCGGCATTCCATCAGCCTGCGCTGCGGCGGCCGCCGCCGGCATTCCACTAACTCGTCGAATGACGGCACGCCGCGTACAGTTCGTGACTGGGCATGATGTGGATGGCACTTTGCCAAATGATGCGAACCTTGTGGCACTTGCCGATCCTATGGCAACAACCGTGGTGTTCATGGGAAAACGGACGTTTCCTGCGTTGCTTGAGAAATTGATCGCGCATGGTTTGCCACGTGACACACCCGCCCTTTTGGCCGAAGCTGTCAGCACACCGAAACAGTCGTTAAAGCGCACAACGATTTCGGAATTGGCAGAGGAACTTCTGGCAGAGTTTTCACCGAACCCAGCCCTGATCCTATACGGTCCTTTGGCGACAGATTACGACGATGGATAGCCTAACGCTCATCGGCATCGGGACCGGAAATCCTGACCACCTTACATTTGAGGGCGCACGCGCAATCCAAGAAGCGACAACGATTCTGATTCCCCGCAAGGGTGGTGAAAAATCCGACCTTGCTGATCTGCGCCGGCAGATTGTTGAGAAGGTTGCAGTGGGCGATGGCCCACAGATTATCGAATTTGATCTGCCCGTGCGTAAATCAGAGGGTGACTATTTAGAAAACGTTGATCTGTGGCACGATGCAATCGCGGATGCGTGGTCCAAGGCCGCAGGTAAAACTGAACGCGCGGCGTTGTTGATCTGGGGCGACCCATCGCTTTATGACAGTTCCCTGCGTATT
>Ga0206127_1005813_pt1 | contig 10247 bp, 10 predicted proteins | sample Helgoland_Spring_6_FD_148646 | JGI IMG/M metagenome (GOLD analysis project Ga0206127, IMG submission 148646) | Pelagic subsurface seawater microbial communities from Kabeltonne, Helgoland, North Sea - Helgoland_Spring_Bloom_20160419_1 | ecosystem: Environmental > Aquatic > Marine > Epipelagic ...
TTGATATTAATATTATAGATTCTACAAATATTGAAGTTTTTTGTGAGGTTACAATTACAGGAAAAACGGGGGTAGAAATGGAAGCTTTAACGGGCGCAAATATTACTTGTTTAACTATTTATGATATGTGTAAAAGCATCAGTCAAGAGATGGTTATTAAAGAAGTGAAATTGTTAGTTAAAACTGGTGGAAAATCTGATATTAATAATTAATAATTGTCTTCTTAAAATCATTTAAGAGGTTTTGAGTAGTCTTCGACTAAGGTTGAATGGATGTTAAAAAGAAATAGAGTTTTGAAAAAACATAAAAAGCATACAAATTTAGAAAGAAGAGATAATGATAATTTTGCTCCGAATGAAATTGCAATTCTTGGCACAAATTGCGGCATTATTTCTAACTTAGTACATGAAATTTCTGAGAAATTATCAAACTATAAATTGGCTTATTTCGATGCTTCTCACGCAAAAGATGTTGCTCAAAATAGATTGTCCGAATATACTTTTCATCATCAAGGAAATTTACAGATAACAACATCAGGAAACATAAATAAATTTGAACAACGTTTGCAATTTGCGCAGTTTGATTATGTTTTTATCAATGGTAACCATTATCAAGGAGTAAAACAGATATTGATTTTAGATGAAGAAAAAGAAGCTTCAGTTTTAAAAAGATTAGAACAGTTAGATCGCATTCAATTTGTAATAAAGCTAAAAAAGGATAAAGAATACTTTTCATTTCTTGAAGAAAAATATCCACAGATAAAAAATATTACTTGCTATACAATTGATGAGATTGATAAGATTTCGAATCATATAAATAATTTAATTCAAGAAAAAATTGCTACTGTCAAAGGGCTAGTTTTGGTTGGTGGTCAGAGTACAAGAATGGGTCAGGATAAATCGAATTTAGATTATTTTGGAAAACCTCAAAAAATAGTTGCAAAACAATTGTTAGAGAGCAATAATTTAGAGACATTTTATTCAGTTCAAAATGCATCAGAATACGATGATGAAATTCATGATAAATTTTTGAATTTAGGCCCATTTGGAGGCATTTGTTCTGCTTTTCAAAAAGATCCAAATGCTGCTTGGTTTGTATTGGCAACAGACGTTCCTTTTGTAAATGACCAGATTATTAAGTTGTTGTTAAATCAAAGAAATCCTGGTAAAATTGCAACAGCGATTAAAGGAAAAGGTAAAGATTTTCCAGAGCCTTTAATTACTATTTATGAGCCAAAAGCTTATCCTATTTTATTACAGTATTTGGCACAAGGTTATTCTTGTCCTAGAAAAGCATTAATTAATTCTGAAGTCGAAATTGTTGAAGTTGATGATGATTTTATAAGAAATGTAAATACTCCTGTAGATTTTACCAATGCGAAAAATGAAATAAATAAGTCGTAAATTAGATGTATTTAAGAGAAAATTATGAAGACTTAATTTTTAAAGAGAACGACATATTTTTTTGGAATACTTTTTGTTAATTTTAAAACTGGAATTTTTACCAAAGAATTTGTTTTAGGTTTTTGGGAAAACGATACATTTAAAAATAAAAAAGTTCACTACAAATAAGGTATATTCTTTTCAATTTAATGAATACTGAGATTTGGATGACTTATTAAAAGTGAAAGTAAAAAGCGACTAAGTTTGAGCAGTATTAAAAAGATTTCTTTAAGAATACGTATTTTTTTATCAATGATTTTGTTGGTGTTATTAGCATCAATATTAATATTGGTGGTAACTGTTTATCAATACGATGAGCAAACAAAAGATTATAATATTCAACGTTTTGAGCGTAAAGAGGCGACTACAAAACAAACTATTGAATTAGAATTAAAAAATAAGACTACTTACTCTGTAAATACTAAAAATTTACCTAAAATATTTCAAGAACGAATTTTTGAAATTTCATCAATCAATAAGATGAATATTTCTATGTATGACTTAAAAGGTAATTTACTAAAATCTTCTATTGCAAGTGCGTTCGAAAAGATTGATCGTAAACCAATTCGAGATAATCTTTTATATGAATTAGCTCAAAATTCTAATCATAAAATATTTAAAGCAAGAGTAGAAAATGGAATTGGTTATCAATCATCATTTTCCTTTATCCATGATACTAAGTTTAAGAGAATCGGGATATTAGAATTACAATTTACTCAAGATAACTCGGAAATAGAAAATGAGTTGAAAGAGTTTATATTGAGGTTGGGATTGGTATACATTTTAATGTTTTTAATAGCAATAGCGCTCGCATATTTTTTATCAAGTTATATAACGAGATCGATAAAAACCATTTCGGATAAAATAGAGCAAACTCGTTTAAATAAAAGAAATGAAAAAATTATTTTAAATAAGGCAAGTGGAGAGATTGATGTTTTAGTGGAAGCGTATAATAACATGATTGATGAATTGGGAGAAAGTGCAGCTAAACTTGCAAGAAGTGAGCGCGAACAGGCATGGAGAGAAATGGCAAAACAAGTTGCTCACGAAATAAAAAACCCGTTGACACCGATGAGATTAACTGTTCAGAGTTTTGAACGAAGATTTGATCCTTTAGATGAAAAAGCAAAAGAAAAATTAAAAGAGTATAGTCAAACTTTAATTCAGCAAATAGATGTAATGAGTTCTATAGCCTCCGCTTTTTCTGATTTTGCTAAAATGCCTACTCAAAAGAAAGAACAAATAGAAATAATTAGTGTTGTAAAGTTTGCTCTTGATGTTTTTACAGAAGAATACATAAAGTATTGCCCTAAAGAAGCTGAATTATATGCTAATTTAGATAAAACACAGTTAATTAGAATTATAACTAATTTGGTTAAAAATGCAATTCAAGCAACAGATAAAGTAGAAAACCCTTTAATAGAAGTAACTGTTTTATCAGAAAATAATAGTTTAAAAATTACCGTTTCTGATAATGGAAAAGGAATTTCAGATGATGTAAAAGATTTAATTTTTGAACCAAAATTTACTACGAAAACAAGCGGAATGGGATTGGGCTTAGCAATGATAAAAAATATAATTGAAGCTTATGACGGCGTTATTTCTTTTACCTCGAAAGAAGAGGAGGGAACTGTGTTTAGCGTTATTTTACCGAAAACGTAAATAACCTTAATATTCTTATGAAAATAGGAGTTTAAAAAATATATTAAAAAATGAATTTCGAAAATATTTTAGTTGACAAAAATGATAGTTTAGCTCAAATAACTATTAACAGACCAAAAAAATTAAATGCACTTAATAAAGCAACTATTAACGAGTTAAATTTAGCTTTTGAAGCGTTAGAAGATGATAACAGTATAAGAGTCATAATATTAACAGGAAGTGGTGAAAAAGCGTTTGTTGCCGGAGCAGATATCTCTGAATTTGCTCATTTTTCTGTTGATGAAGGACGAAGCTTAGCAAAATCTGGACAAGAAATGTTGTTTGATTATGTAGAAAATTTATCGACACCAGTCATTGCAGCTTTAAATGGTTTTGCGTTAGGAGGCGGTTTAGAGTTAGCAATGTGTTGTCATTTTAGAATTGCTTCCGATAATGCAAAAATGGGGTTGCCAGAAGTTTCTTTGGGAGTTATTCCTGGTTATGGAGGTACACAGCGCTTACCTCAACTAGTGGGTAAAGGAAAAGCAATGGAAATGATTATGACCGCAGGTATGATTTCTGCAGAAGAATCTAAAGAATGTGGTTTAATTAATCAGGTAACTACACAAGAAGAATTGTTGCCATTGGCAAACAAAATTGCAAGCAAAATTGCCAGAAACTCATCTGTAGCTATTAGTGCAGCGATAAGAGCAATTAATGCAAATTTTGAGTATGGTGTAAATGGTTTTGATGTGGAAATTGAAGAATTTGGAGAATGTTTTGGGACAAAAGATTTTAGTGAAGGTACAACTGCTTTCTTAAATAAAACAAAGCCTAGTTTTAAAAATTAATATAAATAAAAAGTGAGTCCTTTTGGACTCACTTTTGTTATTGAACCATACTTATGTTTCAATAGAACAATTAACTTAATTTTATAGTGTAAAATCTTTTACAAAATATCTATCTTTAGTGTCAATGATAACTTTATAATTACCAGTTTCATTTTCAGACAATTTGTAAATTCTTTTTAAATACTTTTTATCCTTTAACGTTTCAGAAAAAATAGCGGTTTCTTTATAATAAATAGTAACCTTAATAGATTCTGGGTTAAAGGCTAGTTTAGAGATGTAAAGTAAATTATTTTTAGTTCTAATTACTGGTTTAAACTCTGTTTCATTTTTATTATTTAAAAAAGTAACTAAACCATTTTTAACGTTAAACTTTTTAGTAATAATTTTAAAATCTTTATTTAGTTCAGCTGAATAAATACCGTCTTCTAATGCAGAAAAATCAAATATTTTAGAATAGTTTCCAGAATTTTTAATTTTATTATTGTAGAGTTCAAAACCTTGTTCATCTCTAATGCTTAAAATTTGTCCTTTCTTAACGTTATTAAAGACTAATTTAACTGTTTTTTTAGCTTTGCTATCGATTGTTTTTTTGTCTTCGTTAGCATAACCGATTAATGTAGCTAAAATGAATGTTGCTAGTGTAATTTTTTTTATTGTTTTCATAATATTAAATAATTATACTGCAAATTTATGACAGGAATTTTGATGTGAAAACATCAAAATTGGCATATTTATATTCTAAATTATCAACTATATAGGTATTAAATTAATGTTAAGTTAATATAGTATATAACTTTGTTAATTCTATATATTTTTTTATCTTTTAGTATTGTAAATTTGATTTAATTTATAAAATATTATGAATGTTAAACCAACTTTAGAAAAAATTAGTCCAAATTTTGGTAGTTCTATACTTGTAAAAAAACATACTGAGTTTTTAAAACAGATAAAAGCTTTTTGGCATTTTCACCCAGAAATTGAGTTGGTCTATGTAAACAAAGGAAAGGGTAAAAGACATATTGGTAATCACTTGTCTTACTTTAATAATAGTCAGCTATTATTAATAGGCTCTAATTTACCTCATAATGGTTTTACAGATAGGCTTACAACAAATGGTTCAGAAACATTAGTACAATTTAAGCCCGATTTTCTGGGAGAAGTTTTTTTTGAAGTACCAGAAATGAAACCGATTAGTATTTTATTTGAAAAAGCGAAAAAAGGTATTTTATTTGGGGTAAAAACGAAAGAGAAATTAGGACCTAAAATTGAGAAGTTATCTGAGAAAAAAGGTTTTAAGCAGATTTTAATTTTGTTAGAAATATTGCACACACTCTCTAAATCTAAAGATTATACAATTTTAAATGCAGATGGTTTTGCTTTTGAAACACAGCCACAAGATAGTAGTAAAATAGATATTATTTTTAAACATATTAACGAGAACTTTAATAAACACATTAGTTTAGATGAAATGTCAGGTTTAGTTAGTATGACGGTTCCGGCATTTTGTAGGTTTTTTAAAAAAACAACAGGTAAAACATTTACGAAATTAGTAAATGAATACAGGGTTGTGCATGCCACGAAATTGCTATCAGAAAGTCAAACAAGTATTACAGATATTTGTTATGAATGTGGTTTTAATAATTTTTCTCATTTTAATAAACTATTTAAAGAGTTTACAGGAAAATCGGCATCAAAATATAGAAATGAAATGATGAATTTAATTCAATAAGTAAATAGTATGCATGTTAAAATAGACAAAGCAATTGAATATTACACCTTTAAAAGCAACGAATTATTAACGTTTGTAAATTCTAATCAAAACCTAACCATCGATAAAATTATTGAATGTGGAGAAGAATTAGCAATTTTAGAAAACAAAATTACTGCTTTAGAGGTAGCAAAAGAGAATTAATTACTTAATTCCATTCCATTCACTATAGAATTGATTTAAATATTCTACCATAAAATTATGTCTACTGAGGGCAATTTTTTTACCAGTAAGAGTATTCATTTTATCTTTTAATAAGAGTAGTTTTTCATAAAAGTGATTGATAGTTGGTGCATTAGAATTTTTATATTCTTCTTTAGACATCTTTAAATTTGGAGAGATTTCAGGATTATAAAGAGCTCTGTGTTTAAATCCACCGTAATTAAAACATCTTGCAATACCAATAGCACCAATTGCATCTAATCGATCAGCGTCTTGAACTACCTGTAATTCTTTAGAGGTAAATTCTTTTCCATTTTTATCAAAAGAATTTTTGAAAGAAATATATTTTATAATATTAATAACATGATTAATAACTCCTTTATCAACATTTTGTTTTTCTAAAAAATTCTGCGCTTTTTTTGGTCCTATAGTTTCATCACCATTAAAAAATTTTGGATCAGCAATATCATGTAATAGCGCAGCTAAAGAAACCACAAAAGTATTTACCTTTTCTTCTTTAGAAATTAATAATGTGTTTTTATAAACACGCTCTACATGAAACCAATCATGACCGCCTTCGGCATTTTTAAGTTCCTCTTTTACAAAAACAATGGTATTAGATATTATCTTCTCTTGATTCATGTTGTTTTCTTGAAGCGAGTTCTTTTTTAATATTTTTTAATTCAAAATACATAAAAAGACCCATTGGAATAAAAAATAATGGTAAAAAGGTGTGAAAAGAAATCCCTTTTGCAAGGGTTGAAAAAATAGCAAAAACAATCATTAAAAAAATAACAATTCCTTTAAATATTAGTAAATTTTGTTGTGTTTTTAATTTCTTTTTTAATTCTACTTTAGTGTAAGTCGATAATACTGATGGCATATTGTTTTTTGTATAAAAATAAAAAATCCATTCAATTTAGAATGGATTTTAAAGTTCTTTCTTTTAAAGAGGAGTTCTTGTACTAGCAAAACTCGTCGTAAGCTTGTGCTAAATTCTGTGCAATCATTTGTGCAGATCTACCTTCAATATGATGACGCTCTAGCATATGCACTAAACTACCATCTTTAAACAATGCAATTGCTGGTGAAGAAGCCGGAAAAGGAATCATAAACTCACGTGCTTTTTGTGTAGATTCTTTTTCTACACCTGCAAAAACAGTTGTTAAGTTTGTAGGTGTTTTTTCAGCGGCTAAAGATGCCACAGCTCCTGGTCTTGCAGTACCAGCCGCACAGCCACAAACAGAGTTTACTACAACTAACGTTGTCCCTTTTTTAGACATTGCGTTTTCAACGTCTTCACTTGTATATAATGCTTCAAAACCAGCGTTAATTAACTCTTCACGCATTGGTTTTACTAATTCTTCTGGATACATATTTTCTAAATTTAAAATGCAAATATAGGTATTTGTTTGTCAAAACTCAACATACTTAAAAGTGGTGTTTTCAATAGAAATATCAATAAAATTGATACTAATTACATTTTTCTTTTTGGGCATGTCCATTTTTAAATAAAAGTTACGTTTCACTGCACTTTTATTCAAAAATCGTCAGGCTTTTCGCACTCGCTTTTTTTGTGAAAAACAAAAAAGAGCTCAAACAAATGCTTCAATCCTTCATGCAAAATTAGAGCATCTAAAAAAAAATCAAGATTTTAACAATGTAACTTTGTAAGTTTGCAACTTTAAAAATAGAGAAAATGGGAAGTTTTACGAAATGGTTAGGAGCAGGTTTAGGATTTACTTTAGGAGGTCCTATTGGTGCAGCCATTGGTTTTGCAGTAGGTAGTTTTGTAGATGGTTTTTCTGAAAAAGATTTAACACAAGAACAAAGAGAATACCAAGAGAGAGTTCGTGGGAATAGAGTTAGAAGAGATTCTGTAGATACCCAATCTGGAGATTTTGAAATGAGTTTACTTGTTTTAGCATCTATCGTTATAAAATCTGATGGAAAAGTAGATAAACGTGAGCTAGACTTTGTAAGATCTCAATTTGTTGGCATGTATGGCAAGGAAAGAGCAAATAATGCATTCAAACTTTTTAGCGGAATTATAAAAAAACAAGTTTCTGCACGTCAAGTGTGTATACAGATTAGACAAAATATGTCTCACGCTTCGCGTTTACAATTAATACATTTTTTGTTTGGCATTGCAAAGTCAGATGAGTTTGTTACAGAGTCGGAAGTAGAAGAAATTAGAAAGATTGCGGGCTATTTATATATAAATCAACGAGATTTTGAGTCGATTAAAGCAATGTTTTATGATACTTCAGAAAATGCATATAAAATTTTAGAAATAGAAAAGACAGCTTCTAATTCCGAGGTAAAAAGTGGTTACAGAAAAATGGTAAAGAAATATCACCCAGACAAATTACAAGGTTTAGGAGATGAGCATTTAAAAGGTGCAAATGAAAAGTTTCAGAGCATACAAGCTGCTTATGAACAAATAAAAAATGAAAGAGGAATGTAAAATAATTTTTTGAATTAGCACTCTAATTTTTTTGTCACCTTAAAACTTTGTAACTTTTTTGTACTTTTCAACTTCTTCACAAACAAACTCAAGAAATTCCAAGAAAAACCTTATTTTCGCATTCTCATTAGAAATGACAGAAAATGAAAGCGAAATTCCCTGAATACAAAGGACTTGACTTACCAAAAGTAGCAGAAGAAATTCTTGAATATTGGCAAGAAAACAACATTTTTGAAAAAAGTGTAACATCAAGAGAAAATGCCAAACCATTTGTGTTTTTTGAAGGACCTCCTTCTGCTAACGGGCTACCAGGAGTTCACCATGTTTTGGCAAGAGCAATTAAAGATATTTTTCCGCGATATAAAACCATGAAAGGTTACCAAGTAAAGCGTAAAGCTGGTTGGGATACACATGGTTTGCCTATAGAACTAGGTGTAGAAAAAGAATTGGGAATTACCAAAGAAGACATTGGAAAGAAAATTTCTGTAGAAGATTATAATGCAGCTTGTAGAAAAGCAGTAATGCGCTACACAGGTATTTGGAATGATTTAACTCAGAAAATGGGTTATTGGGTTGATATGGAAGATCCATATATTACCTATGAGCCAAAATATATGGAGTCTGTTTGGTGGTTATTAAAGCAGATTTACAATAAAAAATTAATTTATAAAGGCTATACAATTCAGCCATATTCACCGAAAGCGGGTACAGGTTTAAGTTCTCATGAATTAAACCAACCAGGCACTTACCAAGATGTAACGGATACAACTGTTGTTGCGCAATTTAAGGCTGTACAAAATACGCTTCCAGACTTCTTGAAAAATGAAGGAAGTATTTATTTTATAGCTTGGACAACAACTCCTTGGACATTGCCAAGTAATACCGCATTAACTGTCGGTCCAAAAATAGAGTATGTTTTAGTCGATACTTTTAATCAATATACATTTGAACCTGTAAAAGTAATTTTAGCTAAAAAACTACTTGGAAAACAATTTGCAGGAAAAAATAATTTTGAAGTTGAAACTTCAGAAGGTTTATCTGTTTATAATTCGGGTGATAAGAAGATTCCTTATTTCGTAATTAAAGAATTTTTAGGTAAAGATTTAGTTGATATTAAATACGAACAATTATTAGATTACTGTTTACCAAACGACAATCCAGGAGATGCTTTTAGAGTAATTTCAGGAGATTTTGTGACTACGGAAGATGGAACAGGAATTGTACATACAGCGCCAACTTTTGGACAAGATGATGCTTTAGTTGCAAAACAAGCAACACCAGAAATTCCGCCGATGTTGGTGAAAGATGAAAATGATAATTTAGTTCCTTTGGTAGATTTACAAGGTAGGTTTAGACCAGAAATGGGGGAGTTTGCAGGTAAATATGTGAAAAACGAATATTATAATGATGGTGAAGCTCCAGAAAAATCTATTGATGTTGAGTTAGCTATTAAACTAAAAACAGAAAATAAAGCCTTTAAGGTTGAAAAATATAAGCACAGTTACCCAAATTGTTGGAGAACAGATAAACCAATTTTATATTACCCATTAGATTCTTGGTTTGTTAAAGTAACTGATGTAAAAGATAGAATGCACGAGTTAAATAAAACCATTAACTGGAAACCTGAATCTACAGGAACGGGGCGTTTTGGAAACTGGTTGGCAAATGCAAATGATTGGAATTTATCTCGATCTCGTTATTGGGGAATTCCATTACCAATCTGGAGAACAGAAGATGGGAAAGAAGAAATTTGTATTGGCTCTGTTAAAGAGTTAAAAGAAGAGATGGCTAAGGCTGTTGAAGCTGGCGTTTTAGCAAAAGATATTTTCGAAGACTTTGAAGTTGATAACAACAGCGAAGATAACTATGCGAAAATAGATTTACATAAAAATATTGTTGATGAAATTATTTTAGTT
>Ga0206127_1005818_pt1 | contig 10242 bp, 9 predicted proteins | sample Helgoland_Spring_6_FD_148646 | JGI IMG/M metagenome (GOLD analysis project Ga0206127, IMG submission 148646) | Pelagic subsurface seawater microbial communities from Kabeltonne, Helgoland, North Sea - Helgoland_Spring_Bloom_20160419_1 | ecosystem: Environmental > Aquatic > Marine > Epipelagic ...
CGATCCTGAAGTTCTTTCGGGAAACCATCCCAAATGAGTGGAAAGCCTTCCGTGACCAAGTATCAGACAATTTCCGCGTCATAACCCATGAAAAAATTCGGGTTTTGGGGTAGCAGCGGTATAAACACAGATTGTTTGTGCGCTCGCATTCGCCCTATCGAGGCTTTGACATCGAAAAACGCTGACACGGAACCGCGCCCGTTCAAATCATTCAAACTGCCAATGCCAGAGCGTCGACGCATAACTGAAAGCCTATACCCGACGTATGGCGCGCATTTGAATGGCGGTTTTCTAAGTCATGTTGCTGGCAAAATGATTTATCGCACTGGGATAGACGGTTTTTCAGTCAAAATTCACAATGCTTTTCTGAAAGACAGTCAAAACCCCGGCCAACAAGAACTAGAGCAGACGCGCTTGTGCCATTTGCACGGAGCGACGTGGATTGATTGGATAAAGAGCTACACGTACCGCAAGGAAAAGGGCGCTTACCGCGCCGAATTAAAAGCCCCTTTTGATCAAGGAACTGGTGGCCTGAGCATGCATGAACTTCTTAGCCAAATAGAAGCCAGAGACGGCGAAAAAGGGCTGCGCGCATTCTACGACGAAGTGTGCACAGCGCGTCCGGAACTGCTCGCGGGCCTAGCAGCGCACGACTTACTCCACTGGCATAGGCTCGATCTAAACGCAGCTATTGCGGAACAGTTTCCAGAATAGCTCGCATTGTCGCGCAGTGAGAAACAATATGCGATATTCTTGCCAAGGTTTTGGTGTTTAACGCTTAAAGGCGCAGCGTGATTTGACCAAACCGTGCTTTTTCGCTATCTCCTGCGCCAAGACCCATGGAGTGCAAAGACACTCAATCAATCGGATTTGGTCTATTTAAGTTGTACGGGCCAGATTGTGTCTGTAAGCCACGGATATACATGACAAAGTTTTCTGATCTGAACTTGGACCCAAAGGTCCTCAAAGCCATCGAAGATGCTGGCTACGAATCCCCTACCCCTATTCAAGCTGGTGCGATTCCACCTGCACTCCTCGGCCAGGACGTGCTGGGCATCGCTCAAACCGGAACAGGGAAAACGGCGAGCTTTACGCTGCCAATGATCACACTTCTCGGCAAAGGTCGTGCGCGCGCGCGCATGCCGCGCTCGCTGGTCTTGTGCCCAACGCGTGAATTGGCCGCGCAGGTTGCTGAAAATTTCGACACATACACGAAATATCACACCAAGCTTACCAAAGCGTTGTTAATCGGCGGCGTGTCCTTCAAAGAGCAGGACCGCTTGATCGATAAAGGCGTCGACGTTCTGATCGCAACGCCTGGTCGTTTGCTCGATCACGTTGAGCGAGGCAAATTACTCCTGACTGGCGTGCAGGTTATGGTCGTCGACGAAGCGGACCGCATGCTCGACATGGGTTTCATCCCCGACATTGAACGCATTTTCAGCCTCACGCCGTTTACGCGTCAAACGCTGTTCTTCTCTGCCACGATGGCCCCTGAGATCGAGCGGATCACCAACACGTTCCTGTCCAACCCTGCCCGCATCGAGGTTGCCCGTCAGGCGACCTCTTCCGAGAATATCGAACAAGTTGTGATGATGTTCAAAGCCTCGCGCAAGGATCGCGAAGGCACGGAAAAGCGTAAAGCTTTGCGTATGTTGATCGACAACGAAGGTGAGAAATGCACGAACGCGATCATCTTCTGCAATCGTAAGATGGATGTGGATACGGTCGCTAAGTCTCTGAAAAAATACGGTTATGATGCTGCGCCTATTCACGGTGATCTGGATCAGAGCCAGCGCACCAAAACTTTGGATGCTTTCCGCGATGGATCGTTGCGATTCTTGATTGCCTCTGACGTCGCCGCGCGTGGACTTGATGTCCCTGCGGTGAGCCATGTGTTCAACTATGATGTGCCGAGCCACGCCGAAGACTACGTGCACAGGATTGGCCGCACAGGTCGTGCTGGCCGTGATGGCAAAGCGATGATGATTTGCGTGCCGCGCGATGAAAAGAACTTTGATGCCATCGAAAAGCTGATCCAAAAGACAGTGACGCGCATTGATAACCCTCTGGCGGGTAAAGAAGATCCCGCAAAGGATGTTCAAGCGGTCGAAGCCAAGCCGGATCACGAAGAAAAGCCAAAGCGCACGCGTTCACGCAGCCGTAAATCTGCGCCCAAAGAAGACGTCGTCGTCGTCGTCGAAGCACCAGCTGAAGCGGTTGAGATGAAAAAAGAGCCGGCAGCGCCTGAAGTGCAAAAACCTGCACCGAAGGAAAATCGTGGACGTGGTGGACGAGGTCGCGGCAATGACAATAAAGTTGTCGGCTTGGGCGATCATCTTCCCGGCTTTATCGCGATGAGTTTTGAAGAACGTAGCGAAAATTAAGACGCTCAATAGATTAGATAAAAGCCCCGCGAAAGTTTACCTCTCGCGGGGCTTTTTTGTTAATCAGCCGTCGGGCGACGCATCATCCCAAGACCCTTTGAGATCACTCCCATGATCAAAGCCGCCAGTGCAAGCGCCATAGCGATGGTCAAAGAGATGAATTTCAGCGCAGCGAAGCCGGAGTAGATGTAGGCTAGGATCTGCGGGATGCCGTTCTCAAACTGCATCAAGCCGAAAGACGTCAGGTTTTCCAAAGCGTCAAAGCTGCCGCCTAGGAATGCGAAGAAGGCAGCGCCGATCCCCATCATATACGTCGCTTTGCGCGGCACGCCCATGCGGGCGATCAACGTGCCAAGGCAAATGCCAAACAGGATCACCGAGGCGATAAAAGCGAAGTCGAACAGTTGTGTTTGGATATATGTGCCAAAGGTCCCCGCCGCCCGCATCGTTTCATAGTAGCCGAACGTCGTTGCGCCATCGAAGGCCAACTGCCCTGTTGCGAAGTCTACAGGATGTCCCGAGGCCGCATAAAGGCGGTCGAGATAGATGCGTGTCCCTTGGAATGCGGCAAAGCCTATAACCGTTGCTGTTGCGTGGATCCAGAGGGGGCGTTTAAGGCTTTATCTTTTAGTGTGCAGAACATCGGTCTTACCTTTCTTAACTGCATTCCGTGGAATATTAATTATATTCCAAGGAATAAATCGCAAGAGCAAAAATGAAAACAGATATGAAACCACCTGAACACGTTGAAAAATATGTGAAATTGGGAACAGCCTTGAGCATCAACACGCAACTTTTCAGCACGCGCATGGGGCAAATGCTGGATCGATTCGGGCTGACAGAGGCGCAATTCTCGGTTCTCAATCACCTCGCGCGGCGAATGCCAGAGGGGCAAAGCGTGACTGCCATCGCTGCGGCTGTAGAAGTGAAACAGCCTGCCGTGTCCAAAATGGTCACCAAGTTCGAAGGGATGGGATGGGCGCGTTTTGAATCGATCAAAGGGGATGCGCGCGCAAAGCAGGTTCTTCTGACCGAAGCCGGGATCGCGCATTTGATGACAGTGCAGCGCGCGTTACTGCCCGACTATGTGCAAATGCTAGAGGGGTGGAGCGATGAGGACATAGCATCCCTCACCGCTCAGCTTTTTCGTCTTGTTGGTTGGCTCGATCAGAACCGGCTCTAGACCTTAGGAAAGACGGCTCACAACAATCGTGACTTCCGGTTTTTTGCCAATCTCAGCGTTGCAGCTCTGACGCACGCAACGTTTGATCGCTTCTTCGAGCTTCTTGTCGTCGCGCATCGTCTTACCGTTTGAACGCCCGATAAGTTGGCTCAGATCTTCCTCAACCACATCCACGAGTGGCGCGCGTGATTTGCCTTGATCGGCGAGACCCATGAGTTCACACCATGGATCGCCCAGCAATTCGTCGTTCTCGTCCAAAATCAGCGTCACAGTGATATGCCCGTTCAGCGCCATGCGCATACGATCCCGCACAACACCGTCAAGCGCACCAACCTGCACAGAGCCGTCCAGATATGTACGGCCCGTTTCGATATAATCCGCGACCTTTGGCTTGTTGCCAGAGAGATCAATCATCATACCGTTCACAGCAACGATCCCTGAAAGCCCTTTGGCCTCTGCGATCTTCACGTGTGTGCGCAGGTGACGATGTTCACCATGCATAGGGATCAGCATTTGAGGCTGCGTAATTTCGTGCATCTTCTCCAGATCGGGACGGTTCGCGTGACCTGACACGTGATACAGGCCAGAACTGTCATCAATCACATCCACACCCTTTTCTGAGAGTTGGTTGATGATGTAGATCACGCCACGCTCATTGCCCGGGATGGTTTTAGAGGAAAACAGGAATGTATCGCCCTCTTTCAGCGTCAAACCTTGGTACTTACCCCGCGCGAGTTGCGCCGAGGCGGCACGTCGTTCCCCTTGGGAGCCTGTCACCAAAAGCATCACGTTCTCACGCGGCAGCGTCGCGGCATCCTCAGAGCTGATACACGTCGGGAAGTCTTTCAGCACGCCCGTTTCAATAGACGCCTCGACCATACGGCGCATCGCACGACCAAGTAGCACAACAGAGCGCCCGGCCCGCACACCGGCTTCTGCCAGCGTCTTTACGCGTGCCACGTTGGAGGCGAATGTTGTTGCGACAACCATGCCCGGTTGATCAGAGATCAGCTTTTCGATCTCAGGACCGACCGTGATTTCAGAGCGGCCTTCATTCAAAGAAAAGACGTTCGTGGAATCGCACACCAGTGCTTTGACGCCATCCTTGGACACCTCACGCCAGAGTTTTTCGTCGAACGGTTCGCCCACCAATGGCGTTTCGTCGATTTTGAAGTCACCTGTGTGCAAGACACGCCCGTCAGGGCTGTCGATCACAAGACCAGAGCTTTCGGGGATCGAGTGTGAAATCGGTAGGAAGCCAACTGAGAATGGTCCTGCTTTCACAACTTCGGGCCAAGGCGACACAGTCGTTACGGCCTTCGCCTCAACCCCGTATTCATCCAACTTGCGGCGCGCAATATTCGCCGTAAAGGCACGCGTATAGATCGGAACGCGAAGCTGCTCGTAGAAGTGACCAATCGCACCAACGTGGTCCTCATGGGCATGTGTGATAAAGATCGCCTCTAGATCATTGCGGCGTTCTTTCAGCCAAGTGATGTCGGGTAGGATCAAATCCACCCCGGGCGTGCCGTCCATATCCGGGAAGGTCACGCCAATATCCACAAGGATCAGCTTTTCTTTGCCCGGTTTTCCGTAGCCATAGACATAAGCATTCATGCCTATTTCGCCTGCCCCGCCAAGGGGAAGGTAGATCAAACGCTCTGCGCTCATTTCGGTTTATCCGTTCTTCTTATTATGCTCGTGGATCACGATCAGACCATGCATTGTGAGGTCATCTTCGATCACATCGAACAGGTTTTGTGCGGTTGCAAACAGCGGGGCAAGTCCGCCTGTGCCAACCACTTTCATCGGCTTGCCATATTCATTCTTAATGCGGTTCGTAATGCCTTCGATCAGGCCCGTATAGCCCCAGAAAACGCCTGACTGGATGCAGGCAACCGTATTTGTCCCAATTACGTGCTCGGGTTGGGAAATGTCCACATGCGGCAATGCCGCAGCCCCGTTGTGCAGCGCCTCAAGTGACAGATTAACCCCCGGAGAGATGACCCCGCCCACATAAGCGCCGTCTTCTGCGACCACATCAAAATTGGTCGCTGTGCCAAAATCAACAACAACAATATTACCGCCATGACGATCAAAGGCAGCCGCAGCATTCGCGAGACGATCCGGCCCGACTTGTGTGCCGCCATCCACGCGCGGAGCGATAGGAAGCTTGCATTCAGGTTTGCCAACAACCAGAGGGCGGCAGCCAAAGAAACGATCCGCAAAGACGCGCAGGTTAAACACAACGCGCGGCACAGTTGATGAAATGATCACATCCTTGATATCGAGGTCAATTTTGTAATGATTGACCAAAGTACTGAACCAAGTGAAATAGGCATCCGCGGTACGGCCATGATGAGTTGACGTGCGCAATGTGCACAGCCACTTTTCACCATCCCAAATCGAGAAAACCGTATTCGTGTTGCCGCAATCAATCGCCAGAAGCATCGGCTTTCTCCGAAATTAGAAAAATACATCCGCCGCAGCAATTACCACGCGGCCTTGGGTGGTTTTTAGAACAAGGTTGCCCTGCTCGTCTACTGTCTCGAACGTGCCCACGGTTTCTGACGCCATTGTGCGCGCAGTGATCACCTCGCCAATTTTAGCCGCGCGCGCGAGCCAGTTTTCGCGGATCGGTGAAAAGCCGTAGGTAGTGAATTGAAGCTCCAACCGCGCATATGCGCTGGCAAGGAGATCAAGGAATTCTTCAGGATTAATCGCGACACCCGTTTCGGAGAGCAATGAAACGGGACGCATTGCTTGCACTTCAACCTCAGCAGGTGCGGGCGCATCAGCGAGGTTAACGCCGATACCAATAGCAAGATGCCCAACTGAGCCGCCTGCCCCGATGCTCTCGAGCAAAATACCCGCGACTTTGCCACCATTCAGCAGCACATCATTGGGCCATTTCAGCGCGAGGCAGTGCGCCTGCACACCACATGCAATGAACGCATCATACAGCGCGAGGGATGCCACGAATGAGCGCAACGCAACAATGTCGGGTGTCTCTGTCGGGTGTAGCACAAGCGTGCCTGCAAAATTGCCTTTGGGAAAGCGCCACGCGCGCCCGCGGCGTCCACGAGACGCTGTTTGGTTCAGGGCCAAAATCCACTCCGGCCCTGCGAGTGACTTTGCAATACGTGCAGCTTCTGCGTTGGTGCTATCAACTTCAGCCAAGACCCTGCGGCCATAGCCCAGCGGGAAGCCCGTATTAGTTAACAAGCGTTGCTGCCGCTGCGGCCGCTGCGCCTTCAATCCCAAAGAGATTGACCAAGCCCAACACCATGATCGCCGCAGAAGCCATCAAGAAGCCCCACAGCACAGGCGAGTGGCTCTTGTCGAGCGTCTCATCCGGCACTTCGCCGAAATACATGTAAAAGACGATGCGCAAGTAATAGTAGGCACCAATCACCGAAGCGATCACGCCTGCGATTGCCAACCATGCAAGGCCCGCATCATAGGCGGCGCGCAGCACATAGAACTTACCAAAGAAGCCAACCATCGGCGGCACGCCTGCCATGGAGAACAGCAAGATCAACATCGCGAGGGCTTTGCCCGGCTCACGCTTGGCATATTGGTTGAGCGATCCGATATCAGTGACCGCTTGACCGTCTTTCTGCATCGAAAGGATAAAGGCGAATGTACCGATGTTCATGGTCACGTAAATCGCCATGTATACGAGCATCGCTTGCACGCCCAAAACCGTGCCCGCCGCGAGGCCCATCAACGCGTAGCCCATGTGCGCAATAGAGGAAAACGCCATCAGACGTTTGATATTTGTCTGACCAATCGCCGCGAAGGCACCAAGGAACATAGAAACGACGGACAAAAGCGCAATAATCTGGCTCCAATCGCTGACAGCGCTACCGAAGGCATCGTGCAAAACACGCGCGAACAATGCCATTGCAGCGATTTTAGGTGCGGTTGCGAAGAACGCAGTGACCGGTGTCGGCGAACCCTCATAGACATCTGGCGTCCACATGTGGAACGGAACCGCAGACACTTTGAACGCAAGACCCGCGATGATAAAGACGAGACCAAAGAGTAGACCGATGGATGTATGTCCCTCCGTCGCGGTTTGGATAATGCCCGAGAACAGCGTGGTGCCTGCGAAACCGTAGGTTAGGGATGCACCGTAAAGCAAAAGGCCAGAGCTCAGCGCGCCGAGCACGAAGTACTTCAAACCCGCCTCAGTGGAACGCGCACTGTCACGACGCAATGACGCGACCACATAGAGCGCAAGTGATTGCAGCTCAAGGCCCATATAGAGCGTCATCAGATCTCCCGCAGAGACCATAACCATCATGCCAACAACGCTGAGCGCGACCAACACGGGGTACTCAAAACGCAGCAAGCCTTTGCGCTGCATGTATTCTTGGCTCATCACCAGTACAGCCGCAGAGGACAAAAGGATCGCCACTTTGGCAAAACGCGAGAACGCATCATCGACGAACATGCCGCCGAACGCAGGGTTCGTGCCCTGCCCGTTCACCCCAATCCAAAGCGCCAGCGCCAGGAAGACACCCGCCGTTGCCCAAACCAGCATCGGACCCATCTTGTCCTTGCTCGTGTAGACCGCGCCCAACAATGCACCAATCGCAAAAAGCGACAGGATGATTTCCGGCATAATGATGTTCAGGTCAGCCTGTATCATGTTCAGCGTCTTTCTTAGTGCGAGGCGACAGCGGCGGTTGCGTTTGGTGCGCTCGCCAGTGCCGTTTCATAGTTGGAAACCAGCGCTTCTACCGAAGGGCCGATGATATCGAGGACCAGCGCCGGATAAACGCCAAGGAGCAGCGTCATCACCACAAGCGGCGCAAAAATCGCACGCTCGCGCGTTGTCATATCAGTTATCGTGCGCAGGCTTTCCTTGATCAGATCCCCCATCACGACGCGGCGGTAAAGCCATAGCGCATAAGCGGCTGACAGGATCACGCCTGCTGTGGCAACCGCAGCGACCCATGTGTTCACTTGGAACACGCCGACCAGCGTCAGAAATTCACCAACGAAACCAGATGTCCCGGGCAGACCCACATTCGCCATCGTGAAGAACATGAAGATCAGCGCATAGGCTGGCATACGGTTCACAAGACCACCATAAGCGTCGATTTCGCGTGTGTGCATACGATCATAAATCACACCGACGCAGAGGAAGAGCGCGCCAGAGATAAAGCCGTGGCTGATCATTTGGAAGATTGCACCGTCAATACCCTGCTGGTTCGCCGCAAAGATACCCATCGTCACATAACCCATATGCGCGACCGATGAATAAGCGATCAGCTTTTTCATATCTTCCTGCACTAGTGCAACGAGAGAAGTGTAAACAATCGCAATCGCAGACATCCACAGGATTAGCGGTGTCAAAACATCCGCACCGACTGGAAACATCGGCAAGGAGAAGCGCAAGAAACCGTAGCCGCCCATTTTCAAAAGGATCGCCGCCAGAACAACAGAACCTGCTGTCGGAGCCTGAACGTGCGCGTCCGGCAACCATGTATGCACAGGCCACATCGGCATTTTAACTGCGAAACTGGCAAAGAAGGCTAAGAACATCAGCGTTTGCAAACCACCAACAACGTGGATGCCCAAAAGTGAGAAGCTCTCGGAACCAAAGGTGTGCGTCATCAACGTTGGAATGTCAGTTGTGCCCGCGTTCACGAACATTGCGACCATCGCCACCAGCATCAGGACTGACCCGAGGAAGGTATAAAGGAAGAACTTGAAGCTCGCGTAAATACGGTTCGCGCCGCCCCAGATACCGATAATTAGGAACATCGGGATCAAGCCCGCCTCGAAGAAGACGTAGAACAGCACCAAATCCAGCGCCATGAACACGCCGAGCATCAGCGTTTCCAAGAGCAAGAACGCGATCATGTATTCTTTGACACGCGTTTCAACATTCCAGCTCGCCGCAATGACCAAGGGCATCATAAAGGTGGTGAGCATCACGAAGAGCACGGAAATTCCGTCCACGCCCATCTTGTACTGCATGCCCATTATCCATGACGCCTCTTCCACCATCTGGAAACCGGTGTTGGAGCTGTCGAATTGGAACAGAATAAACAGCGAGACAATGAATGTCGCACTTGTTGCGATCATCGCGAGCCACTTGGCATTACGCGCCGCCGCTTCGTCACTGCCACGCAAGAAAAGCGCAAGGATCAAGGCTGCGAGCGCAGGGATGAAAGTGACAATGGAAAGAAGGTTATCCATTATTGCGCTCCTCCGGAGAACGTCATCCACGTGACCAGAACCAGAATTCCGATGACCATGGCGAAGGCGTAAGTAAAGATATAGCCGGACTGCGCGCGACCTGCGAGGCGGGTAAAGAAGGGCACGATGCCCATAGCTACACCGTTAAGCGTACCATCGATAACATCACCGTCGCCGCGCTTCCAAAAGAAGCGGCCGATCATCGACGCGGGCTTTACAAAGATCGCATCGTAGAGCTCGTCAAAGTACCACTTGTTCAGCAAGAAGTTATAGAGCGGACGGTTATGCTCCATCGTGCGCTTGGGCATTTTCGGATCCCAAATATAGAACCACATCGCCATCAAGAAACCGATCACCATCGCAATAAACGGGCTCAGCTTCACCCAAGTCGGCACATAGTGCGCGTCATGAATGACATGGTTGTCTTTGCCCGTATAGATCGCGCCCTCACCCGGC
>Ga0206127_1005819_pt1 | contig 10241 bp, 10 predicted proteins | sample Helgoland_Spring_6_FD_148646 | JGI IMG/M metagenome (GOLD analysis project Ga0206127, IMG submission 148646) | Pelagic subsurface seawater microbial communities from Kabeltonne, Helgoland, North Sea - Helgoland_Spring_Bloom_20160419_1 | ecosystem: Environmental > Aquatic > Marine > Epipelagic ...
GTCAACTGTACCATATTGCGACAGAACCTGACCCAGCCGTTCCGCACGAGCCCTATCATCTCCAAGGCGGTCGATATTATGCTCTAGTGCGTAAAGCCCGGCGGCCGCCAATATCCCTGACTGGCGCGTGCCGCCGCCCAGCATCTTGCGCCAACGCCGCGCCCTGTCGATCAGGTCACGCGGCCCAACAAGAACAGAACCCACAGGCGCACCAAGACCTTTGGACAGACAAATAGAAAGCGTGTCAAAAATCCCCGATAGTTCGGTTTCGGCACAGCCTAGCGCCTCGACAGCATTGAAAAACCGCGCACCATCCAGATGTACCGAAAGCCCCGCAGCACGCGCCGCATTTGCCGCTGCCTGACAGCGAGCAAGCGAAACCGCGTGGCCGTTATGCGTGTTTTCCAACCCAAGCAGACGGGTGACCGCGTGATGAGGATCGTCTTCCTTGATCTGCCCTCGGATTGTGTCTGGCTCAATGCCCCCATCTGCAGCCACCTCCAGCGGGTCTAGCGCAATACCACCCAAAACAGAGGCCCCCGATGCCTCGTATTTGTAAATGTGATAGCCTCGCCCGGTCAGGATTTCTTCGCCGCGCGCGCAATGTGCCAACATGCCAACCAAATTGCTTTGCGTACCTGACGTCAGAAACAGCCCTGCCTCTTTGCCCAGTCGTTCAGCAAGCGTCGCCTCAAGCCGGTTCACAGTCACATCCTCGCCATAAACATCATCACCCACTTCGGCATTCGCCATGACAGCGCGCATCGCGGCATCAGGTGCGGTGACCGTGTCACTGCGCAGATCACATATCACTGAGGCAGAGGAGGCAGGGTGAGCAGAAGCATATTGGGTCATGGGCAAACCTTATGAAAACGAAACGGGCGCGCCTTACCCTAGGCGCGCCCGTTTGAAACATAAAGCAACAGTTGTCGTAATCAGGGCTGTTCGTCCTCGTCGTCGCCCCCCTTGGGCAAGTTGAACAGACTGTCGGCATCAACCAATGTCGATTCCGCCTCGTCCTCGTGATCGACATCCATAGAAAGCGAGAACGTCTCCAATCCTTCAATAGCTGTCGGGATTTTGGGCTCGGCTTCCATACCAAGGCTTTGCTCGGTGCTCACAAGCTTACGGCGCTCGTCATCCGACATGACGTTGCCTTCGGCGGCCTTCTTGGCGGCGGCTTTTTGAACGGCAGCATCCAGTTCGGATTGTTTGGTCAGTCCAAGCGCCACAGGGTCAACGGGCTGAATATTAGAAATGTTCCAATGACTGCGGTCGCGAATCGCTTGTATTGTTGGTTTGGTCGTGCCCACCAGCTTTGATATCTGACCGTCGGTCAGCTCAGGGTGGAATTTAACTAGCCAATAGATGGCCGCAGGCCGATCCTGGCGTTTGGATAGTGGCGTATAGCGTGGCCCGCGGCGCTTTTCCTCGCCTTGAGCGGCGGCATTGAATTTCAGCGCAAGCTTATGCAGCGGATCTTGTTCTGCAGAGTCAATTTCGTCTTGGGTCAACTGGTTATTGGTAATCGGGTCAAACCCCTTAACGCCGGCAGCGACATCACCGTCAGCGATGCCCTGTACCTCTAATTCGTGCATGCCCACAAAATCTGCGATCTGCTTAAAGCTGATCGTTGTGTTGTCCACCAGCCAAACGGCGGTGGCCTTGGCCATGATCGGTTTTGCCATTTTCACGCTCCTTACGCATATCTTCCCCATCGCCTGAAACTGGCGGCCCTGAGGATCAGGACAGGTTTCCGTTGTTGGGGAACTTATCGAAGATATAGTAGCCACGAACTAAAAAGGAAAGCCCCATGCGCGCCCTGTTGATTTGGCTGTTTATGGCTCTGCCCGTACTTGCCGATGACGAACGAACCGGTGCATTTGACTACTACGTCCTGTCGCTCAGCTGGTCACCCAACTGGTGCTCCTATGAGGGGAATGCCCGCGGTTCAGAACAATGCGATCCACATTACAATCACGGTTGGATCATGCATGGGCTCTGGCCCCAATTCCACCAGGGCTACCCGTCTTTTTGCAAAACAAACCAGCGTCCACCTTCGCGGGCGATGACCCGCGAGATGGCTGATATCATGGGAACTTCAGGCTTGGCCTGGCACCAGTGGAAAAAACATGGAACTTGCACAGGATTGTCAGCATCTGGCTATTATGCCAAATCGCGCAAGGCCTATAACCGCATCATTAGACCCGCCGTGTTTCGAGCGCTGGATAAGACCATACGCTTGCCCCCCGCAGAGGTAGAGCAGGCCTTTTTACAGTCTAACCCACAGATGGAACCCGACGGGATCACGATCACCTGTCGCTCTGGGCACATCCAAGAGGCGCGCGTTTGCATGTCTCGCGATCTTTTGTTGATGCCATGCGGGCACGAAGTCGTGCGGGATTGCAGCGCGCGCGATGCCCTCTTCAGACCAGTGCGCTAAATCTCGATCACTGTCGAACCAGTCGTCTTGCGGGCTTCAAGCGCACGATGCGCTTGCGCCACATCATCCAACTTGAAACGCTGGTCAATGCGCAGCGTCACATCCCCACGTATCACCTTGTCAAACAAGCGATCCGCCATCGCCCGCAAAGTTTCAGGTTGCGCGATATGCGTGAACAGAGTGGGGCGGGTGATCTTAATTGATCCTTTTTGACCCAAGATACCAACGTTGAGCGGAGGTACAGCGCCCGATGCGTTTCCAAAAGAAATAAACATCCCCAGCGGCTTAAGACAGTCAAGCGAGCCGTCAAACGTGTCTTTGCCAACGGCATCCATAACCACATCGACACCGGCCCCACCGGTTAGGTCACGAACTCGGGGTACAAAATCCTCAGATTTGTAATCAATGCAATAGGTCGCACCATGATCCAAAGCGAGCTGGCACTTGTCCGATCCACCCGCCGTGCCGATCAGGGTAATGCCCTCGGATTTTGCCCATTGGCAGGCGATTAGCCCAACGCCACCGGCCGCAGCTTGAAACAACACGGTATCGCCCGATGCGAGCGGCGTTGTCCTGTGAAACAGATACTCGGTGGTCAACCCCTTGAGCATCATAGCAGCGCCAACCTCGAACGGGATGGCATCGGGCAGCTTTACAACTTGCGCCGCAGGCATCACGCGGGCCTCAGAATAAGCCCCAGGCGGTGTCGAGGCATAGGCCGCACGATCGCCTGGTGCAAGATGGGTCACCCCATCACCCACGGCTTCAACCACACCTGCGGCTTCCATACCGAGCGCATGGGGCAGCTGCATCGGATAAAGGCCCGTGCGCTGATACACGTCTATAAAATTAAGCCCGATCGCCTTGTGCACAATACGGATCTCACCGACACTGGGTTCGCCCACAGCGCGTTCAACGATCTTAAATTGATCTGGCCCACCATGGGCCTCGATGATCACTGTTTTTGCCATGTTCAGATCCTCTTCATCTTGCAAGATAAACTCCGGGGTGAGGCCAAAGGCCGAGGGGCAGAGCCCCTGATACGGCCAAAGACAGCGCTCAGCCCGCCACGTTCAGAACGATTTTGCCAATATGGCCACTGCTTTCCATCCGCGCATGGGCGGCATGGGCTTGGTCCAACATGAATTCAGAATCCATCACTGGCGCGATCCGCCCAGCCGCCAGCAGTGGCCAAACTGCCTCGTACAGATCTCGGGCAATTGCGGCCTTAGCCAGGTCGCTTTGGGGGCGCAACGTACTGCCAGTTATCGACAAACGACGCGTCATCACTTGCACCAAGTTCAAATCGACCTTCGCACCCTGCAAAAAAGCGATTTGCACCAGCCGTCCATCATCAGCCAAGGCGCTTATGTTGCGTGGGATATAAGCGCCCCCCACCATATCTAGAATCAGATTGGCACCACCCGCATCTTTTACAACCTCGACAAAATCCGCCTCTCGATAGTTGATCGTTATATCCGCGCCCAGATCACGACAGGCTTGGCATTTCTCTTCTGACCCGGCGGTGGCAAACACACGTGCCCCAAAATGATGTGCCAGTTGGATGGCCGTTGTACCAATCCCGCTAGAACCACCATGCACTAGGAACCGCTCACCACCCGTCAGCCGACCCCTTGTAAAGACGTTGGACCAAACGGTAAAATATGTTTCAGGCAAGCAGGCTGCCTCTTTCATGCTAATGCCCTTCGGCACAGGCAGGCAATGCGCCGCTGGTGTCGCGACGTATTCGGCGTAACCGCCACCCGGCAGCAAGGCGCATACCATATCACCCACGGCCCACCCGCTGACACCAGTTCCAATGGCCGAGATCGTTCCAGAAGCTTCAAGCCCTGGCAAATCGCTGGCACCGGGCGGCGGGTTGTAAAGCCCAGCCCTTTGCAGCGCATCCGGGCGGTTAACGCCGGCATATGCAACCTGAATCACCACCTGCCCGTGCGCTGGCTCGGGACGTGGCCGTATCGTGGGCCGCAAGACCTCTGGACCACCAGCAGCAGTTATTTCTACGGCACGCATGTCTTGTGTCATCAGATCACCCTCTTTGATGAACACTGCCTATCAAGCGAAGCGGCAGGTGAAAACCTCTGGACAGCAGCGGCTCATTCGGCAAGCTGCATTTTGTTACTACTGCCGAGGTCCCCAACTGCCAGGCAAGTCGATATCAGGCATGCGCGGGGGCGCCTTTACTTGGCTAAGAACCCAGTTCGGACCAGTCAGCAGCGCACTCAGAAACTTGTTGTCGCGCGCCTGTGCCTTGACTTTTTCAATCTGCATCACGTCGTCAATGCGACGGTCCAGAAATTCCCACGTTGCCTGGTTGTCAACGCTATCGTCGCCCAACCAATACAGCACTGTCGCGCTGTAAACACCCGACAAAGTAACACGCTTGGTGTACCAGTTTACATCGTCAGACGTGTCACCAAGCGTGTTCCAAATCTTGTCTGCTGTGCCCCAGATTGCCTTGGCCCCATCGCTCGCATACATTGGCAAGGCGAAAAGTGTTGTTCCCCGACGAACGGCTTCCTTGTCAGTGACAGCCTCGATGCGGAACCGAACGGCTGCAGCGATCTTGTCACGAAACCGGTCTGGCAACGCGTTAGATTTCATCTGGCTTATCATCGCCACGTCACCACGCGCATGATACGCTAACGCTAGGTCCACCGCACCACGAGGGCAAACAGCGCGCGCCATCCCGTCCTCGACACCTGCATCCAAAGCAGCTGCACGAAAGGTTACGTCGGACCAACCGTCAAAAGCCACGTGCATCAACGCTGCATCAAGCAGCGCCGTCTTGGTTTCTTCGTACGGTGTTGTCATTTGCATCTCCTGAACCCCATGGGCACTAGACAAACTAGTGCGTGATTGCTATTGCGCCACTTCCTGCAAATCATTGCAACTCGAAACTAGAAAGGTGGTGACAACCACATGCAGGTTAGTGTTCGCGACAACAATGTCGATCAGGCCCTTCGGGCTCTGAAAAAAAAGCTGCAGCGCGAAGGCGTGTTCCGTGAAATGAAGCTTAAGCAACATTTCGAGAAACCGTCCGAGAAAAAAGCGCGCGAAAAGGCCGAGGCGATCCGCCGGGCCCGCAAGCTGGCACGCAAAAAAGCGCAGCGTGAAGGGATGATGTAAATCATCTTGGGATCGTCGAGCTTGTCACATGGCGCTGAGGCGCACATGCGACACAAAAGAACAAGTTGACGGACGATGTTCGTCGCAAAAGGCCCCCGACCGACAGGTACGGGGGTCTGTTGTTTTATAGACCAATCCCGGTTGCCGCTCATGGGGTGTTAGCCGATCCTGAACCGCGCTGTCGGCGCAGCGACACCACGGAAAAACGGCAGACACCACAGCCTCAGACTGGCAATGCAGTCGTTTTAAAGACAGTCCTAAGCGCAAAACTTGATTGCATCTGTCCAACACCCGGCAAGCGCGCAAGGTGTTGGCGATGGATGCGGGCAAAATCTTCGGTCCCCTCGGCGCGACCTTCAGGATGTAATCTGCCGTGCCAGCCATCAGATGGCACTCCAAAACATTGGGAATCCGGGCGACGGCCTTTTCAAAAGCTTCGAGAACCTCGTCAGCCTGTCCTTGCAAGGTAATTTCGACAAAGACCGTTGTCGGCACACCCATCTTTCGCGCATCCAACAAGGCAACATAATCACGAATAAAACCAGCTTCTTCTAGCCGCTGCACGCGGCGATGACAGGCAGAGGGCGACAGATGCACAGCATCGCTTAAGTCCGAGTTGGACATTCGGCCACGGCGCTGAAGAGCCGTCAAAATCCGTTGATCTGTTGCATCAAGCATCATCGTCCGCAGATTGTTTCACATTTTATACCAAATATGCAAGATAGTTCGCAGAATAAGCCATTATGTCGTAAAATTGTATTCCTAATCTCACTGACAGCTCATGCGTTCGTGATGACGACTGTAGTTACAATGCTCAATCCAATTCAGTTATCTGGGTTCTGTTAGATGCCGCCAAACTTCGGCACCGGGTTCATGATCCGCACGTGTGCCGTCGGTCACTGCCCCAAGACGCTTTGAAACGGCTTGCGAGCGATAATTCCAACTGTCGATATAACTCTCCAGTGTGTGGACATCATGGGATTGATACGTCCAACGATGCCCGGCCTCAGTCGCATAACCGTTGCCCCCGCTCCCGATTCGCGCATGGCATCAAGCGACGTGCCTTGCGGGACATCGCCAGACAGCACCGCGTACATGTCGGTGAAATTGACCCTTCCCAAGAACAGACCAATGAGCGGGTTGGCCAGATTATCCACAAGGGAAGCAATAATGGCGGTAAATTCCGCGCCAATTATGATCCCAACCGCAATATCCATAATGTTGCCTCTGGCAATGAAATCTCTGAATTCGTTTAATATTTCAATTCCTCCTGGCCTACTTAAACAATATCTTTGATCCCAAAATTCACATGCGAAAACGTGATCACACACCAATTCAAATTACAAAACCTATTGCGACGAAACGAAAATAACTGTCTACGAGTTTCATCTTATAGGAGATTTTTTACATGGCCGATCTCAGCGCCTTCCCGATCACTCAAAAATGGCAACCAAAGAACCCAGAAATCCTGCAGCTGTTTTCTTTTCCCACACCCAATGGTGTCAAAGTTTCGATCGCACTTGAGGAAATGGAGCTGCCCTATGAGGCGCATCTTGTTACCCTGTCGGATGCCGACGTCAAAAGCGCTGAATTCCTGTCGCTGAACCCCAACAACAAGATTCCCGCGATCATTGATCCCAACGGGCCAGATGGCCCATTAGGCCTGTTTGAATCTGGGGCGATCCTGATCTACCTCGCGGAAAAGACCGGTAAGCTGATTGGTACAACCGCAGCGGATAAAGCCAAAACCATCCAATGGCTGATGTTTCAGATGGGTGGTCTTGGGCCAATGCTGGGCCAGCTTGGGTTCTTTTCAAAATTCGCAGGCTCTGAATGGGAAGACAAACGTCCTCAGCAACGCTACCTCGCCGAAGCGAAACGCCTGATTGCCGTGCTTGAACAGGAACTGAATGGCAAAGACTGGATTACCGGCACGTACTCCATCGCAGATATTGCCATCGCACCTTGGCTGAGTGCGCTGGCCTACTACGGCACCCAAGATGCAGTTGGTTGGGATGACAACAAAAATTTGGTGGCCTATCTGGATCGGTTCATGGCACGACCTGCGGTAGACAAGGCCAAAAACATACCCGCACACAGCTGATCCTCTTTTAGCTGTAAAGATCGCAGGTGTACGGCGGCAGAGCCCCCGTACACCTGCAGATTGTGTCATGCAGCAACTTTCATGCCCAGAGGTCCACCAATGGGCTGGCCAGATGAATTCCCGCTTAGCCAGCACACTTATGGCGTTGAACGAAGACACCGGATGAGCAACTAGATTTAGCGTAAATCTGGAACTTATAGTTATAAAAGATGCTCATAACAGAGCTACGATTATACCGGCTTGCGACCAAGATTTGATTGCAGAAGCATATGAGCAATAAAACATGGCGTCGAAACAGGGTCGTTCTATCATTTCGCTAACGCGTAACCATATAACCTAAGTATCTTTCAGCCCATTGGTCAGAGGCCGACCGCGTTGGTCTGAGATTAGGGTCAAGCTGCTGGCAAAGTTCCATCGAGAACATAGCGCAGAATATGTACAACCTGAGCGGGCTTTTCAGCCACTGCCAACGCAGCCGCGTCCACCTCTTTCAAGGGATGCGCATGCTCTGCGCCATGCAAAATGATCAGTGACTTGCCCAGAGCCGCGGCATACCCGGCGTCAAAGGCCGCATTCCACTGCTTGTATTTCTCACCAAAACGAACCACCACGACATCTGCATCGGCAATCCCCTTGCGGGTGCGGATCGCGTTGAGCATCGCACCTTTGTGGTCGTGCCAATACTTGTTGTCCTCAGCCCCCAGAATAGCAACGCCGCAATCATCACTTGCAGCGTGATCTGTCACGGGGCTTGAAAAATCGATGTCCAAACCCGCTGCGCCCTCCACGATCTGCTGGCGCCAATCGGTGTGGATTTCACCGGACAGATAAACGTTGAGGGTCATGTGCAGTTTCCTTTTTGCGAGGCGCCATAAACTGCACTGCAAGAGCAAAAAGGCAAGATCCGATCCGGTCAGTGACGACAAAAAAGTTCGACGGGCAGCCGGGATCGTTCTCAGTGGCTCATAATAAAACCCATGCCGACGAGAACGCTTTTGCAACTGGTTACAGGCGCGCGCCGCACACCAACCTGCGCTTTCGATTGGTTTGACGATGCACTGGCGCAACGTCTGGACCAGACGTCAGCCACGCAGGACGCCGCCGGTGACCTTGGTCACCTTGTCGACTACCTTTTTCGCCACCGCTTCAATCTCGGCATCCTTTAACGTCTTATCCCGAGGCTGCAGGCGCACAGTGATCGCTAGGGATTTCTTGCCGTCTCCCAATGCGCCACCAATGAATTCGTCAAAGACGCGGACATTTTCGACCAGCGTTTTGTCAGCCCCAGCGGCAGCATTGACCACCGTCATAGCCTCGACCTCTGCATCAACAACAAAGGCAAAGTCACGCTCGACTGCCTGCAGGTCACTAATATCCAACGCTCCACGGTTTGCACCGGACTTGCGCGGTATTGGCACTTCACCGGGCCATAGGGTAAAAGCCATGGCCGGGCCTTTGATGCCCATCGCATCAAGCACGCGGGGGTGCAGTTCGCCGTAAGTACCTAGTACTTTTTTAGGGCCAAGACAGATCATCCCATGCCGCCCGGGATGCCAGCAGTCGGACGCGCCACGCAGTATCTGCACCCGCGCAGGTGCACCAATAGCGGCCAGGACGGCCTCTGCATCTGTCTTCACATCAAAAACATCGACCGGACGTGACGCGCCGTGCACATCCTTGGGGCCGGTGCGACCAACCAAGAGGCCGCTGACCAGCATGTGCTCTTCGCCCGGCTCACCACCGTGAAAAGCAGGGCCAACCTCAAACAAGGCAAGATCCATAAATCCGCGGGCCTGATTGCGCGCCGCGGCCTGCAACAAACCGGGCAGCAGCGCGGGGCGCATGTGGCTCATGTCGCTGGAGATTGGGTTTTCGAGCTTGGTCGCATCGTCGCCCCCACCGAACAGGGCTGCAGAGCGCTGATCAATGAAGCTGTAGGTAACGCATTCATTGTAACCCAACGCGGCCGAGGTGCGGCGCGCGATCTGCAAGCGCCGCTGCATCGGCGTCATCACCGGTTTCGGCACGCCACTGGTCACGCGCGGCAACGGACGACCCTGCAACTTGGTAAGCGATGCCACGCGGGCCACTTCTTCGACGAGGTCGGCCTCGCCCATCACATCGGGGCGCCAGCTGGGGACATGTGCCATGTTGCCATCCAAACGAAAACCAAGCGCCGTCAGGGTTTGACGCTGTTCCGCTTCCGCGATGTCCATCCCGACAAGGCTTTGTACGCGTGCGGGATTCAGTCTGTAAGCACGCGATACGTCCGGGATGTGACCGGCCTGCATCCGGCTGGAAATCTCACCGCCTGCATGTTCAACAATCATTTCACACGCCAAATCAAGGCCGACAGGGGTAAAGGTAGGGTCAATGCCGCGCTCAAAACGATAGCGTGCATCGGAGTTGATGCGCAGTGCACGCCCCGTGTAGGCCGTGCGAACTGGATCAAAGTAGGCGGCCTCGACAAAAACATTTACCGTATCTTCGGTGCAACCCGTGTGCATCCCGCCCATGACGCCGCCAATGCTTTCGACACCATCC
>Ga0206127_1005831_pt1 | contig 10225 bp, 10 predicted proteins | sample Helgoland_Spring_6_FD_148646 | JGI IMG/M metagenome (GOLD analysis project Ga0206127, IMG submission 148646) | Pelagic subsurface seawater microbial communities from Kabeltonne, Helgoland, North Sea - Helgoland_Spring_Bloom_20160419_1 | ecosystem: Environmental > Aquatic > Marine > Epipelagic ...
GACGAGCTGAACGGCGGTGCTGGTGATGACACGCTGAACGGCGGTGCTGGTAATGACGAGCTGAACGGCGGTGCTGGGATTGATACTGCATCTTATGCAACGCATACGAATCGAGTGGCAGTCGACCTGAGTACCTCTGGAGAACAAAGCGTAAGTTACGTTAATGGGGAACTGTTAAACAATGAACGAGACCATTTAATCACCATCGAAAACCTAACTGGATCAGGTTTTGATGATATTTTAATAGGAGATACTGGTGCTAATACGCTGAACGGCGGTGATGGAGATGACGAGCTGTTCGGCGGTGATGGAGATGACCTGCTGGTCGGCGGTGCTGGAGATGACACGCTGACGGGCGGTAATGGAGTTGATACATTTAAATTCGAAGCTGGTTTTGGTGACGACACTGTAACTGACTTTCAAAGCATCCTTACAGATAAACTCGATATAAGTGCTTTCGATGACGAAATACCTAAATTACTCAACACTGAAGATGGGGTTAAATATAGCTTCGGCGATGGTTCAACCCTCAATTTCTTGGGAGAAGATTTGAGCTATATCCGTGACATAAGAGCTCTTTCTTTCATATCTGAACTTAGTACAGAAATAGTAGGTAGTAGAAGTAATAATGGTTTCGAGGCACATCAAACACTTTATGTGATCGATACGAATATTGAAGAGTTATTCCCAGAGTTGACAGAGGCTGCGGTCGAGTTTTCAATAGCAGTAATTAAAGGTCCAAACGACAATGACCCAGTTAAATTATATACCGATAGTAACGGGGCAAAGGTGATTACTCCGAATTCGTTTACCCAATATCATAGTTTTGATTACGACCCACAGTTCACATTGACGGCAAAGTATCAGGGGTACGAAGCAGTACAGCTTGTCACGCTCGATGTTGGTGGCCTGGAAATATTGGACGGTGGGGTGTAATGCGTTTTCTAGAGCCGAGAGGCATAATATTTAATTGATTTCCAAGAAGAGTGCTAGAAAATGTGAGGCGGTTGAATTTTTCTTACTTCGACCGTTGGAGTCTAGTAGGGATAAAAACGGTACTGTCAGACAAAACGAGCTTGAGACGGGGCGGGCGGTTTCGTAGCCTCGCCGTATGACAAAACACTCCCCATTCAGCTACATAAAACCTGGCCTGGGGTTCTGCACCATCTTGCCTAGGCCCGTGGGCCGGGAACCACGAAAGGAGGGACTGAGCGTAGAGCAGCCACTCAGTTCCAGCCTATATCGTCGCCTGGGCTCAGTTGGGCTTGGTTGGTTTTGCTCGGGCCGCGGTCCGTGGACCAAGTCACGCATGCCTAGCAAAGCCGCTATTATATTTGATACTTAATGGAAATTTTACAAAAATAAAAAACTGGGTCGGATCTATACAAATCAGTTCCGCAATCCTGGGCCAGATTTAAAGATACGAAATAAAGAGGAACTTAATAATTAAATAGTGCTTGACCTCAATCATTGAGCGTTCCAAGTATGAAAAGTTACTAGTTCTCGCTTCGCGACACGAAAAGCGCAGAACAACGGGTAAACAGGGTCCTTCCTATTTACTTTTTTTGTTAAGTATCACGCCGCAGTCTGCTAACTGCTTACAACACCATAACATATAGGAACGTATCATGAAGAACACATTTTTATTACCATTTGCAATGTTGGCACTAATATCTGGTTGTGGAGGGACCTCTAGCGCATTGAATGAATTAAAGGATGCACTTTCGGACGGGGGGCAAGAGTTAGTGCAGGATGTTCTTATCAACGAAGCGGTTGAGAAAGAGAAAGATGCTATCGCAGCAATCGAAGAAACAAAGGGCACTGGAGCCGATCTTCTTGACGCGACCAAAGCCACTGGTGTTGCTCCGGTAGATTTACAAGACATGGACTTTGCTACTATTGAACCTGGCGATATCATTCTGATCAATGATGAAGAGGAAGGTGAGTCAGTAGTTGTGAAATTGACCGGCGGCAATAGTGGAGGCGAGGAGCTCTTCATACTAACTGCCGAAGGCCAGTCTGCAATTATCAGAAGTTCCGAAAGCTTTAAATTGTCACAAGAAAATGAGCAACTTGCAGCTGCTGCTCTCGAGGCTGCTGCAACAACACAAGATGAAACAACAATTTCAAATGCAAATGTTAGTTTCAATTTACTTACAGAATATGCGTCTGATGGAGATGATGTCTTGCGCGACAAAATCGAAATTTTTGTGTTGGCCAATCCTGGCGATGACGAACCAGTTGTAGTTGTCAGTTCTGAAAAAATTAAAACAATCGACCCTAATACTGCTTTTCTATTTGATGACTACCTTACTGTTTCTGAAGCTGGAAATAGAGGTAGTTTCGTAGCGCCTAGTGGCACTCAAACCTACGCAGGTACGGTTCTTTTAAGTACCCGGTCTGTAAACCTTGCCGATAAAATTTTCGCACTATCAAGTGAGAACCTTGAATTGAGTGTAAACTTTGGTAACTCAACAGGGTCACTATCAGCATCTGATCTTACTGATGAAAACGGTAATACAGGTTCTTTGGTTGGAAAATTTTCAGTCATTAATGCTACAGGTTCCATCACTGGAGAGGGCGCAGCAAATATTAACGATATCTCAGCAAGTGGCCCACTGACTGGCAGCTTTGACTCGTCAGCCGATTTGGTAGGCGGTTTACTGGACGCTGGTGACGTGACCGCAGTTTTTGCGGGTAAAAAAGACTAAAGTGCTACCTTATTTAAACAAATTACCGAGGGCGGTTAGAAACGTCGCCCTCGGAAAGCAAAACCTCAATTAGTGAGAACTAATTATGAACCCCAAAAATTTAATGGGCCAGTTAACACTCTACGCACTGCTTGCCTCTACCGCCACCGCAAATTGCTTAGCGCTAAACGAAAACGAAAGACTTTCGAATTTTTGCTTAACAGAAAGTATCAGAGGTAAATTGGTCGATAAAAACTCGGCTGCAATAGTCGTCAATAAGCTCAAACGAGAGGGCTACTTCGGTGGATTAAGAAAATCTGATTGGTCTACCAGAATCTATCCTACTTTTGATTACTCCAATAACATTAATGGCGGCAATCCAAATAAGAAACTTGTACTTGGAGAATTGGTATTCGAAGGTGAACCAGATTTGACGCGGAAGGAAGGGGTGGTAGCAACTTTGAATTTTCGGGCAAGTAACAGGTCCACCGGGAAGTCTGGTAAATATATTCAAACAAATATAACGGGCGCGTACTCGTTTTCGCCTAAACATAAAAATAGTTTTTCGAATATTGGTTTGGATACGTGCTTTAAAAACAAGTTAACTGCTCGAACTTTCTTTGACCTATGTGCATCAGCTCATAGTCAAAAAAAAGAAATTACGGAAAGTAATAGGAAGAGCCTGTCTTTATCTTGGAGCAAGCTCACATTTGCCAATAATGTTGGTTTCAGTGAGGGAAAAATTAAATTCAACAGATTATTTAATAATGAATACAATCAGAACCAAATTTCAGTATCGTTAGATACCATACACAAGCAGAAATTTTATTCTTCCGTTGAGCTAACTAAGGGTGAACCCGTAGAGAAACAGATGGCGCTAAATTATAGCTTAAATGTTAGCATTTCGAGATTATTTCAGAACCGAAAATATAGTGTTAGTATGAGTCAGAGATACATTGACGGTGGTATGATGTTGGGTTTTGATCGCTCCGACGTTGAAAGTATGCTTTCCTTTAATTCAATGATTAATCCCAAAACCAAAATTAGTATCGGTTATACGTCAAATAACAGTACCATCAATTACTACGATCAAAATTATCCAGCAATCAATCTAGTCTATATTTGGTAATTTAATATACATTTTCTCATGAGCAGCACTATGTCTTTGGCCCATTTGATAGTTTAGTATATCATCGACCATCTATATTGAAACCCGTCGGTGGTGCGGACTGAAACGCCTTTCTCTTCATCGTGATACGTCATCATCCGCACTGATTATGGTATCAAGCTCTAACATTGTAGGCTTATCAGTGTCGTCCCCATCTTTGCGGTATGTACAAGTCAGTATTTCCTTATCTATCTTTGAGATATGTCCGCCTAACCTCCTCGTAGAAAGCCTTACGCATAGCCTCTTCAACTTCACCACTCTCACCGTTGGCGTGATGCAGTATACCTAAGAGCTCCAACCTAAGTTGCCCTTAGGCTGAACTCTGTGTAGTAAAATTTGTTCTATCGCTGTTAATAATACCATTGGTCATGCGCATCCACGCAGTCCTCCTGGCCCTCACTGGTGCAGGTTACGATCGGCTCGTCTGGCCCAGTTTCTAGCTCAGGTTCTGGCTCGACTGGGACTGGTGTTGGCTCGACTGGGGTTGGTGTTGGCTCGACTGGAGTTGGTGTTGGCTCAGGTTCTGGCTCAGGTTCTGGCTCGACTGGGACTGGTGTTGGCTCGACTGGGGTTGGTGTTGGCTCATCTTGGACTGGTGTTAGCTCGACTGGGACTGGTGTTGGCTCTTTAGTTGGGCCAGCATTTGCCACAAAAATTTGAACCGTTCTGCAATCATCATATTGGTACGAATGGATAACCCCATTAGCAGTTAATTCAAACCAAAATCGATAACCTTCCCTCTGAACTGTAACATTTTGTTGCCCAAGCCAATTTTTTGTATCAATTGCGTTGCCTTTTTGTGACCCGGGTAAGCAGTTATCATCTGTAATTTGGGGCGGTCTAACTACGACTGGGTCTTTTAGATGCTCTTCTAAACCCGATGCTTGCGCGATTAGAGGTGCTGTTGTTACAATTAAACTACATACAAAAGCCAATTTAATTTTCGCAAATTTCTTAGCCATCCAAATATTTCCTTGTTGAAAGTGGCGTTACACTCTATCTCATTACACTGGCAAACGTTAATTTAACAGGATTTTAAGCAATATTAGGACTCTTTTTAAAATGTAGTACCGCAGATTAAAGCGGTTACTGTGGAGTGAAGGGGAACAACATTGGGTTGGCCCGTTTTGCAGGTGGGAGTCCAAGGTAAAGAGTGGGGTTGCTTGAAATTAAATTGTTTAGCGCGTCTAATAAAGCCACTTTCTATTCCAACCATTCAATTATGGCATAAATAGTTGAAAATAATATTATCGAATGGTAGCAATGTTTATTATCGGAAGCAGATAGTAGGGTGAATGTAATATGTTAAGAAAATTTATTGTAGTAAGTTTTTGTTGTACCTTATTGGTAGGGTGCGCAGATCCTGAGACACCTAGAGATGTAACCGATGTTTCTTCAAAAGAAATTGCTACCATTGTTGCGCCAAAAGTGACCCAATCATCGCCAGAAAAGCTAGAAATTAGGTATGCTCAGATTTCAATGGGTTTTGATTCTGGTTGCAATCCGTTTAAATCATTTTCCGATAAGTTGAATGAATGCGCTCAATTACCGAAAAGTGTTAAAGCGCTGGCGGTAGATCACTGCGCAAAATATAGCAAGAAAGCAGTATTCTTAGGTAATAAAACTAATCTTTTGCAAATGACTGTGTCTAAATTCAAGTGTGAAGCTCAATAATAAAAAGAAACTTTCGAGACATCTAACGTCATGTTGAGGCATCATCTGGTGTTCGAAGAGGTCGTTTGAGTTAATGAGAGCGATATCATTGTTGGGTACTGTCAGACAAAACTAACTTGAGCCGTGCACGGCGGTTTCGTAGCCTCGCCGTATGACAAAACACTCCCCATTCAGGTACATGAAACCTGGCCCGGGGTTCCTAGACCATCGTGCCTAGGCCCGTGGACCGGGAACCAAGAGCCAGTGTGCTATCGGACAATAGGGCACGCACCTATGTTCTGTCTTCAGCGTTGCCGCGACACAGTTGGGATTGGTTAGTTTTGCTCGGTCCGCGGTCCGTGGACCAAGTCACGCATGCCTAGCAAAGTGATCCAACATGGGGTATAATAAAACCCCATAAATCGATGATATGTGAGCACAATGAAAGCTAATCTCAAAACATGGCTCTACGGCCCAAACTGGCAGGGTATTCGTTGCGAGGCCCGAACGCGCAGGGGCACGCCATGCCAGCGTCCCGCCAGACTCCCTGTGGGGCGCTGTAAGCTTCATGGAGGAGCTTCTACTGGCCCTGTGACCAAGGACGGCCTTGCGCGCCTCACAGAGGCTAGAACCAAGCATGGTAAGTTCACTAAAGAGAAGCGCGCAGAAGCGAGGCGCAGGGCCCAGGTTGGTCGGGAGATCAAAGCTGAGCTTCGAGACATCGAGCAAGAAGCCATTGCAGCGGGGGCCTTAGGCAAGGACTGGCGGGACCAGTTCAAATGAGCCCAAAGTGATTGTCAAAACTGCAATCCGTATCCACAAAAGTTAGTTTCGTCACAGCTGTCCCAGCCTGTCCCATCTTTCAATGTGTTATAAACCTATATACTTCAGAGCCTTAGGTGTGGGCGTCCCAGGTGTCCCAGTTATGCAACTAACCTACCTATAATTCTGTCTGTATGGGTGAGCAGTTTTATAGGGGTGCTATTACATTACTGTGACAGTCGGGACACTGGGACAGGTCATGGTCAAAAAGGTAGGTCATCATCTGAGTAACCAATGGGATTTACCGTGCTTCCATCTAGCTCGAATATATCTGAGATCCTCAGCGCAAAAACGTTGGGTCGATGGCCGAGTATACTTATTTTTGCAGTATTGCGTCCCTTTTCATACTGCGTGAGCAAACCCGCTTCACGTAAGCTCTTGCCGATAGCGAGCTGACTAGAGCCAAGGTGGTTGTCGAGAGATGACGCAATTGCCTTCACAATGCTTAGAGACGCGCCTGGATCGATATAGATGGCCTCTTTATCAGCCCATCCTATTCTGCTTCCCATCGCCTCACTCCGAAAACCGCTGTGGGTTTCCACTTTACGCCAGCCGAGCGTTCGTGGGTTCTCGGGCTCACCGCCAAACTTGCTTTCTATATGCGCTTTTCCGCTTGAGACCGCTACGCGAATTAAATCTATAAAACGCTGAGCATCTGATGCTTCTTGATCCATGCTCGCCTGCATAGCTGCGAGGCTACGTGCCGCATCGGTCGCGCTATCCATGAAACCCTGTACTCTTGATGAGTTCATCACACCGGCGTCCTCTGCAAAATCAAGAAATATGCGGAGACCGGTCAAGAGGTTCGCCAGATTATCTTGCGTTCGTGCATGCCCTCCGCTGCCAATGTTTTTGTGGTCGCATTCCAAGGCCATCTCAATGAACTCAGTGAGCTTGTCTTCCTTGGCTTCTGCTGCGAGCCATTGAACAAATGAGGCCATGATAGTAGCTAGATGGCCGCTACGTGCGAGCTTTTGAAGCTGGCTCAAGACCGATGTGTCGATGGCTCCTCTAGCTACATTGACAATGACCAGCCGCGCTTGAAGGGAGTGGCCATTGGGTACGTCTTCTCCAGTCGCTAGGATCATACCTCTCGGGTGAAATGCGTTTCTGACTTCAAGTTTTGCAGTCAGTCGACTTCGTCCCGATTGGTTTCCTTGAGCTCTGAAAAGCCCCTCAGCTTTTCGGTGTAGGTAAGCAACTTCCTGTCGCGTTCCTCTTGCTACAAAGTCGTCTACGACTAAGAGACAGTCTTTTGCCAAAAACGCGGTCTTCTCTAGGGCATTTGCCGTACTGGACCAGTTCGCTGGAAGGCTAGCGCCGTCAAATTTCGGCCCCCAAAAACCCTGCAATACACCAGCTGCAGCGGACTTGAATGTTCCGGTGGTGCCTTGCAGGTAGACCGAGCACGTTGCTGGCTGAAAATGGCATAGCGCCGCTCTCATAGCCGCGCCAAGGAGGACAAGTGCGGTGCCATCTTTTTGTAAATCGCGAAAAGCCTCTAGCACTGCTTCGAGATCCAAGGTCCGCGGATCAACGGGCTCGGGCAGATTGAAATCAGCCAGTGGCCCTTGCAGCTCGCAACTTGCATCTGGGTTGAGCCCTTCCAAGCCAATACCGCCTGAGTCAGTTAAGTAAAGGAGCTCATCATTAAATTGGATCCATCCAGTATGTTGGCACAGCTGCACTATTTCGGGGTCAGAGCGTTCCTTTATGGCCGCAACGACGTGGTCTCTGAAGCGACTTCCGACGGTGATCTGTGCGCTAGCTCCCCACGACGGGGGAAGCCATTCTAAACGATCAAATTCTGATGCAGGCACATCAACGGTAGGCAATGGCTCACCTGTCTCCAGTCTGCCTGACACAACAAAGTAGCGAGATGTGGCAAGGCCGTCGCTTTTGACGACCTCCCGTTCAATCTCTGCGATAAAGTTACAAAGCCGATTTGGCTTCGCCTCCCCTTTGCGGTCAAACTTTAGCAGGTGAAACGCGCCGCCAAAGTCAGCATAATGCCGTGAAGCTTCGCGGTTACCGGCTGCCAAATCGTTTGCTTCCCGCGCCGCATTACTGTCAGCTTCCAAACGTGCGGTGATTGATGTGCCCTCAACCATTGAGACTATGCATCTTAAAGATGGAGCGGGCTATTTTGCTGACTTCACAAAAGCCAAGCGGCGGCTGGCAACATCGTTGGTTTATTATAATCAGTTCTTTCAGCAGCTCATCCTGGGTGAGCTTGTAATGGTACATGAGACCTCCAGCCCTTCTAGTCAGGGCGTTATCACGTCCACCCTCAGCGACAGGATCATAAAGTTCTTTGAGGACACCACCTCGACCGGTTGGTTTATTTTTATCCCTCAAAAACTTCCGTTCAGAGGTGCGTATCATCTGGCGCAAACCGTCTGGCATGCACGTTATATATGGCGGCGCCAATGTGCCCCCGCATTCATAAGTCGTCGAATAACTGACCCGTTTTTCCTTGTCCCAATCGATTGTCCATGGAGGCACAGGAATTATCGTGCCGGAACCACATATTGAAACCCCGGGTAAGGCATCCAAATTTGTCTCCAAAAAGCTATTCTTGCCGCAACTAAATAGTAGCGTATTCACGCCATCTTCAAATTGGTTCTTAACTAACTTTTCGTAGCGAATGATGGTGTCACAGCATACACAAACGAAGCCCTTTTTAACCAAGGCATGTAATCCGCTGTTCCAGTCATACGTACAAGCTTGTACTGCTACTAATTCAGATGAAGGGCCAGTTTTTATAGCGATATGAATGTCTTCCGACTGGCCTAAAAACCAATTAAAAGTAGAAACTTGCGACATTTTAGCCTCGCTCGGCCTGGTGTCCTCTATAGGTTCTCCACACTCCATTGGAATGACTTCAATTCCTAGGTTAATCCACTGGCATGCTGCCAATCCAACTGTCTGCTGTAACGTTAAAGGAGTGTTTTGGTGCGATGAGGTGCTCATTACTGGTCCCCCATGCGTTCTTCGATCCACTTATAAATTTGCGCCTCGCTCCACCCTGCAGCCCGCCCACCGGGTATAATTTTAGTGGGCTTTGGAAATTTGCCCTGACTAATTAATCCATAAATTGTGGATGGTCGGTAGTTTACTATTTGCGACGTTTCTCTCATTCGCAGAATGCGATTACTTTTTTGGTCTATCATATCTGAACAACTCCTTTGTACTTTGTTCAGATACCAACTTAAGAAAAAATCTATGGATCCTACTTAACTCTGCATTTTTTCTAGTTGGTCTAGCCACCAACGAGCAGAGCGTTCTGCGTCTATTAACTCATCATAACCCAGATCTGTGGCGGAAGATAAAGCTTCAGACTTTCTATTTTGAAACTCTTTTGCGACCCAATTTGCAAAATTTTGACGCCTTGGCTCCCTATGTTTTGGTAGTTGTTCACCCCAAATTGCTACAAGCAAAGGCAACAATGCCTTTGCTTGTACCCTTGCTCTGGCATTTTCGTGGTCTTGTTTTCGCTGTTTTTTGAATACCACTGCATTATGCTGCAGGTATTTTTTACTATCTTGAGCCAATAATCCGGCAATCCCCTGATAATCGCCGTTCAAGTGAGCGTGCGCTTTCAGTGCATTCAGCCATGATGAGTTCGAGGCTACTTTTCTAGTTTTGCGGTTTATGAGCACCAAATTCAGAGGACTTTTGTTATGTCTCATGCACATGTCTCGGTATAATCGTTCCAAGCCTTCATCAGTTCCCTGCGCCTTTCCAACTGATCTCCACGCCGGTAGGCGGCCTCAGCTTTGTGCTTGATGGTATGGGCGAGTGCTAGCTCAACAGTCTCGTTTGAGAACTGATGGGCCTCCTCTGCTGCCCAGTCTCGAAACGTACTGCGAAAGCCATGTGGTGTGTATGG
>Ga0206127_1005835_pt1 | contig 10221 bp, 10 predicted proteins | sample Helgoland_Spring_6_FD_148646 | JGI IMG/M metagenome (GOLD analysis project Ga0206127, IMG submission 148646) | Pelagic subsurface seawater microbial communities from Kabeltonne, Helgoland, North Sea - Helgoland_Spring_Bloom_20160419_1 | ecosystem: Environmental > Aquatic > Marine > Epipelagic ...
ATTGTAATTTGGCAGATATATTAAGGCTCCATTTTTCAAATCAAAATAATTTGAGTGGATAATATATATGGGTTCGAGATTTAGTAAATATTGCGTGTACTGTGAAGCGGGGGTGACATATAAAAACTCTGTTGTGTATGTTTATTCATTGGGTAAGCTTGATGGATTATATATATGCAATGATTGTTTATTTGACATACACCGAAGAAAAAAATATAAAAACATATAGTATATATAATGAGTGATCTTTTATTATTAGTGCCCCAAAAATGTATGATGTGTCGTAAAGTTCAAATGTATGAAGAGTTTTACGGATTACGTAACAGACGTGTTAAAACATGTAAAACATGTCGTGCTAAATCATCAAGGAGATGTGAACACGGTAAGCATAAACACGCATGTAAGGAATGTGGGACATATAAATATAAATCAAAAGAAAAAATGCCTTAAACGCATTTAAATATAAAAATATATATAAGCGTAATATATAAAAACAATGAGTGTAAGTTATTGTTCAAGATGTCGTCAAGATAAAGATATAATACATTTCACAAAAGGTAAACGAGTATATAAGACATGTCAATATTGTCGCGATAATTGTAACAAATCAAGAAACCCGAAAACACCACAGACAAAGATTAGTGAAAAACATAAAGATGATGAAGAATATATAAAATGTAAATTGTGTACCGTACATAAATCGAAAGAGCAATTTAAGGGAAAATATAAAGACTATGTGACAACGTGTATAGATTGTCGTAAACGATCATCAAAACGATGTGAACACGGCAAACATAAACACGCATGTAAAGAATGTGGTACATATAAATATATTTCAACTAAAAAACAAATCGACGAAGAGTTTATTGAATATATAAACGCACAATAAAAAAAAATTATATAAACATATAGTATAATAAATTATCAATGGACACTTATAATAATTTAATACCTGATCTTAAAAATATTGTGGATGGATTCACGGGGGAAAAATACTATTATAATGAATGTGTGAAAGAACTAAAGACCGAATACGATACTATTATATTTAAATTTAATAATGAGGTATATATTCGTAACGCATGGGATGTAAAAGATGTGTGCCTTTTTGAACTACGATGTTTACATTTATAAACATTTGAAACGCGTTATTATTTAAAAAAAATTATATAAACATATAGTATAATAAATATCTTATACCATATGACAAAAATTAATCGAACTATAAGTTATAAACAAGCAATGCGAATTCGTGGAGGACGCCGACAGGGTGTACGATATATCTTTAATCCTGATACAGGATATAGCGTAAACGCTGCCGGGAGGACTGGTAAACAGGTTATAGCCAAACACTATATCATTAATCCATTAACAGGGCGATTAATTAGGAAGGATGGTAAAACATATAAAAAAATGATAGATAATTTAGATAAGAACTTAGATAAACAATATAGAAAATATAGAAAGAAATATAAGAAGGACTTTAAGAAACTAAAAAAAGAACATAAAAAATTAAAAAAATATTTCGATGATTTACCATCAAAGGATTATATTATTAAAACTAAAAGTGAATGTGTATTAGAAACAGAATTAAAAGACGGATCAATACAAAAACATGTAGTTGTTAGTCACAGGACATTTAGAAGGACGTTATGGAACCCCCCAAGCGATCGATATATTATTAATATTAATTTTAAATATTGGGAAAGTCAAGAATATATCACATTTGTAAAATTATTGAGTTTTAGTTATATTGAAAATAACGTGATAGTGAAAACAAAAAAAGTAAATAAATCAACAGGTGAGGAAATGTTTACAAAGAAGAAAAAAGCAAAACGCAAGAAGATAATTACAAAGAAGAATAAAAAGAATATGTTTACAGTTAAATTATTTGGAACAGATACCCATTATTCATTTAGTAAGGAATATGATGAGGCAAGAGGGAATAATAATAAATGTGTAGTCGATTATTTAAAATATGAATTAGGTAAGGTAAGTAAGATCCGAAAATTAAAATTAAGTCAAAAGGCATTAATGGACGTATTCGGAATGAAAGAAATAACGGACGGAGTCGAATTATACAAGATTGTTAATTTCATTAAAAAATGTCAGCCGTACATATCATTGTATATATTTGATGCATCTGGCGAATTAATGCATAAGACAAAAGGTAGTAAGAGTGTAAAGAGTTTAGTATTCTTAGTTAATAACGGTCATTTATATCCAATTATTAACTCGAATTATAAAAGGTCAGTATGTAAAAAGGAGAGAATAGACTTAGCAGATTATGAATTTGATATTAACTATGATGAACATGAATACATAGAACAAGATGAACAATTATATGAGAGTGAAAGCAAGGTTAAATTAATTGATGAGTCAATTGACTTTAACAGTGTACTATTATCAGTACAAAGAAGAAGTAAGAACCAAATAACGAATTATAAATATGGTGGAGGTAGAGTACAAGCCTTTGAATGTGAAGGGGTTGTATATTCTCGCACATATAGATATAATGACAGGGTTGAATTATTGAAATCATTACATGATAAATATGATCATGATATATTCACATTTAGGAATCAAACTTACAGTGCCATAGGAATGGACATATATAATTATAATATTGGTAAATTCGATAAGTTGTTATCAGATATGACAAATGAACAATTTAAATTATTTGAGGATTACAATATTACGGCATATCTTAAATGTGTGTCATATAATATTGAAAAACAAAAGCATAGTCATACATTCGATTATAATAAATCTTATCTCGATGTAATCCTTAACAATGAACATAACTACAATGTGTTTAATGCTTTTGATCATGTTGAAGTTTATGACAATCGAGAAATAACGAACGGTGAGTATTATATTAATAAGTCGTTCGAATTATACGGGGGGTCAAAATTAATAATGCAAAATGGGTTTTATCCTCATAACTTTGTTAAGTATTGTATTGATAATAAGTATATTGAAAAATCAGATATTAAATATATGATGCTGGCTAGTTATTCCATTAGTAATACATTATTAAAGGATTTTGCCAAGTATTGTATTAATAACTTTAGTAAAGATAATGCGAAATGTATTATTAATTTTACAATTGGATGTATTGGACAGAGATATTATACATGTGAAAAAGCCGTTAACACTGAGTGCAGAGACACGGCATTATATTTATTAAATAAGTATGAACATAATGAACATGATGTAAACCTTGACTGGAGCGAAGATATGAAATTATACCATGTCAGAAGCAAAAAGAAAGCGCCCAAAATGCGAAATTCATTACCTGTACATAGATCTATTATATGTGGTGGTATTATGAATCTTGATAGATTATATCAAAAAGTGAAAAAGCCAGGATGTGAAATAGTGGCTTATAATGTCGATAGTTTGACATTACATTATAAGGAAGAACCTAAAGACATTATTGAGGGTGCGACACCAATAATTAACGATTGGGTTAAGGAGATTGGTAATTATAAAATAGAACCATACAAGACAAGGGGGCATATGATAAGCCAAGTTCCAAACAAGAAATATAAATATATTGAAATGGATGATATTAAACATATGTGCCGTGATGATATTGATGAATTGAATAAGAACAATGATTCTTATTTAATGACTGGTCCGCCTGGTGTAGGTAAGTCATATGCATTGAAACAAATGATTACAGATAATGGCATTATGATTGGTTTTACTAATAGATGTGTTGTTAATTTATCTGCCGACATCAAGAATACAAAGACGATAGATAGTTTATTTCATAATTGCAATATTGATAATGTGAGTGCGATTATGGATAGAGTTAAAAAATATAATGTTATATATGTTGATGAATACACAATGATTACACACAAACACATGACATTATTATATAGATTATACGAACAAGGAAAAAGAATTATATTTATTGGTGATGTTGACCAATGTTTGAGCGTGTCGAGTGATGGTAAACAATATGACTATATTGACTGTCCAATGTTTAGAAAGATGATTAATAACAATATTGTTACATTGGATTATATTAAAGGTAAATGCAGACAAGATAAGAAATTGATTAAAGTTATCAAACATTTTAGGAAATATGGTAAATTACGTAAATCATTAAAGAATAAGACTATATCAGATACGGCGAAGTTTAGTATTACTAAATTTAGTAAAGCCATGAATACAAGCGAGACAAATAATAATAATACGATTGATATGATCATTAAGAAAGATAAACCTAAGGTCATAACGATTAATAACAAGAGATATTTTAGAGGTATGAAATTAGTAGGGATGACGAATATTAAAGAGAAATGTATATTTAATTCTGAATTATATGAGATTACCAGAGTTGGACACAGTTACATAAAATTGAAATCCGAAACCGGTAAACATTTGAATATATCACATAAACTATTAAGACATTTTGATTATGGTTATTCAATGACTATGTACCGTGTACAAGGTTCAAGTATTGATGAACCATACAACATACAACAAACAAACATGATGTCTAAGCGTGAAATGTATACCGCTATTTCAAGGGCTACGAAATTTGAATATCTTAATCTTGACTACACTGATAAAGTGTTTGTCGATGAACCAATTACTAATAAATGTGTTGAACTAAAAAGCAAAGCTATTAAGGATATGAATATTAAGAAAAAACCAGAAAAGAAGAGGAAGATGAAGAAGAAACCAGCATTTAAGATATCAGAAATTAAATTTATCGAGAGTCCATTTAAGACATATGATTGTAAGAATAAACAAATATTGAGAGTTAAGAAGGAAGGATTTACAAAGGAGATTAGATATAAGGCGTGTGGTTATGAAGCTGCGATGACAAAGGCTTTAGACTGGGTTAAGAATTCTCCATTATTTGTTAATTGATTGTATATATATAACATCTTAAAAATATTATATATGTATATAAATATATAATATAAGATGCCTACACGTTGGACAGAATTCGTAAAGAAATACCGAGCGAAACACGGTATTAAATCGTACATCAGTGCAGTTAAACAAGCCAAAGCAAGCGGACAATATAAACCATTGAAAACATGCGCAAAATATCAAAAGAGAAACCCTAAAGGGAGATGTGTTAATAAGGTTTGTCCATCTGGTAAAGTATTGAACAAAAAGACGGGACGTTGTATAATGGTCAAGACGGTTGCACCTAAACGAAAACTTAAACCATGTGGGGCAGGTAGGGCAAGAAACCCAAAAACTAACAGATGTCGTAAAGTTGTTAAGGGATGTGGTAAAGGTAGAGAAAGAAACCCAAAAACGGGCAGATGTCGTAAGGTATGTCAGAAAGGATATTTAAGAAATCCCAAAACGGGTAGATGTGTGAAGGTAGTTAAGAAAACCAAAGCAAAGAAATAAAATATTAAATATAGATATAATATATATATATAACTATGCCCAATCCATGGTTTACATTCATTGCCGATTATGTGAAGAAACATCCTAAACTAACAAGGAAAGAAGCAATTATTGAAATAACGAAAAAAGGATTATATAAAAAGTGTGGTGATACTAAAACATGTGCAAAGAAAGAAACGAAATTAAAAGCATGTAAGAGTAATCAATATCGTAATCCAGAGACAAACAGATGTAAAAAGAAACCATTAAAACCATGTCCACCAGGAAAGAAACGAAATCCTAAAACAAATAGATGTAAAAAGATAGTTGTTAAGGAAAGTGCGAAACCAAAACCAAAACCAAAACCAAAACCAAAACCAAAACGAAAGGAATGTAAAGAAACTCATGAACGAGATGAAGATACGGGCAGATGTCTTAAGAAATGTCCACCCGGAAAAAGACGAAATGTTGAGACGAAAAGATGTAGGAAGGTCAAGGAAGATGAAGAACCAGAAATTATATATTATGGTAAGAAACCTGAAATAACAACAAGTGGAGAATATCACAACGTTTTATATCAAGGGGTTGAAGCATTGGCCATTTATGTTGACGAAACGACAGGAGAAGAAAATTTTGTTGAAGACGTTTACCACTTTGATAATGTTAGTGACGACGACGAAAATAATATATATGATGCCATAAATATTTATAGGACTGGGGATTTAAGCGAATTGGATACAAATACATTAGAAAGATATTTAAAATCTCTTGAAAGATTGATATTATTTAATGCGTCGAATAATCCCGACGGTTTTGATGTTGTGAATAATGTTATGGATAAAATAATAAATGCGAGATTTTCGAAAGCATCAAAGGATATTGAAGAAAAATTACAGGATATTGAAAAACAAGCACCCATTAATATAGAGGATGTCACAGGACAAGAAGAGGAAGAAGGGTACGATGTTGGAGAATATGTAACAGAAGGAGAACCATTAAGACCAGTTGAAGAGAAAAGAAAATGGGAGCCAGAAAAAGTATATGAAGAATATGATGTATCGCCTGAACAACTTGAAGAATTAGGAAAAGGTGATGATAGCCCCCAACTAATGTTAGAATATGTACCAGAAGAGGAACCATATTACGAAGAAGAAGAAGAAGACCCATATGAGGAAATGCAAAGAAGATTAGGACAAGAGGAAGAAGAAGAAGAAGAAGAAGAATATTACCCACCCGATATTATTGAAAGGGCACAAACTGAAAAACCTGAATATGGTATTGAATATGCACAAACTGCAAAGCCTGAAATAGAATATGCAATTGTAGAATATACAATTGAAAAAGCTAAAACCGTAATGCCACCCAAAGAATATGAGATACTTGAAGAACATATTGATAAGGTTGAAGATAAAATTGATGATATTGATGAAGGCATTGATTATAATATTGATTTAATTAATGCAATTACTGACAGTATTAAAACTGCCAATGTAAATGAAAAAGAAGAATTACAAAATAAACTAAATGTAGCAGAAGACAGAATTGATAAATTAGAAAATGATAAGAAAATATCAGAAGTGTATATTGAACAAATACTTGAAGATGTTGTAACAGACTACCCCGAGATTATTGAGGATATTGAGGAAGATTACCCTTATCAACCATTAGAAGAAGAATACCCCGATACAAGTAAATATCAACCAATAGAAGACATCGATGAACCAGAACCAGAAGAAAAAGATTATGATATTGAAGAAGAAGAAGAAGAATATGATGTATCACCCGAACAAATTGAACAATTAGGCGAAGGTGATGACAGCCCGCAATTATTACTAGAATATATACCAGAAGAGGAACCATATTACGAAGAAGAATATGAAGATCCTTTTGAAGAAATGATGAGACGTACAGAACAAGAATACACACCAGAAAAGGAATACGAAGAATCAAGAACCAGTGATAATAGATTATATATATTGCGAAATTATTTAGATGAAATCGATGAATATTCCATTATAATGGAAAATAACCCTTATCAATGGATGGACAGAGAAGAACAATTGATATATAAGGGTGTAATTGGTTCAATTGATGAATTAATGAGTACATACGGAGCACCTAAACAATATGTAGACAAAAATAAAAGATTTAATTTAGATGTTGTTAATACATATATTCGTCTATCAAAACAATTATTAGATATATTAAAAGATATCGCTAAAAAACTACCTCAGATGGAAGAAGAACAAGAAGATATATACGGATATTGAAAATCAGGCTCCCAAACATTCGAAGAATATTACGGCGATTATGTTGAACATGTTGATGTTAAACCGGCTGATTATGATGAAACATATGAAGAACATGTATATGAAGAAATCGACAAACCAGACTATTTAATATCACCCCTTGAAATAGAAGAAGATGAAGCTATTGATTATCTCGAGAGTGTGGGGGGGCTATCTTATGATAGAGCCGAATTTATGGCATCTGTCATTAAAAACAATATTGAAGAAAAAGACCCAGACCGCAATATATATAACTTAAGAACAATATATAATGAAATGGTACAAGATGTGGCAAAAGATGTATTAATTGATTTGAATGAATCATATGACAAAGCTTTGACATATGCATTAAGAGAAGAAGAACATATTGAGGATGTAAAACCAGAATATGAACCATTAACAAAAGATGACATTGATGAAGTAAAGGCTATATCTGATTTAGTACATGAAGGTAACTTCACACAAGATAAAGCCGAATTTATGGCCGATGTCATTAAAAATTATATAGATGATAATGAACCTAACCGTGATATATATGACATATTAATTATATATAACACAATGGTTAATGAAATTATTAATGATCCAATGGCCGAATTAGATGAGGCGTATGAAAAAGGCAAGAGTGAAGCAACAAAATAATTATATTTCCATACTTGCCAAAAATGCGCCCTTTTCATGAATTATACACATTGGATATACTCTACGAATACAAACCCACCGGGACTTTAAACCCATTATTTTATTAATCATCAATTTTTCAAATCCGCAATATGTTTTTAAAAATTGTTTAATTTGATATGTTTGACCACTCTTAGGGAATATAACAGTACTCGTACTTTCATTGATTGTTCTTTTAGTTTCTTGTCTATTATATATCATATGATTCGTACATATAACAGTAATGTTAAAATGTCGTCCCGTTGTTAATAAATCTGTCTGCAAATCATACACAGCCTGTTTAATGCCACGATCTGATATACTGTCAATATCATCAAATATAACAATACAGTTTTCTAACATCTCTCCCGTGTATGGTTCATCAATCAATGAATCTAATGATGGTCTGATTGGGTTGAACTTGTCCAAGGGTTGGTCATAATCGATACGACTAAATATATATATATCTTTCTTATGTTTGTTCCTAAATATTTTCCTATTTGCCCCTAACCATTTGGATATAAAGTAACTTTTACCGCTTCCAGATGGTCCAGCCACATACAACCTTTCAACCATTTTGACAGATGGTAGAACCTGTATTTTACATTTATTTGTGAACTCATATTCATCGGCTCCTAAATCTTCATCCGTGTTGATCCTTATTAATTTCTTATCGTATTTTTGATTATCCTTACAATTTATTAATCCAATTACATCACCACCTTTAAACGATAATGACATTATATATATATATATACCTCACAATTTATTGTTTTATATTTTTTTCTACAATGGCTAATCTCTTAATAAGTTTATCAATACATTCTTTTAATTCATGTGTTTCTTCATCTGTAATATGATCATAGTTAGGTTTTGATTTATGTTTTTTCTTGTATCGTTCCCACTCTGGAGACTTAGAAGCCTTGCTTAATATGTCACCGTATTTAAGATCTGGGTACCGTTTCTTATATCCCTTTATAAATTCTAGCCATATGTTTTTAGTCATTAATATTATTCGATATATATTACGTAATGAAAATATTAATGAAACCATTGATGAAACCTTTAATGAAACCCGCAATGAAAAAAATTATATAGATATTTTATATATAATAATAATGATTACTAAAGAAGATTTCATGAATATGATATTATCGCATCCAGCAAATGTAACAAAAAAATGGAAACTACACCCAATGAAGAAAACAGAGTTAAAAGAATTGTGGGCTGAATTATGCGACAGTGATATTAATGAAGGTGATATATTATATTCTGATCATGAATTAACGGATGATGATAATGATGAAGTGGCCGACACAGTTGACGAAATATATAACATTATTGTTAATGATAGTGACAATGATGAAGAAAAGGAAAAACCCAAAGATAATACAATAACAATGAAAGAATTAACAAAACAAATTAATTTATTAAAAATGGAATTTAGGAATAATTACAAAAAGAATAAAACTAACATCAATGTATATGTAAGCGGTATAGATGATAAAATTAATGATATTTTGGACAAATGTATTGATTGTACAAAAGATAAAGAGCAGGAAATATTAATTAATTTTGAAGATTATATTAATAGATACTTATAATATGTCAACTATATTTAAGAATTTACCCAAAGATATTAGATATATAATTATTGATTATTGTAAAATGAATAATGAATATAATGATGTTATAAATGAATTGAAAAAAAGATTTATTATAATAAAAGTATATAGTGAATGGGATGTATTAGAATGGCGAAAATTGAGACAAATAAAATTTTATCCAAGTGGAATATTAATTAAGCATGTTTTATAGTTCCATATGAGTTACCATATTTTACTTCATTTTGTCTATATGTACTATATCCGGATTTAATATATGGGATAGATACTTTACGTTG
>Ga0206127_1005836_pt1 | contig 10220 bp, 11 predicted proteins | sample Helgoland_Spring_6_FD_148646 | JGI IMG/M metagenome (GOLD analysis project Ga0206127, IMG submission 148646) | Pelagic subsurface seawater microbial communities from Kabeltonne, Helgoland, North Sea - Helgoland_Spring_Bloom_20160419_1 | ecosystem: Environmental > Aquatic > Marine > Epipelagic ...
TCTGCAACTTAGCCCTTTGCTCAACATGAAGTTCTTCAGCTTCCAATCTAGCTTTTAAACCTTCAATCTCAGTGTTTAATCTTTCTTGCTGAAAATTAAGTAAACTAGTTGCTCTTCTACCTAAAATTCTATCTTCCATCAGCTCTTCGTTTAGCATGATTTCTTCCCTAATAAAGGAAGCATCTATGTTTAACTGATTCGCCTTTTCATTTCTTTTACCTTGAAGGTTTATTTCTCTATTATCTGTTTTATCTTGTATAGCCTCAATAGCTTCTGCTAATTCCTCTTTAGCCTGAAGTTCGGAATCATTATACTGCTCTTGGGTAATTAGCTTGCGCTCTAGTCTCTGCTTCTGTTTATCTAAGAATACTTCTGCTTGAGCTTCTACTGCTTTTTCTTCATTCTCACCTTGAATTCTGATAGCATCCATATCATCTATAGCTGCACCCTTCCTTACATCAGCTCTAGCTGCTTGTATTTTCTTTGATAAGTCTAAGAATTGAGTTAAATTGTCTGCTCTATTTGTTCCACTACCAGACTCGTCTTCTTTCCTAACACCCTTTAGTTTCTTCTGTAAAGCAATTATGCTATCCTGAACTTCTTTTGCTTCATTTTCTATTCTTTCTTTTAAGCTCTTAAACCTAATTTTGTTTTGCTCTTCTTCGCTTAATCTATCAAATTTCCTTTGTTCAGCTCTACTTCTACCACTAGCCTCAAATAAACCTATTTCCTCATCTAAGTATTTTTTTATTGCCTCATTTCTTTTAGCCTCATCTTTTATCTCCCCTAAAGCTCTAACTTTTCTTCTTTTCGAGAACTTTTCTGAATTAAGCTCTATAATTGCTTCTACTTCAGCTCTTATAGTTAGTTGTTCTACATAATCCTCTACAGCTAATCCTAATTCAGTATAACTTATTTTTAGTTCACCATTATCATCAACAGCATCTGGGACTGCCTTACCTAATTTATCTAAAGCCTCTATCCTAGCCTCCTCACTAGAAGTAGTGTCTTTCAAAACTCCTATGTAGCTTAACAGTTCTAGTCTGTTTTGTTTTATTGGCTTTAATAGGCTCTCCATCTTTTTTCTTAAATCAGCAGCAGCAGCAGAAGTATTAAAGAAGAAGCTATATATCTGGTCTCCGTATGCAATTAAAAGTTGAACTGCAATAAGAAAACCACCTACACCTACTAGAGACTTTACTAGTTGCATTAATGATTTTCCTACATTATCACTTGTAGTTATTAAGCTACCAAATAACGAAGCAATTTGACCAACGTTGTTTGCTACACCATTAAATCCAAAACGCATATCAGATGCAGCTCTACCTGCTTCAGTAAGTATGGCATTGTTTAGACCTACCTGAGTTCTAAATTGACCACTTGTCTTGTTTACATTTTTAAGTGTTTCAGCAGCAGCCTGATTGTTTAGCTGAATCCGCTCTTTTGTCTGCAGATTAATTTGAGCGATTTTTATTGCACCATCAGCATTTGCATCTGCTAATCTCTTTTCAGCAGCAGCTAACTTATCTACACCTGCCTTAGCTTTACCTAAACCAACCTCAGCCTTCCCAGACTGTACATTGATACTTACTATAATTTCACTTGCCATAGTATTCTCTTTTTGTTCTATCCATTATTTCACTCCAAGTCCCTACAGCCTTATACTTGCCTTTTGCTATGTCTATATTCTTAGAATGCCCATACCAATCATCGATATTAAGCAGCTCTATTATCTGTTTTATCATTCTACTATCTCCTCCACATTTAAGTTAATAAGCTCTAGTCTCGACAAACCTGTGTTTAAGTTCGTGGTTATAGAATTAATCCGATACACCACATCTTGTACCTTAAGTTGGTCGTTAAGTTTGTAATTAATTAAGAAACTAGGTGGTAAGTATGCCTTGAGCTTGAATACTCGCTTATTGGCATCAAATACACTTGTTATATACGATTTATAGAAGTTCCTGAACAGAGAATTAGGAGATGGGCTTAACGTATACTCATCTTGCTCTGAATCAAAGTTTATTGTTTGGATAGCAGGGATTGACCAGTTTCCTTCTGAATCCACTACCGCTGTATTACTTGTATTTGAAGGTCTATAGTAATTAGAAGCTCTAGTAGACGTAGTGTTACCTGCGTCACTTAAATTGATAGGAGTTGATATATACGTTTCTCTAATGCCATAGAAAAGTAATGCTTTCACATTCTGAGCGCTGTAGTTAGCTTGTGGTGGTGTGGTATTTTCCGATTTAAAGTCTCCACCTGCTGCATAGCCCCAAAGAATATCTGTGTCTAATCCGTTTATTCTTTCGTACTTTAACTTAGAGAACGGTATATCTATCTCATACTTCTCCCCATAGAATAGATTTAACCCATCATATGTTTCTTGTACGCTAATACTTGAGTCTCCAAATACTTCACCATTAACCTCTAAGTGATTAGCCATTAAAATCGTTTCATTATCCTCAAACTTAAACTCTATCTCAGAGAATGGTAGTGAAGTGTTTACTGAATGCTCTTGTACGTCAATATGCTTAGTTATATCTATTATACCTCCAGAGTTATTATTTAATGCATCATCGTAGTAATCATCTAGTTTTACAACCTTAACTACAGGAGTAATATCATTATACAATGGGTCTGACTCGTCATCAATGTAGTAAGCCGTAAGGTTAAACATCTTAAATAAACCAGTCATAAACTCCATTACCTTCATGTCAGGAAAGTGTGCAGATACGCTTAATTTCGCTGTATCTGTGTCTATAACAGCCCCTGATGTGTATATTTCCCAGTTAGAGGTTTGCCCAAAGAAGCTACTAGTAATCTCTCTAAGACCAAACTCTATTTCTGTGTTTACCATCTCTGTTTTTGAGTAAAACTCTATTATGTACCTATTCTCAGGTGCATTAGTTGGATGAGGTATATGCGTTTTAACATCGCCCTTCCCTTCCACAACAGCTAAGACGCTATTTGTATCTACATTTACTATCTTTGCTTTCCAATTGACATTCAGGTAGCCACTAGCAGGTTTTATTTGAAGGTAATGTCCTCCAGCAAATAGTATAGCGTTTTCTATAACAATCTCATTTCCGTCTACTGATAGGGAATCAAAATCGTAATCAGAAGCTGAAATTAAACTCCAACTAGGAACCTCAGTCTTAAATATATAATCATCTTCAGCTAAGTTACCTGTTATATTACCAGAGTTATTACTTAACCATAAGTATAAGTTTGCAAATGCTTCGTTATGTTTAGAGAAGAAGTCTTTAGTTCCTACAGAATCATTGGGTATGAAATTTATATTATATTTTTCTTCAATAGCTTTTATTATGTGATAAGCCTTTAACGCAGGCTTTAAATCTACTTCAGTTATTCCTCTAGTGTTGAATTGACTTTCATTAGCAGATATATCGGCAGGTCTATATAAATTACCATCAAAATTCTCTGCAAAGCTATCTACATAAGAATCATCATAGAATAACCTCTTTCTTGATGTTATTAGTGGATATATTAATGCAGAAGTATCATCACCGAACCCTTTGCCTTCAGAGGTAAATATAGTTTTAACGCTTTCATGGTTAAACTCATGGTCTCCTACTAAAGATAGGTTTAGAGCAGAATCACTTCCATCAACACCCTTCTTATATCTACATAAATCTAGTAGTTTATCATCTTTAAACGTATCTTTTAGCGACACTGTGTTACCAAAGAACGTTATGTTGTAAGAACTAGCCTTACTATTCTTCATTGAAGTACCGTTAAGAAACACTTTACCTCTCTTAAATAGTAGGTGATTGATAAATATCTTAGCTTCATGCCTTACTCTACCGTCAAATACATTGTCTGTAATCTCTGTTCTGTAGTGATGCCTAAAGATTTGGTTGTTGTTATCCGATGCAGGTATTGTAAATGGCTGAGAATAGTCTGTAAACACCTTAGATATATCCTTGGCATCCTGAATACTAGATTTAATCTCAATGGTACCGTTGTCGAACAGGTCAAGTCTCTTACCTTCTACATATATTTCTATATCTCTCATCTATCTTACGCTTTGTATAAAGTCAGAATCTGCTTCAAACTCTAATGTATACTCAATAAGTTTATCGTTTCTTCTAGTTTTTATACCTACGTCTGAGCTTGCTATAGTTAATGGTACAGCTAAGTACTCGCTAAAATTAGTAGGACTTCTTCTAGTCTTGTCTTGGATAAATACATACTCAGAAACAAGCAGCTGCTTAATTACTTCGTTGTAGCTTTCGTCTATAAATCCTGTGTTCATAGTTAGCTTCTCCTTACCTTGATTCTCTAGGTATACGTTCTGATGAGCTGACTTACTATAGGTAATGCCATTAGAAGTATCTAGCTTGGTTCTTTTATACTGTTCTCTAGTACTAGACATACTATCAGTTCTCTTCGCAGTAAACCATATATCCTGCATTACTCCAAACTTATTCAAGAAAGAAACCTTGTGGCTTATATTCTTACACTCTTCTACGCAAACTATAGGTATTTCTCCTGTAGTACCATCGTATTTAGTGTATATAGCCTTATCCGCATCTCTAGGTACTTGCGATACTAAGATTGAACTATCAGAACTTGAGTTTTGACTTGCAGTCTTATCTATAGTTGTAACAGCGTCTAGGGAAGGATTTAAAGCCATAGACTGAGCAATTGAATACCTACCAGTAGAATCAATATATTCTTCAGATGTTAGCGCTGTAGAGCCTTGGTAGTATTCTACATCTATAACACCGTCAGGCGATTTAACATACAATGGAAAGCTAGTAAGCTCACCACACTTTTTATATATTACCCTATTAGACATTAACAAATCAGGAGATAGCTCTGGGTTTATGCCATCACCATTCTCTCCATAGCCTCTAAATGCAATATTATACTGTGAATAGCTTGTTGTGCTTAAGCTATTATCTATGTCATCTTCGTACGTTCTTTCTATTCTGTACTTAGCCCACATACTCTGGATTAAGGTATCATAGTCTCCATCGAATTTAATTTCAATAAAGTCTTTTATGAGTTCAGCAATTTCGAATACTATTGTAGTCTCACCACTTAACTTTGTTTTAGTTAGTATATAATCAGGAGTAGGCTGAAAGTTCCTTATGTCTCCCGAATAAACCCATAGCCTTAGTTCTGCCTTTTTTAGTACTTTCATTGTAATTAGTTTTTATTTAGAATATTGTTTTAACTGGAAAGTAATTACTTACATCATTAGATTGGTGAACAGCATCTACTAATACTAAAGTTTCTTCGTTTACACCTGAAAATCTTAAGGTTAATGACTCGAATGAAGAAGCCTGATTAATTTGACCTAAGCTAAATCCATTTTGGATACCTCTCAATTGACTAGTTCCAGAATCACCAAGGTGTCTTATTGTTTTTACACCACCCACTGTTTCTACAGGATGTTGCATTACAGTAATTTTCATATTGAAGTTTACGTTTGCGTTAGCTGTGACGGTCAGAGTATTAGTTCCTGAGTTAATGAGCGTAGGATTAACCTCCTGTGGTATCATTTGCTTACCACTTGAACCTTCATCAAAAGACCAGTTACTATCCGCAAAACTATTCCCAGAATATGGTGAATTATTAGTTGAAACGGCATAGTTAGGAGTATTATCATCTAGAATAAGTCTTAGTCCTGAGCTGAAATTAGTATTAGGCATTGAATACATGATATTATTAAACCTTACCATTATATCACTCGTACCAGCTTGCTGACCCAAAGCACCTTTAAATATTCCTCTTGATTCTAAAGTTAATACTGTAACAAATCCACTATCTACAGGAGCTGGTGCTGCCTCAACGTCTGGACATGAAATTGCAAACATACTCATAGTGCTTATTGTTGTGATAGGTGAAAATATCTCTACGATAACGTTTTTACCTGCTTCCGCTGCGCTTGTTATATGAATGACATCCGAGCCTAAACCATTTGTAGTACTAACTCCATCTGTATATGAACCTGCTGGACTCAATGAACTAGCATCTTCTCCTGTAGCTAAAAACCACTCAGCAGCCCAATTATCTAGCCCTATTGTTACATAGGCAGGTGGTGTTTCTCCCTCAGTATAAGCTCTGTATTTTATAGGTGTTTTAATCTTGGTTATGCGATACTCAAATGTACCTGCTTCTCTGTCCGCACCGTCTATTCTATATTTATTTATTCCTACCGTTCTAGGTACAGCTGTTTGCTGTGAGCAGAATAAATTAACTGTAGGTGGCTCAGGTATTTCTACCTCTGGACATCCAATTAAACCTGTAGTGGTAATAGTTTTCTTTACGCCAACTGGCTCGTCTTCTCTGCTACCTGATATAACATAAGATATGCTTGAACTGTCTTCAACTCTTTCTCCAGAATTAAAGGGCTGAGCAGGATATGAAATAGAGTAAAATATACTTGAATCAGAGCATCTTGTTAAGCGATAGTAGAAACCATCAGTTCCATTTGGCTCAGGTTCTGGCTCAGGTTCTGGTGGTGGAGTAACTACTCCAAGATACTCATCGACTACTTCTACAAAGTATGGACTTCTTACGTTTAATTTTCTAACATCTTCTATTGCCATCGCTACTTAAATTTTATTGTTTCACCTTTTAAATCAAATCCTGCCTGAGTTAGCAGCTCCTGTACATTTTCCCTTACATCTTCCACAATTGGAGCAACTATCTTTAGGTTTTCCATGTGCTTTTCGACTGTTCGGCTTATGAAGTTTGTCGGTCTTATTCCGTCTGCTGCTAGAGATTTCACTATCTTTTTCGCTAGTGATAGAACTTTCGGACTTCCTACTCCTAGAGACTGAAGACTTTGGTTCTGAGTTGCTCCTCTGTAATTTACTGGTTTTGCTACTATCCATTTTGCTATATCTGTTACGCTTGCTGTTGTGCTTTCTGTTCCTTGGTCTATATCTAGTAGGTGCTTATCACCTCTTACGTCTATACTTAGTTCGCTTAATGCCGAAGAATTAACTATAAGGTTAATGTCACCTGAACTTTCTCCTGTAGCATTTATCGCAGGATTCTCGTACTGCATCCGACTAGCCTGAGGAGAAGCCATCTCTCTACGAAGTAGGTCTATTAGCTTGCTACTGTAGCTCTCCATGTAGGCTTTAGTATTCTTTATTTTTAAGGACATTGAGAACCGTCTGCATTGATTAATCCCATATCGTCGTTCGCCATAGTAATGTTAAGTGTCATTGACCATCCAGTCACTTTATTCTCAAACCTATCCTCGAATAATTGTGCGGTAGGGATGCCATCGATTTCATAGTGGTAATCTCTAAGTCCACCTCTGCGTATAGAGCTCTGTAAGCCATTAATTACGTTCAGTAGTGAGTTGTGTATGTCGTGCTTATTATCTAGTCCTAAATGCGGCTTAGATTTAGTCTGCTTGTCATCTTGGTCTTGGTCTACTATGTCCATTACAATTACATTCAGAGATAGTCCCATAATATGCTCTTCGAACTGCATAGAGATAACTCCAACATGAGCTAGTGGGAATATAGTTTGCTTAGATAAATCTACTTCTAGTAAATCTCCGAAGGTTACTGTGTTTATTGGCGATACACCGCTGAGGTATGTATGTATTCTGTCTATTAGGTTGTAGTAACTTTTCATTATTTGTATTGTTTCTTAATCATTGCTGCTTCTAGTTCGTTTTTCTCCTTCTCAAATGCCAGAAAAGTTAAACATTGGTGGAGCGGTAAGGCTGTAATTTCATCAAATCTTCTGACATCGCCTTGAGCGAGTCCGTAAATTGATTGATACCAACCCCATTTAGCTCCAAAGCTTCCCTCACTTGAGACGTTGTGCTGCTCTCCTTCACTACTTTCTGTGTATAATTCAACGTAGCTTGCGCTAATTCCGTCCCTAAACTGTAAAAAAAAACCATACAACTCATTACAACACTTAGCGGCATCATCTTCATTGCCTCTGCTAACTCTTCGTTAGTCTCGTATGAAACTATATCATATTTCTCACCCTTCTCGAAATTGACCACCCGATAAAGAATAGCCATAGCCTTATGCATCTTCTCCCAGTCTCCGAATGTTGACTCTAAATCAATGTACTCACCTAAGCTCATTTCATCCAGTTTCGGAATGAAGCCAAATTTAACACCATCCAATTCAAAGTGACGAATGAGTTCGAACTCCTCGCTGAAGGCACCTGAGAGGACTCCTAAGAGACTTTCTATAGATGCCAAGGGTAAGAGGTTCACTTGCTCTGGTTTAAGCCCGCAAAACGTCTCTATGAGCTTTCGGTTGATTTGTTCCACATCTTCAGTAGCATCTAAGTTTTCGATTGCCGCTAAGTATTCTTGGTACTGCCCGAGCTCAATTTCGTGTAAGCTGTCGGGTACGATAAGTTTGATGTCTTTCTGCATAATTATCTAAGTAACTGGATTGTTTAATATTGTGCCTAAGCATAAATATACAAAATTGTAGCCATGTTATTATCCAATAAAAGAAAAAAAAGACTAGGAGGTTTGCTTATATATATATTTGGTGTTAGCTTAAGTATATACATAATACTACAGTAAGATTATATATTATTACAACTGTACAGTTAGTACATAATACTATACTACTTATACATACAACAGTGGTATATATACTATACAGTTTATATAAGTATACTGTACTATTATGTATATAATACTATTATATATAAATACTTAGTATACTACGCCATATTGACACTAGGAGATTTATTTACGAATTCGATAAAAATGGCAGTATAGTTCCCATACTTTATCTGTGGCATCAGTTATAGAATATGCCTCATCAGAAGTGGTAATCTTACCATTGTTATTTACTTGAACTTTATGCTCATCTTTTACTGAACCTAGCATATAAATCTTAATGCCATTAGCTAAACAGTAACTCATACAAGATGCCATGTCTTCACTGTATACGTTGTAATTTCTTACTTTCATTTTCTTTGCCATGAGTCAAATGTACAACTTTTATTTTATACCGATGTCGCTGGGAGATATATCACTTGTATGGAGACGTGGTTAATAGAGCAAACCAATCCATCTTTCCCCGAGAGTACCCATATAAGCCTCTCTAAGGCGTTTAAATTGCTCGAGTGGTACTTACCTATGGAATTATGCAGTGAGTCGCTTAAAATGGCTGTGAGGTACCTTAGGATGGACACAAACGCACCAAACAACCCCTTTATTAAACCTAACCCACTGAAACACAGTAAGCGCTCAGAATATAGCGCATAAAAAAACCCCCAATAATGGAGGCTTTAGTTTAATTAAATTACAGTTTAATTATTATTTGTCAAGTAAGTTTATAATATTATCGTAAATCTCTTTTGCATCTTTATTGCTTTGCTCGGTTAACATTGAGCAAATTAGTACAGATATAATTTGTTTTCGTTCATATTCTTTTAATGTAAATATAAGCTCACAAATGCTTTGTATATTTTCTTTCATGTTATTTAGTTCAATTAGTTTCTTTCATTATCTCGAATTCTATTACCTCATTCACGTTGCTTTCATTGTAGCCGCCTACGTTTATATAATAGCGTTTAATATGCCCTAGAATATAGTCAAAATCCCACGTTTTAAAGCCGTTTTTAGCTACTTTCATAAGCCAATCATCAATTGGTTTGCCTGACTTGATTTGTTGCGTTATAAAGGTAAATATTATACGCTTTCTTTGTTGAAGTGTATATTTTTGCATGTTGTTTTATCTTAAATTAAATTTGTTACCAATTGCTTTCAAATAGTTTTCTATCTCTTTTCGATGGGCTACCCTTTTTGGTTCATTGTATTGGTCAATTCTTTTTTTATAACCTTCCAACCATTCGTTCAAACTTTGCTCTTGTTTTGTCATGTTGTTTTGTATGTTAATTGTGGTACTATCTCGAATTCATTTATAAAAATAGGTTCGTTGGAATCAATTATAAAATCCAGAATCATCTCAATTAGCAAAATGTAATCCGAATCGTTTTCTTTTGCCTTTTGTCTTAAGTCTGTTAATCCATCATAAAAAGACACAAAACCGCTGCTGCTTTTTAAGCGTTCATTTGCATACGTTATAAAATCAATGTTTTTTGTATAATCTCTTTTTAATACATGGCATTGCAACGCATCAACCTTAACTTTTATTTTATCGGTCGAATAGTTATAAAAGCGGGGGGAATCAATGCCAATAAATTTAAAATCAAAATCGTGCTCACTATTAAAGGTA
>Ga0206127_1005837_pt1 | contig 10220 bp, 2 predicted proteins | sample Helgoland_Spring_6_FD_148646 | JGI IMG/M metagenome (GOLD analysis project Ga0206127, IMG submission 148646) | Pelagic subsurface seawater microbial communities from Kabeltonne, Helgoland, North Sea - Helgoland_Spring_Bloom_20160419_1 | ecosystem: Environmental > Aquatic > Marine > Epipelagic ...
ACAGTTTTATTTCGTTTATGCTCATGCTTTTATTTTTATGTGATTCCGTCGCGGGACATGTTATTAAAACCTCTTCTTTTTAAATCGTAGTCATCTTCTCTTTCCTCTATATTTATAGAGCGGTTTTCTTGTCTAGCGGCTCTTTTTAATAAACGTGTGGCTTTTTTATCCCTGCCCTCGTCAACAGCTTTTCTACCCTTAGCTGCTGTTCTTTCTGATTTAGCTCTTACTTTTGTAGATCTTTTTAATTGTTTAGCAGGTGATGGATTGCGCTCAGGCACTGCCCCCCCGCTGCCGTCTGCATTCATAGATATTTCCATACCTTTGGGAGCAGTTAGTCCACACCTTGCTTTAGATACTCTAGTTGTTATTGGTAAGTTCATAATTATTTATTTTTATTAGCTTTTTCTTTTCTTTTTTTTGCTAGCGCGGCCCTAAATTTTGCATTTTCAATAGATTCTAATGAGTCTTTTTTCTTTTTTGTTTTTGCTCTTGTATTTCTAGACTTTATTCTTCTTTTTTCTTTCTTAATAAAATCCTCTATATCTCTTTCGTCTTGCGTTAATTTAGATCTCCTGTCTTTCTCCTTCATTTCTTTAAGAAGCTTTTCCTGCTTTCTTTTTTCTTTTCTCTCTTCTGCCTTGCGCTCTTTGTTTTCTGCTTTAATTTTTATTTCTAACAAATCATTTTCTTCATTTTTAGCGCCAACATTCCATGTTTTCCAACCTAATGCTAATGCTATCCTTTGCCAAGCAGTGTTCCTAGAATCCAATGCTTCTGTAATAGAATTAACTTCATCTACTACTCTGGCCATTGGTATATTAGTAATCCCCTCTACAAGATTACCTGCTGAATTCCATCTAGGACTTAAATTAAATCGCCCATCTATAGTGACATCCCAACCCCTTTCGCTTATAACTTCTTTGTCAAATCTTTCTCCTTTAGCAAAGTTTACAATCTTTCTAGCTTTTGAACCTACCGCGGGTGATATATTAAGCAGGGCTATAAGTGTTTTAGAGTCGTCTGCTAAAAACCCTTTATCGTTCTGCTTTTTATATTCTATTATAGCATTCTTTAAAATAGACACAACAGCTCCAGGTAAACCAAAGCCTCCTTTAAGAGTAGTGTCAACCATTGAATTTACAACCGCAAAAATCTTTTTTTCTGTTTTTTCCTCCATGGTCATTTTTCCCTCTTCGTCTTCCTCGTCGTTAAATCCTGGAATAAGAGCAAACATTGCGGCTTGGAGCGCAGAAAAAATAGCATTCTGTATAGTTCCGTAATATATTATTTTGCTAAAGTTCGTAAAATCACTTTGAGCCTGTGTTTGCCCTGGTATTCTTCTTCTATTGTATATATCTTGGGCAGACTTTTTTATAGATCTATTAAGTTGTATAGGTGTATTCATGAAGTTTAATACAACCCTACCTAAAGAACTGGATTGATCGGAAGATATTAAAGCAGGATCTCCTGATTGCTGTGTTTCATCTGAAATGGGGATAAAATCTTTAAAGGCTTTATCTTCTGCCTGCTTTTGCGTGTATTTAGGCTTGCCATCTGCTCCCTTTTCGTTTAAGTAAGTGTTAACTCTATTTCTGTAAAACGTAGCACCTCCTGCTGCTATGGCGAAACTATCTACCATTTGAGTAGGTGTAAATCCTATTTTAAGTAAGTAGTTTAATGCAGCTGTTGCCTTATCCGTAGCGCCTGTAACAGCACTCGCAAGTTCAGCGGCATTTACGTCTGTTTTTAAACCAGATCTTCTTTGCTTAAGCTTGGGTGAATTAAATATCATTGCAAAATCAGCCCAATATTGTTTTTGGTTTGCAAATGCTGCGGCCGCCTTCATAGGGTTATTGTCGCTCCAGTTTATAAAGTTTACCGTGGATAAAAGCTGCAACAAAGCAGATCTTCTGTTAAAAAACATTATAGCCCCTATAGAATTGTTAAGCCAGTTATTCCACTTCTGCTCATTTTTTTTCATACTAGCGGCTCTGTTTACACCGTTTTTCATTCGGTATAATATATCTTCTATAGCTTCTCTATGGGCCTTTCCGTATATTGCCTCTATTTTGTTTAAATTGTTTTCGCTAAATATTAGATCAGAGTTTTCTATGAATTCCTTAAGGTATTCTTTTCTACCTGTTTTTTCTGTAAAGTTATTAATATCAGATAATATAGTTTGCACTGCCCAATACTCGGACGGCTTAGACCATTCTTTTTTCTGAGCTACCTGCAGTGCGCCATTTGCATAGGCCATTAGCTCCGCATCTTTCTGAACAAACCTAACAAGCTCTCTCTCTTGCTTTCTAGTAAGACCTGGTATTTCATACCCCGCTTTATTCCAAAGATACACACGTAATGCTTGATCATGCGTATAAGCCATACCCGGAACTCTCTTACCTAGCTTTTTTAATACAGGCTTGTATTGTTTATTAAGAGCCGCAAATCCGTTCTTAAGAGATTGCTTTACTATATCTATTTCGTTTATAGCTCTCCAGTAAGGCTTAACTAAAGCGTCTTGGAAAAACTTTTGATCAGCATCCCCTTGTCTTCCTTTGCCAGCAAATGTATATTCCGTTAAGCCTCTAAAATCTTCAAGTGACGATGGCATCCAAATCTTCCATCTGTTTTTGTTCTTACCTAATATTTCACCTTCAACCCTAGTTAATCGTTTTCTAGACTTTATCCCGGATGCTCTTTCAAGCATGTCATTAAAGTTTTTATTTAACTGTTTGCTAAATTTGACTCTGGATCTTTGCGTTGGTCCTTTAACGTCAAATGTGTTAAGTATATCTCTTACAGCTTTAGGTTGATTTTTAAAATCCACTATGGATAATTCTGTTTGGCCTTTAACACCTTTGCCTTTAAGTGCCTTACCTACAGCTTTAACATTACCCATGTGATCGTCCGCAAAGTAGAAATCGTTGTAGCCTTCCGCTATTTTACCAACCATCCAATCAGCCTTAGCTTGCGGTGATCCGTTACCTAAGCCTGTTATGTTTTCTATAGGTATGTTTAAGCCCTCTGACTTTAGAAACTCATGTATCGCGGCTGCTGAATTAGCGGGTCTTGCAGTTAAAACAAATATATCTTTGTTAGTGTACTTACCTTCTTTCTTTTGTGCTTCGCTGAACAATGGTCCTAACTCACCTTTCATTACTTTACTAAATTCACTAAAGTCAAACTCAGCCCCTTGCTCAAGCATTGATTCAGACCTAGCAGCAAATTGTGCTGCGTTTAGCTTCCCCTTTGTACCATCAGGCATAACGTATAGCACATTACTTTTCGTGCGGGCCAGCGTGTCGTCAAAGTCAAATACGCTAATACCTTTAGGATTTTGAGAGAACTTAATGCTTGCTGCGTTGTTTATGGCTTTTTGTCCATTAATAGCTTTTGTATATGCTGGACCACTTAAGTTTTTTGAAAATTTGGAATAGTTTTTTACTATTTCATCAGCTTTAGCTTCATCTAAATCACTTAGCTCTCGTAGATCTAGTACATTATTTTTTGTAAACCCTGGGTGTAGGATAGCCATTCGATCGGTATACATCCTTGTGTCCCCTGGATTTTCCTCTTTTAACGCTCCCGCTACAGGAAATGTTGATTGGCTAACCGCATCAATAGATTTAGCTATAGATTTTGGTAATATTGTTATTTGGCTCTTATCAATAATACTTTGTACAGCCGCTTTTGATACACCTCTACCCATTATGTAATTAGATGCGGCGATTAACAATTGTTTAGTAGGTGTACCGTGCTCAAATGTATAATCTTTTGCTGTTATTCCATCGCCTTTGTAAAAGGATCTAAGCTTAGCTAAGGTTTTAGCGGCGGTACGCATACTTTTACCTTGAGAGCCCATTATAATAGCAGCAGCTAAAGGAGTAACACCATCCTTTTCTAAACTCACTAGCTTTTTAAGCTGCTCAACCATCTCCATAAATTGAATAGCACTTTTTTCGCTTAAGTCAAATCTATCTTTAAATAAAACGCCGTAACCTGTGCCGGCAATAAGTTTTCTAAAATCAGGCGCATTAGCTTCCTGCACAAGCACGGAAGTAGTTTTAATTTTATCTTTACTATTTTTAGACTCTTTAGAGAAAAAAGTAAACCCTTTTTCATTTTTATTTTCTACGAGTTCTAACCCTGATTCTTTAATAGCAGCGTCTATTTTTGTATGTCCTTCTTGTAGTTTCTCGATGAAACTCATAAAGCCTGCGTTGGTGCCATATATACTTTGCCCCGTACCTGTAGTTAAGCCCGGCTGAAACATACGCACAAAAGCATTCACCCCTTCTACATTACCTTTACTTTTTATAAGACTAAGCAAAATATTTTTAAGACTTACATCAACTTCTAGCTTTGCAGTTTCTGAAAGGTTAGCAAAAGAAATATTTTTAGCATCTTCGTTAAATATATTTGCTATATCCCCAGCCGCGCTATTAACTACAGCGTTTAAATAGGTAGTTAAATCTGTATTACCTGCATCATAAAATTTTAAATATTGTTCTATTGACTTGTCGGTTACGGACTTGTTATTAAAATTACCCGTTACATGCAGGTCAACCAATCTCTGCCAAAGTGTATTTAATTCTGGGTCTTTCTCTCTTAATTCTTTTAATTTTTCTGGATTACTAAAATCTCCTTGTGCTAATTCATTTTTAAAATTAGCTTTTAAGTGAGCAGTAAGATTTTTACGAGCTTTTTCAAAAGCACTATTTTTAGTAGCAATACTAAACTTAACGTTACCTCTATCGGCATCTCTTTGTATTTGTTCTACAAAGTTATCAGCAAGCACCGCCCCTTGCCTTTCTTGGTTATTTTCAAAAGCTTCACTTATTTCACTAGCGGGATCTGTTAATTCTTTGGTAAATATTTCAAAACCAATTTCTTCAGCCATAGCCTTAGCTAGCGCTTCTTTCCTACCTCTTATTGGATTACCAGTTTCGTCTAGTATTTGAGATAAGAACTCTTGATCTGTAACAACTCTATTTACATTAGGTACTCTTCTAACAATCTCTGCCCCGGATGTTCTACCAGCATTGTCTGTACTGGTTGTTTCTCTATCTATTTTTTTGCCCACCCAACCTGGATACGATACAAATTTACCATCTATTTTCTTTTGTATAGCCTGAGGAAACCCTCCCTTACCGTCTTTACCCATTAAAAACGTGGTGGTAAGATTTTCTAATATTGATTTTTTGCCTTTTAATAAAAACTTTCTAAGCTTCAAATCTTTTTTGCCACCCATAGCTTTCTTAAGATCTATATCGGCTTGCCTGCCCATTTCATACTGTATCTCTGCCATAAGCGGAGTTATAGTACGATTATTAGATATAGCTACATCCATACGGGTTTTTAAAGTACGTAAAGTTGTCTTTAACTTAGCACGTACTGCGTCAATAACTTCTTTAGAAACTATTCCGGACTCCGTAAACTTCCTATACTTAGGCTTTTCTTTCACAGGAGCTTGACTTTCTTCGGCTGTAATATTCTTAGCGGCTGTTACATCATCCGTAAAGGTGTTTTCAGTTACTCTACCGGTCTTTAACGCACCTCTCATTCTATTACTTAGCTGAGCCATTGTATAGCCGAACAGGGAGTCATTTTTAGACGGGTCAAATTTCTTTATATAAGGTATAAGACTAGCTATGGTTTCACTAACCATGTTATCCATTTCAAATCCAGGTAGGTTTGTAAGATTAACTATATTGTTACCTGCTGTTTTAAATGCTTTTACTTTAGATCGGATCATTCCGTCTAACGTTTCGTATATAACAGGGTCATTTGCGTCAAATCCTTCAGGATTATTACCTACAGCATCTAATTTCTTTTTAGATTTTGCGGTAACATCACTTAATTTTTGCTCATCTTTCTTAGATGCTTGAGGTGCATCAATATCTGACTTAGTTTTACGCTTTGCTTTAGGCTTTGGCTTCGCTTCTACCTTAGGTGGATTTTCGATGTTTTCGTATTCCTCCTCTAGCTTTGCTATTTTTCTGTCGTGAGTATCAAGGTCTATGTAATTGTTATTAAGATCATCCTCAATTTCTGCAATCTCTCGATCAATGGCCTCCATTCGATCTTCCTCAGCTTCCGTAAGCTTACGGCTAAGCTTCGTAGTACCTTCCTCTTCGTCATCAATAATGTTTAAGCTTTTGCCTTTTACAGCTTTTTTAGTCCAACTAGAAACAAACTGGAATATAGAGCTAGCATCGTCTAACTTAAAGTACATAGAGGCATCTCCGTTTAAGAAACGCATTATAGAATTTATACCTGTTTTTATTTCGTATACTTTATTATATGAGCTTTTTGGTAAAGCGCCTATGTTTGTTAAATCCGCTACTAGTTGTATTAGTTCGTCCGCATCTATCCCGTCGGTGTCAGCGTACTCTTCTTTCTTATACCCCGCTACTCTTTCGTTGAAAATATCAAAAACTTCTTTTGAAATAGTCCCGGCTTCTCTTAGCGCCGTAACCTCAGCTATTATGCCCTCCACCATTTTTTTGCCATCGCCTACAACTCTATCGTTTTTAATAATGCCTGCATTTCGGGTTTGTATATGTCCAAGCTCATGGAGAGGCGACATAGCAGCAATTCTACCGTTATACCTATCTTGCGTAAGAGCACCCGCAATTATGTTTTCTTTAAATAGGACTATCTCATTAGAAGTTTTGCCTTGAACGGTTGTATTTGCCGCATAATTTCTGTCTTTGTATCCTTTTCTAAGAGTATTTTTTTCTACTTCGTTGAACTTGTCTTTTTCGTTACCCTGGTTGTCTTTAACTTTTTGATTAACATATTCTTCTAATTGCTCAGCACTATTAATTTCAGTAGAATTTACATTATTTTGCCCTTTAATTATGTTCTTTGAGTAAAAATATAGTTGCACGTTTGCGGCAGCTTCTACTTTATTGCCTGGGCCGTCTATATCTTTAAGGAGCTTCTCCATTTCCTGATCTTTTTTCTGGAATACGGATTCTCTTTCCCCTTTTATTCTTGTTAACTCCTCGTTTAGCCTATCCATTTCCTTGGTAGACCAATTGCTTACATCTCCAGAGGCCCCTAATGCAGCAGCTTCTTTTTCTAATAATCTTATTTCTCTGTTAGCTTCAGTTATAGCCTCAAATTGTTCTGCTGTTAAATCATTAACTTTTAACACGATGTTTGTGTTTTCTAAAGCTAATTCTTTTAGAGCAGCTTTTCTTCTGTTTTCTAGTATTTTTCTAGCATCGGCGGTTAACTGATCGGAATTTAGCTCGTTTTGTATTTCTAATATCTCACTTCTAAGTTTAGCTTCTTTTTTTGCCTCCCTAGAATTTCTAAACTCGCTAGCAACAGCTGAATATATGTTTTGACTAGCCATAGGCCCCGAAATAGCTATACTAGTAATCAAAGTGTTTGCTACAAAATCTTTGTCTAAGCCTTCAAATAAACTTTTATCTTCCCCAAGTATAGCTATATCTGATAAGTTCTGCCCAACTAGAGTTAGTCCCTCTTCCAGAGTTTCAATTCCGGCGCCAATTCCTACACCTGATAAAGCCCCGATATTTTTTGACAAAGCTCTTGACATACCTCTGTTCATTACCTTTCTGAACTGATTATAGCCTATTGCTCTAGAGTACTTTTGAAAATTATTTATAAACCCTAAAGAACCAAATCTTTCGGCAAGGGCTGCGGTACCTCCGTAAATAAGGCTGCTCATAGATTTTTGCCACTGAGACATATTAAGTATGTCTTCTTGCTCTGCTAATATTTTTTTTAGCTCGCTTATTTCCGTAGGATCGTCTGTTTCCAGCAGCTCTTGCGTTATCTTCTCTTTTATTTTTGCAGCTTCTCTTTGTGCTATCTCTAAATTAGCCATTTGCCCCCCTGCTTCCATAGTAAAAAACACACCTGTAGCAACGTTCGTTGCGAGCTTAACAGCGGCAGCTCCCCCAGTACCCGCACCCATTGTCGTCGCGGCTACTAATATAGATGGTGAATTATCCACAAGCGTCATACCTAAGTAATCAGATGTACTTAATCCCTTGTTATCCAGCGTTGGTCTAAACAACTTTTCTTCGTTCCTAGACTGTAGCCTTTGATTGTAATCTATAGCGGCTCCTTTGTCTGCAACAAGATCACCATACCATTGCGATTCAAGTATTCTTTGTTCAGCTAAATCAGCATTAATGTCATCAGAAGCGTAAGCCCTAGCAATAGCGATAGGCACGTCCCCTAATAAAAACTTTTTAGTGGAAGCTCCTAACATAGCCCCGCTGCCTAGAAAAGAATTTTCCATAACCATAGCCATTCTATCGTCAAGCTCGTAGGTTTTATATGCCGCTTCTTGTGCTATTTTAAACTTACTTAGCTGCCCAGCTCTTTTTGTTATTCTATCAGATTCCGCAAGCATTACTTGTCGTTGCTGATCTAACTCGTTCCATTTAGCAGACATAGCAGCATTGCCCTCTCTGAAGGTTTTAGCGTATTGATCTTGTAAAAGCTGTCTATATTCCGGATCGTCTGTATTGTTGAAGTTTTTTTCAATATTACCAAGCAAGTAATCGTAATCTGCTTGAATTTCCTCTAGTGGAGCTGCTCCTCTTTCAGTGTAATCATTGAGATCTTGATCTAATTTTTTGTACCTATCTTGTATATTGGTTTCTGAATTTGCTTGGTATTCTTTTAACTGATTGTTCAAACGCTCTTCTGAGGCTTCTTCATTATAAGGAATATATGTTCTTCCTTGTATAGTTTCTTTAGAAGTTAACGGGCGCCCAAATTTAGCTTCAAAGTCAGTATTGTCTTTTTTTCTAACAGCATCTTCCCTTCTGTTTTCTTGCACTATTTCTAACGCTTCGTTATCTCCTTCAAGCTCAGATGCTATTTTAAATTGTTCGCTTTCAGGTATATCGTTATTTATCATGTAGTTAGAGGCAGCTTCTTTTCTCTGCCTAGTAACCACATCTGTAATCGTATTTTGCTCTATTTTGGATAAGTCTATATACCTGTGTATATTCTCAGGTGTTAAAGTCTCGTTAGCTAGCCTAGCCTTTTCCTGCACCTCTACCCAGGTGTTATACTTCTCTTCGCCTAAATAATTTTTTAGATCCTCCTCGTACGAATTAGTATATACTCTTTTATTGGTAAAACCGCTTTTATCTATAGTGTATTCTCTACCAGTGGTTGATTCACCTATTGGAACTAGTTTACCTTCTTTATTTTTTACAGTAGCATATTCAGGCATTAATGGAATAAATTCATCTGCCCCAAAAGCTCCTTCCGTTAAATTAAAATAATCTTTAGCAATCTCATTTTTAGCTTCAGGTGTTTTTGAGTTTACCGAATCTAGTGTTTTGTTTAAACTTATTGCTTCAGAGCTAGGTAATTCCTGCTGCTCGTATTTTGTTTGTATCGGCGCATTATATAGCTTTGCATATTCTTCAAAAGTTTCAGGGTACAACTGCCCATTAGAGCTTTCTTTTCCTGCAAAATCTCTTTTGTATAAATCGCTTCTAACTTCTTGTCCTCCTTTGAATTTTATATACTCTATTTTTTTAGGCTTTCTTTCTAAGTCACCTTCAAATTCAATTTTTACGGGCTGTTCTTGTTCCTCCAATGAACCATCTTCCGAGGTGGAATCCCCATTTGATGCTTGACTTGTCTCCGGAGTTACAGACGCATCGGTCTCCGCATCTCCGTTCTGAAAATTTTCAGTAGGGGGTGTTTCGCTAATAAGTTCAGCATTCGGGTATTGTGATAAAAGGATACTTACAAATTCTTCAGGTACTACTTTTGTTACGAATTTACCATCTATGTTTACTTTGTACTTTGGCATAGTTTATTTTATTATATTATTACGCATCAGGAAGGCTAAGGATTTCATTCTGTATGTAAGCTTTTCTTCGATCATATACGGCCTTAGAAACTTTCTTTAAATCCCCGTCAGGCATTTTAAGAAAATAACCGTCATTACCTGAAACTAGAGTAGGTATACCAAAATTTCCTTTATTTTCTTTTCCCCTCTGCTTTTCGTTGTAACCATCTTGTCCGGCTTTTTTACGGCTTTCAATTAATCTCTCTATAGTTTTTTTTCTTATCTCATTAACAGTCATTGTTCCCTTCTCCCATGCTGTACCTAAATCTTCCGTAGGGAATTCGTCTTCAAAATCATATACAAAAGATCTTAGTGAATCCTGGTTAGCAAAAGCTGTTTGTAATTCCAATCTATA
>Ga0206127_1005855_pt1 | contig 10202 bp, 10 predicted proteins | sample Helgoland_Spring_6_FD_148646 | JGI IMG/M metagenome (GOLD analysis project Ga0206127, IMG submission 148646) | Pelagic subsurface seawater microbial communities from Kabeltonne, Helgoland, North Sea - Helgoland_Spring_Bloom_20160419_1 | ecosystem: Environmental > Aquatic > Marine > Epipelagic ...
CTGTACAAAAAGACCTGTCGAAGTTTGGCGCATCACATCTGGATGCTAAGGCCGACTGGACGCGGGTGCGCGACGCAAAACCATTGCATGAGGCCGATGCGATTTGGCGCGTTTCGGTCAAGCCCAGCGATGGGCCGATTGTTGCGGGTGCATTGCGCGAGGGCTGTGCGTGTCTGATGGATTGGGGCGGCGGTCTGCTCTGGATCGGTCAGACCGGGGGCGACGCTGGTGCCACGCACAGGCAGTTGCAAGGCCATGTCGCTGCTTTGGGTGGACATGCTACGCTGTTCAAGGGGCCCGATAACCTGCGCAGAGCCGGACCCGTGTTTCAGCCAGAAGCGGCAGGGGTCGCAGCGCTCAGTGCGGCCTTGCGCGCCCGGTTTGATCCACGCGGCATCCTCAATCCGGGGCTGATGGCGGACGGATGATTTTTAGCCTGCACAAAATAGTGGTTTCCTTTGGCCGGGTGCCGTGTCCTGAGGTCTTGCGCGTGTTGCAGCCGGGGGCTGTTTTCGCAAACGCCTTTTCCAGTTGGCTTTTGTCGATGGTGGTTCAAGTCTTTGCAATGGGCGCAATCCGCTGGAAAACATTTGATATAGCGCCCAGCGCAGGGCGCAAGCCCCAGGCAAAATGGGCAAAACGGATTCGTGGTTTGGCTTTGCCACGGCTCACATAATGGCGGATTAACATGCAAACGACTTTTACTCCCGAGCAGCTCACTGACCCTCAGGTCGAACGTTCAAACGAAATTCTGCGCAACTGTGTGCACTGCGGATTTTGCACCGCCACATGTCCGACCTACCAAGTGTTAGGCGATGAACTGGACAGCCCGCGGGGCCGCATCTACCTGATCAAGGACATGCTCGAGAACGCGCGAACGCCAGATGCAAAAGTCGTCAAACATATCGACCGTTGCCTAAGCTGTTTGGCCTGTATGACGACCTGCCCCTCGGGTGTCCATTACATGCATCTGGTGGATCACGCGCGTGAATATATCGAAGATAATTACAAGCGCCCCTTGTCAGACCGCGTACTGCGCTGGGTGCTGGCGCAGATTTTGCCCTATCCGATGCGGTTTCGCGTGGCGCTTCTTGGGGCCAAGATTGGTCGCCCCTTTGCGTGGCTTATGCCAGATGCGCGGCTGCGCGCGATGCTTGAGATGGCCCCGAAATACATCCCTCCGGTCAGTCGCAATGACGATCCGCAAAGCTTTGCGCCGACAACCCCAAGAAAGATGCGTGTTGCACTGATGACGGGCTGTGCGCAAAAGGCGCTGAACACAGATATCAACGACGCAACCATCCGTATGCTGACGCGTCTTGGGGCCGAAGTTGTCGTGGCCGAAGGGGCAGGATGCTGCGGGGCGTTGACGCACCATATGGGAAAATCCGCTCAAAGCCACGCCACCGCCGCCAAAAATATCAGGGCTTGGGCCAAAGAAATGGATGGCGACGGGCTTGATGCTATTGTGATTAACACAAGCGGCTGCGGCACGACGGTCAAGGACTATGGCCACATGTTTCGCAATGATGCTTTGGCTGATGATGCTGCACGCGTTGCAGGAATTGCGATGGATGTCAGCGAAGTGTTGATGAAACTGGAGCTTCCACAAGGCGCCCCAAAGGATATCACGGTTGCTTATCACGCGGCCTGTTCGCTGCAGCATGGACAGCAGATCAAGACTTTTCCCAAGGATTTGCTAAAGCGCGCGGGGTACAAGGTTGTCGAACCTCGTGACAGCCATTTATGCTGTGGGTCCGCAGGCACCTATAATTTGATGCAGCCTGAAATATCTAAGCAATTACAAAAGCGTAAGGTCGATACACTGATGGCAAAGGCGCCTGATATCATCGCGGCTGGTAACATCGGGTGTATGATGCAGATTGGGTCGGCAGCTGCTGTGCCTGTGGTGCACACGGTCGAGTTACTGGATTGGGCCACGGGTGGCCCGCGCCCTGCAAGCCTTGACCGCACTGACAGTGATGTTCCAATATTGCGATAAATTGGACCTTTTGCCCTAATTTCGCCTCCGTTGCGGCTTAAACCGGTCCGACAGTCCTTTGGATCGGAATGATACTGGCTTATGCGATTTTGGATGGCAATTTCTTTTGTTGTGGCTCTCGTGACCTGCTCGGCTATGGCCAAGGATGCGCCATTGCGCGGTTTGAATAGCGAATCTGAGGCGACCGCCTGGAGGGCTGTAGGCAGGCTGAATATCGGCAGCTCAAGCTTTTGCACGGGCACTCTGATCGCGTCTGATATTGTGCTGACCGCAGGGCACTGCCTGTTTGACAAGGCAACTGGCACCCGTGTTTCCGACAGTGATATCGAGTTTTTGGCAGGTTGGCGCAGCGGTCGGGCATCAGCCCATCGCACTGTGCGCAGAGCACTGGTGCACCCTGACTTTGCTTTTGACACAGAATTTTCAACGGGGGTCATGATTAACGATCTCGCGTTGTTGGAACTGGAATATCCTATCCTCGACGAACAGATCGCTCCCTTTGCTACGGCAGAACGACCCCGTCGCGGTGCTCAGGTGGGCGTTGTCAGCTATGGGGCTGGCAGGTCAGAGGCGCCCGCGCTTCAAGAAACGTGCAGGGTTCTTGCTCAGCAGAACGGAGTCCTTGTGACTTCGTGCACCGTTGATTTCGGAAGCTCAGGCGCGCCGATTTTCGTAATCAACGGTGGCGTGCCACAAATCGTATCCATTGTGTCAGCAAAGGCCGAGGTTGAAGGCGAGGCCGTTTCGCTGGGGACCTCGCTAGGTCGGCCACTGGTTCAACTGCAAGAGGCGTTGTTGGTCGAGCAATTCGCGCTCAGGCCTCGTTTGCGAGCAGGCCAAATAAGTAACCAGTCCAGCGCCACCTTCGTGAAGCCCTGACAGGGTCTTGAACGGCTCGAAATCTTACCCACATTGATTGAAGCGGATGCCCAATCGGGGTCCGTGCATAGCAACCCGTCTGCGCTTGTCCATGATGGAAAGCGTGGCCCCTGATATCGCTCAAGTGAGGATAACAATGCGTACATATGACTTTGCACCGCTTTACCGCGCCACCGTTGGTTTTGACCAGATTGCTGACCTGATGGATCAAGTCGCATCAACAGGTTCGAACGCAAATACCTACCCACCCTACAATATCGAAAAAACCGACGACGATGCATACCGCATCTCGATTGCGGTGGCTGGCTTTTCAGACACCGACCTTTCAGTTGATGTGAAGCAAAGCTATCTCGTCGTGTCTGCGACGAAGACGGATGAAAAAGATAAAACTTACCTGCACCGCGGTATTGCCACCCGCGCCTTTGAGCGTCGCTTCCATTTGGCTGACCACGTGGTCGTCACGGGCGCATTTCATGCCGATGGGATGCTGCATATAGATCTGGTTCGCGAAGTGCCCGAAGCACTCAAGCCTCGAAGGATCAAAATTTCGAACCAGAAAGATACCGAAAAGGGCGTGGTTGACGCAAAAGCTATAAACTAAAATTTTTAGTCCTTGCGCAGGGATACACAGCGCATCCCTGCGCGAATTCGCATCGGCCTGTAAGGCATCAAGCGAGTTGCCCGAAGCTTGCTGGGTTCAGCGACAGCATCGCGCTTGACGGCGACCCCTCAGATCTGCAAGAGGATATACGGCTGCGATCGATGGCGTCGACCGCATACGAAAGCCAACCCGTCCTGAACGCCGGGACCTTTCTGCAAAGGAGGGTCAAGGATGACCGCCCGCCCTGATTTTTATCGCCTGCACAACGGACAGCAATCCGTTTTGCCGTTTGAAGATGCCGAATATGTTGCCCGTCTGGCCGAACTGCGCGAACGGATGGACGCACAAGGTGCGGCCGCTGCTGTTTTCACCTCAATGCACAACATCGCCTATTATTCGGGCTTTCTTTATTGTGCCTTTGGCCGGCCTTATGCCTGTGTCGTGACAGATGAAGCTTGCGTTACGATCAGCGCGGGTATCGACGCAGGCCAGCCATGGCGGCGTTGTTATGGTGACAATATTACTTATACCGACTGGCAGCGCGACAACTTTTGGCGTGCGGTGCGCGAAGTGACCGGCGAGGGTGCCGTGATCGGAGTTGAAAGCGACCACCTCACGTTGCTGCAACAATCAAAGCTCGAAGACTTTTTGAAACCGGCGGCCACCGTTGATCTGTATGAAACAACAATGCGCCAGCGCATGCACAAGTCACCGGCCGAGATTGCCCTGATCCGGCATGGCGCGCAGGTCGCCGATGTCGGCGGTTACGCCATCCGCGACGCGATCAAGGCCGGCGTGCGCGAAATTGACGTGGCCATGGCTGGCCGGGATGCGATGGAACGCGAGATTGCCAAACGTTTTCCGGACGCGGAATACCGCGACACCTGGGTCTGGTTCCAATCCGGGATCAACACGGATGGCGCGCATAACCCCGTCACCGGCCGCGTTTTGGAACGTGGCGATATCTTGTCTCTCAACACCTTTCCGATGATTTCTGGTTATTACACTGCGCTTGAAAGAACGCTTTTCGTGGAAACGGTCGACGATGCGAGCCTGAAGCTTTGGGAGGCGAACGTCGGCGCGCATGAACTGGGCATGTCCCTGCTCAAGCCCGGTACCAGCTGCGCCGAGGTGACCCATGGCGTGAACGCGTTTTTTGCCGAACGCGACCTTTTGCAATATCGCAGCTTTGGGTATGGTCACTCATTCGGTGTTCTGTCCCACTATTATGGCCGCGAAGCCGGTCTGGAACTGCGCGAGGACATCGATACCGTGCTTGAACCTGGTATGGTCATTTCGATGGAGCCCATGTTGACAATCCCCGAGGGCCAACCGGGCGCGGGTGGCTACCGTGAGCATGATATTCTGGTGATCACCGAGGATGGTGCAGAAAACATCACTGGGTTCCCCTATGGCCCTGACCACAACATTATTGGCTAAAGCATTATTGGCTAAAGCGTCATGCGAAAAACTTGAATCACCTAACGCTGGCTGAAATCAAAGATTTTACCGCGTTAGGAAATGCGCGATGTTTCAGTTATTTCGTCAAACGCTGCAGAAACCGGGCGCCGCGTTTAGCGTTTGCAGAATGTGATCCAGCCTGAACAGCGGTGCGTTATGTGTGCCGCGAACGTCGTCGATTCGACTTGCCGCGTTTTATGCTGGATGTCGCCTGGTTTATCAGCCTAGGATTTTCGTTAAAAACAGGGTAAATTCCCCGAAAGTTGTGGCGCGTGCCTGTCCAAATCGCCATGAATTTTTAACATTGGAGAGAATTGTCAGTGCCTGCGGATGTAAACATGCATAACATTGCCTACATGTGTAAGTAACAGGACGATAAGAAGGGGAGTATGATGTCAGATTTTGCAAGTCAGGTTGAAGTATCTCAGTCCGAGGTTGCGGCGGCGCAAACCAAGATTGCAGAACTGACCAGCCGGATCGAAACCGCACGCTCCAAGATGAAAGCAGGCGACGACATCGCCATGGATATCGAAAATGCGACGTTGGACGACGTGCACACGCATACGGATGTCATGAATGCCAACATCGCCGAGCTGATCATGGGGCTGGATGATGTTACGGCCGCATTCTCCAAGGATTTTGACGAGATGCGCAGCAAGACCGGCTGGGAAAGCGTCGTCGGTATCTTTGCAAGGGGCAAGTCGGAATCGATGCGTCAGGAACGTATCCGAACGGCGTCAATCGACGATAAGTTGCAAGACCTGATCACCAAATCTGACGTAATCGTAAAGCTCTTGCAGGGCCAACTTGATATGCTCGAAACACAAAAGATCAGTGTCGAAGGCAACTTGAGCGAAACTCTGGACGAACGCGAATTGACCGTTGAGCAGCTGACTACTTTGCAGGCTGACATTCAGGCAATGGATCCAAAGATCATAACCTTAGAGAACCAGATCGCCTCGGAAACGGATGCTGCCAAGCGCACGATCCTGGAAACCGAACTGGCTGCGGTGAACAGTACATACAATCAGATGGTTCAGGATGAGCAGGTCAAACTGGCCCAAAGCCAAACCCTTGAACGCTATATCGAAAAGGGCAAGACTTGGATCGATAGCCTGCAAAATCAGGCAGCAACGCAGATGGTGCTGATCAACAAGTTGCAGACCGACACAAAGCAACGCGTGGTGCTTTATGACGCGCTGACCAAATCGCTCAAGACTGCGGAGCAGCAAGACGTTGCACACCGCATCAACGAGATAGGCGTGCAAACCGATCAAGAGGCGCAGACCGCCATGGCCGGGATCGGGGCGGCCACCAACAAGCGGATGGCCGATATGCTGGAAGCGCATGAAGATCACATGGTCTTTGCCCGCGACGTTCTGGAGCAAAAGGCCAAGGCGGACGAAAGGTTCGCCCGTCGCTTTGCCAAAATCGTCGATCAACATGACAGCAACGCCTATGGAGCTTAAACGATGAAGTCTGGTCTTGCTGCGGTTGGTCTTTCGGTCGTGTGTCTGATTGCCTCGATGGCATTTGGCGCACCGCTTTGGGTGAATGGTATCGGCTTGGCAAGTGGCATTGCCGGGCTTTTCCTGCTTCGTCAGGGACGCAAGAGCAGGTGAGCACGCTCGTGTTTGCTAGAAACACAGCGAGGGCTGGATGAACGGCAAGCTTGATACAATTGGCCTGACTGATCTGTTCGCATCGCGGCGTTATTTCAACAAGTTTGAGACGATCACCGCCCATCTGGGCCGTGTCGCCGGCGTGATGGAGGCTGAGGGTAATCTGAACCGGGACGAGGTCAAGATCCTCACGCGTTATCTTGCTGAACTGACATTTACTTTCCGCGCCTTGGGCCAAAAGTATCTTTTGGTGGGCCGCGACACGGGCCGGTTCTTTGGCAGCCTCGCGATTGATGCAAAAGAATCTGGATTTCCGGCAGCAGAAGAGATCATCTCCATGGCGTCCGATGCCCAACAGGCCCAGCGGCATCTTGAGGGGATGGCCTCTGCAGAGGATTTGAAAAAGCAGATGGTCGAGGTGATCGTGGGCGACCGAGAGGTGCCCACAAAGCTTCAATTTGCCCTGTCGCAACGGCTTTATTATGAAGATTTACTGCGGGGAAATCTGTTTTGGCCGCGCAATGATCCTCAGATTGTCTGGACTGGCAACATGGCTGCTGATCGTCGGACCTTTCGGATGCACTGGGCTGTGTACGACAGTCAGGTCAACCTGCCGGTGATTTATATGATGGAGATCGAAGACACAGGCCGCATGGCGTTGCCCAAGGATCAGCGCCGTTGGCCCGAAGTGCAGGCGCATCTGATGGCGCAAGCCTTGGGTGGGTTAAAGCTGGTGACGATCGCCAAAGGCTTTGACGAAGATTTCGACGACCTGCACCCCAAGCGACTGCGCCGCATTCATGTGGGGCCTATGTATTCATCTGCCTTTACGCAACAACCCGGGCCTATCTCTCAAGTGCTTGAAGCGGCTCGTGCGCCCGAGGGGCAGGATTGGGCACTGGTCTGGACCGAAGAAGATTTGCTTTCCGAAAGGGTTATGACCGAACGCTCGGGCTGGTTTTCAAGCGTTGAGAGACAGGTTTTTGCGCTCGATCCCTTTGCCAGTCGCGGGGCGGAAACTGGGACCACGCGCATGGAGCGTTCTATCGTTCTGCCGCAGCGTCCCTATCAGGCGCTCGAAGAATTAGACCCACCCGGCTTCGGCACTGTGCGCAAGTTCGTGGTCAGCCCGGCTGGTCGTGTATTGAGGTATTGACGGGGCGATTTGGATTCTTTGTATCAAGCATTGCGCCTTCGGCTGGACTGTTTGCCGGACCACAAAAGAGGATAGGGCATGAGCCAAACATCTGATCAAATGGAATTGCGGGAAACCGAGATCACGGCGCACTATCCTATGGCCTTGGCCATGTTGCGGGGCTTTGATCATGCACCACGGATCGGTAAGGCCAAGTCTGCGCCGCAGCAGGAACGATCAAGCGGGTTGGGCACGCGGCGGCGGTTTCGCAACACCACACCGGGCCTTGTGACCCGGCGCACCGCACCCGCCGGGGCCGTGCAACTGATGGCGACAATCGAAGGGGCTGATGATGACGACGCGCTGATGTCACCCGTGCAGGCGACCGTGTTGAACACGCTGCGGCGCGCCATTTCCATTTCGCTGGCCGTGACCGAGAATTACGCGTCAATCTCGGGTTTGGGCGACCTCAAGCGTGCCAACCTCGAAAGTGCGCTGCCTGCCGCGCGCAAGACCGAATTTGCCGAACGTCTGGCGGCCGAGGCGCTGATCACACTTTATGTCTTTGGCAATGCCACGGCATATCTTTTGTCGGCCCACCAGACCGAAATCACCGTCGAGGTCGGCGAGATCGAAGAGATCCTGACCGACAATGGCCAGACCGCCCTGCATGGCGCCCTGTGGGAACTCGATCAGGATATCGCGCGCCATTCCCCGGACGATGCGCATCTTGTCGGCACCATCGCGGCCTTTGTCGAGGCGCTGATGGAAAAGGTGGCCTTGCGTGCCCAGAACGCGCCCCGGCTGGCTGCGTTTCAGGGGGCAAGCTGGCATGTAGAAGCCGATGATTTCACCGTGCAGGGCTTTACCCCTGCGACCAAGACCAAGTCCACCACCCTGACCATGACGTTCAAAAAGCCGCACGAGGTGGTCGGCAACCATATCGCCAAATATCAGGCCTTGAAGCTGGCCAAGATGTTGATGGCCTATGATTTTGATAAACGCCTGAACCCTTTTGCCGAGCTTGGCGGTTTCATCTTTACCTTCATGGGGGATGGCAAGCCCGGCACGGGCAAGACCACGCTGATCCAGATGATGGCCGGGTTGCTGAATGATTATTGTACCAACGCGGGCTATCCGTTCCGCTATCAGAACCTTAGCACAGACAATATCGACAGCTATCAGGGTAAATCCGGTCAGAACGCCAAGGCGTTCATCAACACTGTGCTTGACCCGGCTGTCATAGGTTTCGGTACCATTGACGACATCGATCAACTGGCTGGCAAGCGTGGTGACCGGCAGTCATCCGCCGGACAGTTGGAGATTACCGCCGTGCTGATGGAAAGCTTTGCCGGTGCAAACACCGTTGTGCGCGGCAATTGCACCTTTGGCATGTTCTCAAACTATCCCGAGAATGTGGATGATGCCCTGCGCCAACGTGCTGGCGCGCGATTTCTGGTAGACGGGCCGCAAACGCAAGAGGATTACATCGACATCCTTTATTTGCTGATGGGCAAAAACCATGACATCCCACTGGGCCGGCACGACGTATTCGCCGCGCAAGAGATCAAGAAAGCGGTTGCTGCGTCTTTTGAATCGCATGCCCGCCCCCATGAAGCGGGTTTGCTGGAGGTCTTTGACCGCGTGCAGGCCAAGATCGGCGAATTGGACACAATCGCCAAGTTGGGCACCTACCTCAAGGCCATTCAAGAGGCCGATGCTCGTTTCACCGGGCGTGCCATCAAGAACATCACGGACGCGGTCAAAGTCCGCGCGATGGATTTTGAACTGCCTGATGAGTGGATGGAAAACCCCGATCTTTTCCTGTTCAAAGGCTATGACGAGAAAAAATCGATGATTGCCGATCTGCGCGTCCCGATTACGGTCGATATGGTCGTACAGGAAATCAACCGATATGCCGACAGCGAATTTCGCTATGCGGACAAGTCTGATGAGGTCGCGATTGATGCTATGGTGCGCGACTTTTCCCGGCAGGCGGCAGCGAAAAAGCAGTGGTTGGAGGGCGACGCAAAATGACAAAGCACGTTTTACCGTCGGCAGGATATTACCGTTGGAGTTGCTTGTTTTGTGACAGATGCGTTGCACCCCGTGCTGCTTTTTGTGGCCAGATTTCAACGTTGCGCGTTGCCCTTGGGCAGGGTGGGCGCGGTAAGCTGCCACCTGGTGCATTTGCCGCAGAGGTCACGGTATGATCGAGCTTATAAAAAGCGGGTTGATGTATGGCAACCTGTTTCACGTCCGCAGTCCTGCGCTGGTGGCGCGCTATAACCGCGCGCTGCAGCATCTGACGGGTCAGAGCACGACGCTTAGCGATTTCTACATCGATATTTCCGGCTTTTCCCCAGAAGTGGGTGAAGATCTTGGTGACCTGCTTTACCTCAACCACAATGGGGTAAACCGGCAATTCATTCTGCTTTCAGCCGAACAACAGAAATGCCCTTTGCTCGACGCGAAATTTTCCAACTCTCGGGGTATCTTGCA
>Ga0206127_1005857_pt1 | contig 10202 bp, 10 predicted proteins | sample Helgoland_Spring_6_FD_148646 | JGI IMG/M metagenome (GOLD analysis project Ga0206127, IMG submission 148646) | Pelagic subsurface seawater microbial communities from Kabeltonne, Helgoland, North Sea - Helgoland_Spring_Bloom_20160419_1 | ecosystem: Environmental > Aquatic > Marine > Epipelagic ...
AATATTTGGGTTTTGGTAAGAAGCTTTTTCAATCCATTGACTTACTTTATCGAGCGACTTATCTAGATCAAATAAAACCGGTGTAGCTTGCACTACTGAAATTGTGGGATTTTCCATACCTGAATGTATGAAAATGGAAGAAGAATTATAGACCCCAGATATCGGGATATTCCACCATCCCATTCTTAATATCAAGCCCCTTTGGTACCAGCTCTAAGCCCATAAAGTTTTCAGCGGGAACATCGAATGGTGGTTTTACTTCCCAGATTGTAGTCGGTTCAAATCCAAATCTGGGATAATAATCAGCATGCCCTAAAAGAATAACGGATTTAAATCCTAATAGCGGAGCTTTTTCCAAGCCCTTCATAATTAGTTTTGATCCCACTCCTGAACCTTGAAATTTCTTAAGAACAGAAACGGGTGCCAATGCCAAAGAAGGAACTGAAGAATTTCCGTTAGTAATATCTATTTTTGAAAAGAGAATATGACCAATAATCTTTTTTTTATGGAGAGCGACAATAGAAAGTTCAGGAATATAAAATTCACTTGTTCTGATTTTTTCAACAAGGTTAGCTTCTTCAAAACCTTCAAATGCATTTATAAGCAGAGTTCTTATTTCGTCAAAATCTGAACGTGTTTCTTCCCTTAAACTTACACTAATCATATAACCCGAATTTACTTAAAGAAATATAAAATTCTAAGAGTAAGATTTTATATAAGGTTAGCGAAACAATTGTTTGAATGAGCAGGAGATTGTTTTGTAGTAGTTTGGGATAAAAAAGAGGGCGTAATTATTATTACTTCAATCCATTCTTTAACTAGCCTTACAAATTATTTAACACCCAAGATTTAAATGTATTTTGAAAATATTCTGAATACAAAGCTTCGTTAGCTTCTTTTTTGGAGGAACACATTCCTGCATTCTTTAAGTCGTGATTAGCACCCGGGATTACAGAAAGTGTAAAATTATTGGGTATGCCGTTTGGAAAAGTCTCATTCAGAGAAGTTAGTGACCATCCGGGATATACCATATTGTCGTTGGATGCAAAAACAAAAAGAGCAGGATCAGTGATCCTGCGAAGATCATTTGCCGGATCAAATTCAGAGATTTCTTTTAACTGTCTCCAGGCTTTTTTTAACGGGAAAACAGAAACCCAATTAATATCGGATTGAGCTTTTTTCGAAGCTTTCTCAAAAGCTTTGTCTTTTGTTTCACCTTCGCAAAGAAACTCACTGTTATAAATATTTGTAAGATGTAATTCGGCACTCGAAACAGGTCCTGCAATCGAAGCTATGGCCTTTACATCATTTCGGTATAAAGATCCAATAACTTGAGCTACCCAACCACCTTGGCTGTGCCCGAAAACTCCAATACGCGAAGGATCAACACTATTCAAAGTTTTTAAATATTCAATAGCCGCTTTTGCGTCGTCAGCTCTGTCATAAATATTAGATCTGTGCCACTTTCCTTCAGAGTCGCCGACGCCTCTTTTGTCGTAGTAAAGGATACCATAACCTTCTTTAATAAAAAGCGCTTCCAGATTTTGTTCAACAAAATCTTTATAAATGGTTCTATGAGAAGAGTTCTCTCCTGAGCCAACAAGAAAAATGATCATCGGGATGCTATCAGAATTTTGAGGGAGTAACAGTTCTCCATGCAAAGTATTTTTACCACTTTCAAAAGTGATATTCGTTCGTAATAAGTCTTGTGCTTGTATAGGATTATTTAATATCCAAACAGCAACAATTAGCGCCGAAAATGATCTCATTAGTTATTTTTTTATCTACAACGTATTGCCATAGGATAAAGCATATTATTTAGATATAAAATTTGGAAAATTAAGAATTGCTGTTAACAACATACGGTAAATATGAGCTATCCAGATGTAAAACAAGGCTAATATTATAGCTTAAAAGTTTTAATAGAATTTTTTTTATGTACTTTCGGCGCTAAGAATATTGAAAAAGTCATATTCGGGATATCAATTTTATTCTAATTTAGAAATTATGAAACAGACAGTTTTTCTAGTTATTTGTTTAATGCTGACAAACATGGCCACGGCTCAAGAAAGAGCTGATTTTAAAGCCGCAGAGAAATTTAGTTCTTCAAATATTAGCAAGATGCTGAAAAGCACAACGGTAAATCCAAACTGGTTTTATGAGAGCGATAAATTTTGGTATAGCTATACTACGACTTCCGGTAAGAAATTTTATGTAGTAGATCCGGACCGAAAATCAAAAAGTCTCCTGTTTGAGAATATGGATTTTGCCGCGAAGCTTGGAGAGATCACAAGGCAACCGGTAAACTTCAAAGATCTGGAGTTAAAGAATCTCGAGCTTGAAGATGATAACCGTACTTTATCTTTCATGGTTGATAGTATGGATTACACTTATGACTTGAATACCAAAATGATCGTTCAAGGCGACTCAACTGAGAAAGAAGATAAAAGATTGGATTGGGCAACATATTCTCCTGATAGTACCTACATCGCATTTGCAAAAAATCATGACCTGTACATAATGCGAGCAGATGACGAAGATTCAACTGAAATAAAATTAAGTGAAGACGGAGAAAAATGGTATAGCTATCAAGCCGATCATGGAGATACTACATCTAACAAAAGATTAAGATCAAGGGCTCGTTGGTTTGAAGACGAGAAGAAACTTTTTGTAAACAGATCAGATCAACGAAAAGTGGGAGAGTTCTTTGTTATTAATACTCTTGAGGATCCTCGACCTGAGCTTGAAGTATATAAATATGCAATGCCGGGGGAGAAAGATGTTCCACAGTCAAGCATAGAAATTTTTGATGTAGAATCAGAATCTAAAGTTGTTGCTGATATAGACAAATATAAAGATCAAACTCTATTCCCGTACTTGCCGGGAGAGACTTCAGAACGATTGTATCTTATGCGAATGAATCGCTCTAGTGATACGCTCGATGTAGGATATATAAATACAAGTACAGGAGAGTTTAACAATCTATTTTCTGATGTTAACCATCCGTATTTTAATTGGTCATACAGACAGCTTGCGGTGATTAATGAAGGAGAAGAATTACTTTATTGGTCAGAAAAAAGTGGTTGGGGACAGCTCTATTTGTATAACGGAAATAATGGCGAACTAAAGAATAAAGTTTCAAACGGCGGATTTTTTGTAACAGGGCAGATTCAAAAAATAGATACAGTAGGCAGAAAAGTTTATTTCGAGGGTTTTGGCAGAGAAAGCAATATAGATCCTTATTATCAGGTAATATACAAAGCTAATTTTGATGGTTCAGGTTTCAAACAATTAACTCCTGAGAATGCAAATCATTCCATAAGAATGCCGTTGTCAAATAAGTATATGGTCAACAATTATTCTTCAACAGAATTGGCACCAAAATCAGTGTTAAGAGATAATGAAGGCAAAGTTATTATGGAATTGGAGTCTGCCGATCTAAGCTTGCTAGAACAAGCGGGTTGGAAAAAACCATCGAGATTTAAAGTTAAAGCAGATGATGGAATTACAGATCTTTATGGAATTATGTATAAGCCGTTCAACTTTGATTCTACAAAGAAATATCCTGTAATTTCATATGTATATCCGGGACCTTTTACAGAATCCTTCAGGAATGATTTTTCAATAACAGGTGGATATAACACATCTTTGGCTCAACTTGGTTTTATAGTTGTAAGCATGGGCCATCGGGGAGGCAGCCCAAAAAGGCAGAAGTATTATCATGCTTATGGATATGAAAACCTCCGTGATTATGCTTTAGCTGATGATAAAAGATCAATTGAGCAATTAGCAGAAAGGCATTCATGGATCGATACCGATAATGTAGGAATATTTGGTCACTCAGGCGGTGGATTTATGTCAACTGCTGCTCTGTTAACATACCCGGATTTCTATGATGTGGCAGCTTCATCGGCAGGTAATCATGATAATAATATTTATAATTTATGGTGGGGAGAAACGCATAATGGTGTAACTCGAAAAGATGTAAGAAAAAAAGATAAGGATGATAACGAGTATACCGAAACAATCTGGAATGCAAAGATAAAAACAAATCAATCTTTGGCTAGGAATTTGAAAGGCCATCTTCTTTTAACGCATGGAAATATTGACAATAATGTGCATCCAACCAATACATTAAGATTGGTAGAAGAACTCCAAAAAGCAGGTAAAAGATTTGATCTTATGATTTTTCCGGGAACCCGACATGGTTACGGGGGCAGTAAAAGATCTTATTACGAGAAAATGATGTGGTATTATTTTGCAGAGCACTTGTTGGGTGACTACAGAAATAATATTGAGATTGGACTTCCTGACGAAGATTAATTCCTGACAATTCAATAAGCTTCCACTACTGAGTTATTGGAAGCTTATTATTTCAATTGATTTTGCAAAGCTTCAATTTGCGCCATATGACGTTTTGTATGAACAATATTGAAATGGATCCATTCACGCCGAGTCATGTGTCCAAATAAAGGATGCTCAAAACGTATACAAACTTCATCCAGATCTTGTATTTGTATAAGTTCTGTGATCTGTTCTCGCGATTTCTGGAACTTCATGATAAGTTCATTTTTAGATTTCTCTCCAACAGATGGTAATACCACACCAAAAGCTTGAAACTTTTGAGTTCTGTCCAGAAACTGTGTTTCAATGTTCTTGATCTTTTCTTCCGTATCCCTGGTTGGATCTTTTTTAGAACCAGAATTAAATAAACGCGCAGTGCCAAATTCTGATCGAATGATATGATCTACATTTTCTGAGGCAGACCAAGTGCTATCATTTGGCTTTGAATTGAAATAGGAATCGGGAAATTTTTTGATCAGTTCAATAAAAGAAACTGTGTTTGCCTCATAGGCTTTTAGTAGGTCCATAGAAAAATTATTCTTCGATTAAGATAGGGTAATCAAAAAAGAGCAAAAAAAATAGGCGTCCATTTTCCAATGTACGCCTATGGTATTGTGGGAAATTACTCTCTAGTTATCTTTAAAAGGAGAACTGAATTTTTCATCATTTGCCAATTCATTATCAGTAAGGGTTTTCATAAAAGCTACTAAAGCCACCTTTTCCTGATTGGATAGGTTTAAACGTCTGGGATTGTTGGAATTTCCTTGTCTCAATCTGTTGTCAAGAGTAGCACTGGCTTGCACACCGGAATCATAATGATCAACTACTTCTTCAAGTGTTTCAAACCGACCATCATGCATATAAGGAGCAGTCAATTCAATATTCCGAAGCGAACCCACTTTGAATTTTCCATTGTCGTTTGCACGTCCGGTTATGGCTCCAAGTCCGAGGTCAGTTAGTACGTCGTCTAGTCCATTGTTTCTGGCTTCATCGCCAACAAAAAGATCAGAAGTATGACAACGAGAACAATCGCCTCGCCCACTAAAAAATACATCTTTACCAAGGTTTTCGATATCTGAGTAATTGGGGAAATCTTGATTAGGATCGTTAACCTGAGCACGACCTACATCATATTTTGACTGATAGGAAACAATGGATCGTACAAATTGTGCTAGGGCTTCGGAAATACGATCCGGTGTTACTTCATCATCACCATAAACTTGCTCAAATAAAACAGGATAGTAGGGCTGACCTTCTACTTTCGAAACTAATTCAGAAAGTGATAGTCCCATTTCTATTTCATCTTGAATAGGCATTAAAACCTGTTCCTCTAAAGTTTCAGCACGTTCATTCCAAAAGAAATGTCCGTTTTGGTAATACCTCGCATTTGAGATTCCCATTGAATTTCTTCCAGTCAATCCACCTTCAAATCCGATGCTGAATCGTTCAGGATCTGAAAATCCGGCTTCCTGTAAGTGGCATGAAGAACATGAAATAGTATTGTTTGCAGATAAGACCTTATCGTAAAAGAGTACGCGTCCCAAAGTTGCTCCTTGGTCAGTTATCTGATTGTCATTCGGAGTATTGTCCTGTTCAGTATTAGGTTGAAGATTAAAGAAATCCGGAATATCGATATCAGTGTAATTGTAGGTTGAAGAAGGGAGATCCAGATATTCGCTGAGATTGATGGTAGAAATAATTTCTTCTTCTTCTGATGAGTTTAGTTCTTCGCAAGCGATGAATAGAAAAAGAGGAAAGACAATAATCAGGAAATATTTCTTCATGGGAACGTATTTATAGTCAATGTTTCCTTTTATACACACTATAAAATGATAACCCCTAACTCGATTTTAAAAAAAACTAAAGAGCAGAAGAAATAATTGATTTTAATTTTGGTACAAGGTCCTTCTCAAACCATTCGTTCTTTTTCAGCCAGATATTATTTCGTGGAGAAGGATGGGGAAGAGGTAAAAGCGTAGGTAAATATTCATCATAATTTTGAACGGTTTCTGTAAGCGTTCTTTTCATGGTCTTACCCAGATAATATTTCTGAGCATATTGTCCAATCAATAGCGTGAGTTTGATATCCTGAATAGACGCAAATAAGGGTTTATGCCAAAGCGGGGCACACTCAGGACGAGGTGGGAGGTCGCCTGATTTTCCTTTGCCGGGGTAACAAAAGCCCATTGGAATAATAGCGATCTGGTTTTCATTATAAAAAACTTCATCACTTATTCCCATCCAATTACGAAGTCGGCGACCACTGGGATCATCCCACGGAATTCCCGACTGATGTACGGCCGTTCCCGGAGCTTGACCAATAACAGCAATTTTGCTTGAAGGAGAAACCGCAACTATGGGTCTTGGACCAAGAGGGAGCTCTTTTTCACATACGGTGCAAGCTCGTATTTCTTTCAGGAGTTTTTGCATAGAGGAAGATATTAAAATAAATAGATCATCCTGAACTTGTTTCAGGATCTTAAGAAAAGACTCTGAGTTAAGTAGTGCTAATTATTACAAGTAATGCTTCAAAAAGATCTCGAATTGAACTCGGAATGAAAACATCGAATAACTTTTATTACTCTGTGGAATCTTCTTCAGCTTCCATTTTTATCTCTTCTCTAAGTTGTTCAAACCAGTCAGCCATAGCCGTTTTTTGGTCTTCAGAAAGATTAGCATCCCAATGAGCATAAGTATAAGAGGGCAGAGGCATTTCTCCATTTAATACCATTTCGGCAGCTTCTTCCAGTTTGTGATCGGCTCTTCTATCATTATAGTCTGTCCATGTCGAAAAATTAAGCTCTCCTCTTCCGTGATCAATATGACCAGCTAACCACCACGAAACAGGAGCGATGTTTGAATACCAGGGATATTGTGTTTTATAGGAATGGCAATCGTAGCATGTGTCTTCAATAATTGCTTTTACTTGTACAGGCGGAGTATAGACTGTAAGGAAATCTTTTTTAGCATCAACTTCAGGAACAGATTTATCAATCCTGAAAAATTGAAGAACAATAAAAATTATCGCTAAACCCAGAATTATTTTTTTAATCATATACTCTGTAATCGTTTGTGAGTGAATTGATTAAAGGAAGTTAGAACAATATGGGACTTGAGCAAGAGGAAAATGTATACGTCATTCTCGTTCAGATAGTCTGCGGTGGAACGGCAGTTGAAAATCTTTGCTTCTTGCGCCATGAATTCGTTATCAGAGCTTAAGTCAAATTACAAATGAGAGTCTTCCAACTAGGTTTTGTCATTTCTGTAGAAGTTATGTAATTCGTTGACAGACTGAATTAAAGTTAAAACCTGAGTTCGATTTTAAAAACACTTTTTGAGTATAATTAAGGTCATTCCACGGCGTATGCCTGGAATCTGAATCTATTTTAACCATTTCTAATGAGTTTTAAAGGACGATTTAGATTCCTGTCTCCGCAGGAATGACAAATAGACGCTAATTCTTTCATATTTTAAAACCGAACTCAGGTTTAAGACATAGGGTCATCGCTGTAGATGTCAGGTAACCTGCCTGTCGGCAGACTGGTTCAATGACAAAAATAGGATATAAACTAAATAAAAAGAGCTGATTTTCAGAAGCGACTTATTGAGGAAGAGATTTGATACCATTTATTCATCCCTCAGCTTTGTCAACGATTGAGATCCTCTGCTTTCGCCGGAGGAAGACTCTATTTGTGGTTACATCCGTAAAAACACCGTCATCACCACGCGTATGCGTGGAGATGATTCTTTAATCTAAAACAAAACTGTCAACGAATTTCCAAACATCTAAAGGGATAACGTTTCCAACAAAGCTCAATAACTAAAACTATCCGCTACCTCATAATGTTGTGAGCGTTTATCCCATCGCTTTAATACTTTTTGAGCAGCTTCAGGAACGTGTGCTACTTCGTAATCTTCACCAACAAATTGTTTGATAAGATCTAAAGAATCGAAATACATGATGGTAATGAACTCTGTTTCGTAAGCATGTTCTTTACGCAACACTTCAATCTTACGGTAGCCTTTCATCTTATAACTCTCGATTTGTGGAATCACTTCTTCAGTTAAAACCTGATAATAAGCATCTGCGCTTTCAGGTGTAGTCCAGCCATGCCAGATTCGGGCGATCATAATTTATAAGTGATTTAAAATTTAAGTAGGAGCTGAAATTTAGTCTTGTAAAGCTAATTCAGCAACTTCTCCACGTGCCGGATAATCATTCTCCAGAATGAAGTCTAGTGCATTAAGTATACTTTTTAAATCCGGGCGACCAAACGGCATGGAGTTGATTGCGGCATAATATAATTCACCATCTGGGCGGATTAAAAATAATCCCGGTTCAGAAAATAGCTCAGGTTCTTCCTCTTTAATTGCATTCGAGAAATAAAGTCCCCACGAACGAGCTTGTTCCTCAGAGAGGTCGTATCCGACTTTAAGCTTATCAACTTCCCATTCCTGAACAGATGTTCGCGCTCTTTCTTCAGAATCCATACTCACTGTTACCGCTTCAACTCCGCGTTCTTTAAATTCGTCCACAAGACTATTTAGCTTTTGAGTATATCCTTTGCAGACAGGGCAATGCAATCCTCGGTAAAAAACAACCATGGTGAACGATTCAGGATTTTGTTCACTGAGATTCCATTTTTCGCCATTGGTAAGTGGAAAAGAAAGTTCAGGAGCTGGTGTTCTTGGTGTTGGAGCATTCATAATCAGTAAATATTGCTTTGATATTAAAGTATTTATCTATACCACAAAATACGAGCTGATATCGTTTCATTAGAATATTCTTTCCTTTTGATGTCTGATAGAAATGTAATGAGGTGTTTTACTTTTGTCTTGATACAAAAGTAACAAAAGATCAAGACTAAGAATTATGAACGCGTTCACCGAACTTTCGCTGAATAATTCCAAAGGTCTTCCTTCAATTGATAAAGTTAATTAGTTTTTGGCCTGTGTGGAATTATCCCTCCTAGGGAGACGCTCTAATTCGGATTCACTACTCCGTTCATAATTCTAAGGTCGTTGCTATCATATTTAAAGTTAAGATCTACTTCTTATTTTGATGAGTAATAACTAATTCCTCAAAATCCTTAATGAGGGGGATCACGATGCAACCGGAAAAGTTACTTCACCTCTTAATGATTGTGCAGCAAATAACAAACAAGCTTGAATTTGCTTTGAGGAAAGGTTCGGATAAGATTTTAATAGCTGATCTTCTGAGGTACCCTCGCCAAGTTTTTCGAGGATAAGTTCTACCGAAATACGAGTTCCTTTAAGTACTGGCTTACCGAATAATACTTCAGGGTTAGATTCTATATAATCTTTCCATTTCATGATTCAATATAATTAAACTTGAGATTAAATTTAATTCCCCTTCGGAGTAAATGACTGAATTCCGGTAATCTCTCTTCCGAGAATCAAACCATGAATATCGTATGTTCCTTCGTAGGTGTTTACAGATTCTAAGTTCATTACATGATGAATCACTCTGTAATCGCCCACAATTCCGTTACCGCCGTGCATGTCACGGGAAATACGGGCGATTTCTAAAGCTCTGCCACAGTTGTTACGCTTAGCAAGAGAAGTCATTGAAGGATGATCTCTACCTTCGTCTTTAAGTTTACCCAATCGGAAAGCCAACATCTGCATATTGGTAATGTCAGTTAACATATTAGCAAGTTTCGTCTGAATCAACTGATTGGCAGCCAATGGTTTTCCGAACTGCTTACGATCCAAAGTATATTGACGAGCTCGTTGATAACAAAATTCAGCGGCACCAATAGTTCCCCATGCGATTCCGTAACGTGCAGAATTCAAGCACATAAATGGACCTTTCAATCCTTTGATATCAGGAAATA
>Ga0206127_1005858_pt1 | contig 10201 bp, 6 predicted proteins | sample Helgoland_Spring_6_FD_148646 | JGI IMG/M metagenome (GOLD analysis project Ga0206127, IMG submission 148646) | Pelagic subsurface seawater microbial communities from Kabeltonne, Helgoland, North Sea - Helgoland_Spring_Bloom_20160419_1 | ecosystem: Environmental > Aquatic > Marine > Epipelagic ...
TCACCTAGTGCCTGTTTCTTATGCTTAGCTACCCAGTTGTAAAGTAGTTTGTCTGTCACACCCAAAGATGCAGCAGCTTGTACGATTGGATAGTCTTGCTCTATTACCAGAGCGACCGCTTCTTGTTTAAATTCTGCGGGATAATGTTTATTTGTTCGTTTAGTCATATTCACCTCAATTAACAGGATTATAATCCTTTATTGAAGTGTCCGGTTAATTCAACCACAACACAACTGGTAGGTGAGTTTCGCCGGTGATGGTGATATGAAAGCCTATGACTCCATTTACTAAAAAATAGAAGGAATATTCATGACATTTTCTGATCAGGTATATCACCAAGATGAAAACAATCAGGTAACGCCATGAATGCCGCAACTATCTTGTACACAAGCCTTTTATTATCACTCAACTTACTCAGGCCCAGCGTGAGTGCAGAAAAACTGCTTAGGTCAAACGGGCGCTATTGTAAAAGGGTAATTTAGCGCCAAACTTGTACTTAATTAAGATACCTTAGTTCGGCATCAGCTAAACCTCTCAGCACTGGGCTATTCCAAACGGATTGCATCGAATAAAATATCAACTGGAGGAAAATTGCCGTCGGCATCTGTGGGGTTCCAAAGCGCAAACGGTACCGCTATTTGGTCAAGCTCTAATCCATTAGCAACAAAGTCGGCAATTGGAATTCTGAATTCTTCCCAACCATTTCCAAGATCAGTGGACGTATAGTTTTCCAAAAACAGTGAGCCATCGCTCGTTTGGTTAGCTCCTTCGAGTTTAATCTCAATTCCAGTAACATTAGCGGGTCGATTCAGTGCGAATAACAAGTCCGCGTTACTGAATGATGAAAAGTCTGCAGAGGTATCCATAACAATCCACGCTCCACCCCAACTCCCGCCAGGATAATTAAAGCGAACACTTTGCTCTCCGTCAACCGCATTATTAGAATCAAACCAATCGGGCTCACCTCCGGCACCAAAGCGAGCAAATTTGATCGTACCGAAGCCGTCAAAGCCCTCTTGAATTGCTGATGTAGGATCTGCTTCTCCCGCAGATCCTCCCACGGTTTCCTCATCTAAATCTAACGAAGGTGGAGCCGCTGGTGTAAAACCATCTTGTTCATATACGCGAATATAATCAACATACATGGTTTGTGGAAAAACTGTTGTATCGTCTGGATTACCCGGTAATCGGCCACCTACAGCAATGTTAAGCAGTAAGTGAAAACTGCGCTGAAATTCTTTCATGTCATTCGTAATAGGGATTGTGTGCGCTTCGTTTCCATCAACGCTGAAGGTGAGTGATTCTGGCGTCCAGTCCAGCATATACTCGTGGTAATCCTCACTGAACTTGGTGGCATTAAGATACTCATTGCCGTTGTTTTTATATGACTGCTCACCATTTACATAATGAATGGTATGGAAAGTTTTATCTGGTTTGTGACCCAACAGCTCAAGGATGTCGATTTCACCCGAGCCAGGCCAACTCACTTCGTCGATGTTATCACCCAACATCCAAAATGCAGGCCACATTCCTTGAGTTTCGGGCAATTTCATACTAGCAATCACTTTTCCGTAGCGGATACTGACTTTTTTTTCCGTTGTCATTCTTGCTGATGTGAAGCCATCTGAGTCATCTGCTCTGGCGGTGATCATTAATACACTCTCTCCCGCGTCTTCTGCAACAGAGGCATTCTGTGGGGTTGAGGTATAGATTTGAAGTTCATCATTTCCCCAGCCGGGAGGCAAATCAAAGTCGGTGCCATTTCCAGTTTCAAAATTCCAGCTATTCGTGTCTATATCTGGGCCATCGAACTCATCTTGCCATACCAGAGTAAAGCCCTCGATATCAGTGGAAGGAGGTGCGGGTGTCTGCGGTTGATTTGAGATGGGCGTCGTTGCGGGTAAGCTTGAATCACTCGAACCTCCGCATCCAGACAGCACAGCAATCAACACAGACGAAAGTGCAAAATTTTTCACAATAATACTTCTCACAATAATACTTCTCCAAATGGTTGATTCATTATGACCGAACACGGACTTTTAACCTTTAATTAACATCTCAAATCTTAGCCTTGAACCTTGGAACAGAATACCCAACTAGTCGCAAAATTAGTCCTCTCTGTCGCGAATTCAATAAAAAAGCCAAAGGGGGCAAGTCAAATTAAAGGACACAGAGTAAAAGGGGCCGCTCCAAATTAAAATTACAACTCATAAACTAAGTCATTTTTATGACAAGAAAGCCAAGGGTCAAGATTGTGAGTGTGTCACAACACGCTATTCATTGGTGTAACAACCGGCAAGTGATCTTCGCTGGTGATACTAAAGCTTATGACTTTTTTTATCTAAACGATTGTTGAAGAGGTTCAAGCCCTGCAGGACAGAGGCTAAAGGAGAGAATAACGGGCCGGCTAGTCAGATGGTTAAAAGAAGTAAACCTTGTTAACTTGGATCTTGACCCCATTTCTTCCCTTCTTGGGGCAAGGTAATTCCTTATGGCGTTTGGTATAACCTAGGAGATATTCTCATCATTGCCCCGGCCAATCCAGTTACGAATAGTAAAAATATCCCGGGCTCGGGAATATCATTTACGTGCTGTAAGGCCACACTGCCATTAAGATAGAAGGTGATATTCGAGTCTGAATCCGTATGACTTAAACCACCGATATTATTTAAACTGATATCGAAGCTTGCCAGTAGACTCTGACCGGATAACAAAGTGCCGATGTCAAAGCCCAGGGCAAGTGATACATCCTCTTTAAGCCCGGCAGGCACGGCATTAAAGTTATCCAGAATGCCTGCCAATATATTATCGTAGATATCACCAAAAACAAAACCGGGCTCATCAATTTCCCAGGAATCTGCTGCGGTATCTGACGCTCCAGCTCCAGTGATACTGACTAGCGCGCCCGATTCATTGAAGAAGTTGTTGATTGACTCGTCTATGTCGGCATCTAAAAAGCCAAAGAAGCTGACGTCGGTCAGATCGCGTCCCGAATTGTTGACGACCTGCCAGGAAACGTTACCGATGTCATCTAAATTTAAGGAATTGGTGAAAGTAACATCTAAGCCTACGGTTGCAAAATTATTGGAGGCATTGAACTCCAGATCTATCTGAGTATCTTCAAAGGAGCTTAATCCAAGGTCTGGTGAATTGATGAAAACCGAATACTGATAGATCGTGATAGACCATGTTTGGGTACTCCAGAGTATAAGCAAGGCAACGATTGTCATTGTTAATCGCATATATTTACTCCCTGTAAATTACTATTTGTGCCAATTAAACAGCTCGGCGGATTCGTTTCTTTAGAAAAGAAGTCTAGTCGCGTTTATGTTATTTTCCAATTAAAGGCTAAAGTGCATGTTAAGTTTTAATATCTTGGGGGCAGGGGGATATGCGTTTACACGTAAATCTACCTTGATTGAAAGACTGCTCTGGTGTCTTTATGATCTCAAACAGAATGGTGCGTCGATACATAGCTTTCACCTACCTTATAAACTAAGTATGGCTTGTAAGGTCGCATTAATAAGTGCTTAGCTGTAAAGTTTAATATCGGCATTTAGGGTAACTTATGAATATTAATAATATTTTGATTTCTAAAAAAAATATTTATATTGTTTTTCTTGGAACGTTTTTTATTTTGTTACTTCCTTTAATTGCCATGCAATTTACCAAAGGAGTTAATTGGAGTGTGGGTGATTTTGTTGTGTTTGGGATACTGCTTTTTTTTTTTGCTATATCTACTAAGTGTTAACAAAGTCATCTAGCAAGCCAATAAAAAATATAGTCATTGGTTTAATAGTTTTTGCCTTATTCATTTTCGTATGGGTGAGTTTTATTTGATTTCAAAAGTTGCAAGGTTTGCAGATAACTTAAATGTTACTAAACCGGGTTAGGATCAAATTAACTTAAAGTATGGTCAGCCCCGTAAATGTGCCTCAACATATTACCCAGCGCAAAGATAATTACCAAGTATGCTTTGCCAGTGATCAAAATTTCGCAAGTTATGTGAGCTAGTTGCCCTGGTTTCACACATCCAATAAGCAGTTCACTTCGCATTTATGCAAAGTGAACTGAACTGCACTGCGCTATCAGGCAATATAAAGTTGCATGAAGGTTCCATTCTCAGCGGCGTCGAGTCGCTCAACCAGCTTATGGCCCATTGCTGTCGAAGGTGTTAGAACGCCGCCGCCAGATGTCTGTTGTTGGCGATCGTTTAGCAGGCAAAGAGCGACCTCGCTGAGCATTTTTGAGGTTGCGCCGTAGCCTGGGTCACCCTTGCCCGAGATGATGGCTTTTGATGAGCGGCCGTCAGAGGCTTGAGCAGTAATCTCGACCTTAAAAGCACCTTGGGTGAGCATCCATTTGGGTGGTCCCTGCCCGGACTTGGGTTTGAAGTTGATAGATTCGCCTAGCGGGTATCCAAGACCTCGGCTGATGTAAAGCCAGGCGACCTTTAACCACATACCGGGTGAGCAGCACTCTCGGTAAGTGACTACACCCGCAAGGCCTTGGAGCGCGAGTGAGCGCCGAACTACCGGTGCGTTGATTTTGCCCATGAAAAACGGCAGGAGCATTCCAAGTTTTTTGTCTTTCTGGTATCGAAACTTGTGGGGCATGCCGTCCAAAGTCGTACATTCCGAGTCTGCGCGCTGCGCCCCCGGTGCAAGTACGTAAGGATCGCAAAGGGCGTCGCGCGTCAATCGTCCGCTCTTGATGGCTGCTTCGCGAGCTCTCCCCGAGGCTAGGGTTCCTCCAGAGAACGAACCGCTATATTCTTTATATACGCCGGACAGCTGAATACTCTCCGCATTCTGGGAACTCTGGGACTCTAGCCCAATTTCCTGTAGTGCCATGAACGCACCTAGGTCGCTGGGAATTGAGTCAACGCCACCGCCGAGCACAATTTTGGCACCGCTTGCCTGGGCTATTTCGTGGTATTGGTCAATCATCTCACGCTGCCAAAAGCCTTCACCCGACAAGTCTGAATAGTGGACGCCCGCACGCGCACATGCGCCTAGGAGCTTATCACCGTCGTAAGTCGAATAGGGGCCTGCGGTAGTGATCACAACATGAGTTGATTGCACCATAGCCTTTACTGCGCCCGCATCATTGAGCGGGCATGTCACCACTTCTACTTGTTGGCTCGTGAGTGTCGCTCGCACTGCCTCCAATGCCCCAGCATTGCGCCCAGCTATAGCCCAGCGCCTGCCGGCCAGTTCCGGATGGCGATCCAGGTAGGCAGCCGTAAGCTTGCCGGTAAAGCCTGTCGCGCCGTAGAGAATGAGATCAAATTTGGTAGAATGCTGCATGGTGGATACTCCAAAAATTGTGAATGTTTAGTAAGGCAAATACGACCCTAAAGTCAGAACTAAAACTTAGCAAAACTGTCTCAAATATACGATTAAAATGTGACAAAAGTGATTAGTTAAAACTGGAGTCTGAGTCTGACTTATCCCACAAAATAAGTTGGCAAGTAATTTTAAAATAATTTGGAATATTCATGGTACTTGATGATCAGATCAATCGCCAAACATCACTAAAGACCAGTACCATGAAAGAAGATGTTATTTTGAAGAAGTGCCTTACAGCTGTCACGCCTAAAATACATGAAGTGGGATCCCTTAGGGACACAGTAAACTTTTAGGTCAGGGGTGGGGCGTTTACACTTAAATCTACAATGATTGAGAGTCTGTTTTGGTAACTAGATGTATAAAAGGGGGCAGACCAAAATTAAACCATCAAACAGACAGGCGGTTTAATATTTCATCTAAATGTGGTTCTGTTTTATTCTGTGAGTGTATGCTTTTGATAATAATTCTTGCATTAACTGCTGTGTTGATAGATGATTTCCTCCTAAGTTGCAAGGCGAGTATAGCTTGTAAGGTCGCACTAATAATCTTTTTGATTGATGTTCAATCTCTATCTACTGATGCTAATGTAAACATTTAAATAACAGTAAAATTTAATGAAAAGGAATCAAAATGACTTGGACAGCAATTGGCGGTGTAGTGGTGGTATTTATTATTATATTTATAGCAGTATCATCGTCAAAAAAGAAAAAATAATCTCATTTATTTCAATAAATGAGAACACATAACGTACCGATTAAGGCGGGGCGTTATTTTTAAAGTAGGTGTTGCCTTTATGACATTTCCGCATGCCTATTTTTATTGTCATTACCTTAGCCAATATTGCTCTTGCTGTGGATAGGGGGGTAAACCGTTGTGAAGCCTCTAATGAAAATAGCGTATCATGCGGCAGCCAGTTCAACCGGAGTGAAACAAACAATGAAGGTGGTGTATCTTGTGGCAGTCTATCAGGCAGATGAGAAGTAAAACTGGTATAGAAGCAAACTCTATAAACATCCATTGTAATAAATCAATAAAAAATTGTTAAGTATAGTATTTCGAAGAGTTATATAGTTTCGAATTTGGCTATATAGATATTATGTGACTCCGCCACTGCTTAAGCACTTTTTTTTAGAGGTTAAGAGCTTTAGTCGCGGCAGCATTTATACAAAGTACGTCCCGCGGCCCGTCCGCTGTAATTTGTCCTTCGGTTATCTTGCATATGTTCAAAATGGTTTTCAACCATTTTGTCTGGTCACTTATTTTGCTGTTAACCCTATTTGTGGGATAAATATGGAATAAATGACTTGAAAGGTAAGGTCGGACGCCCAGCATGTATAAATGTACTTTATAAAAAGAGTATTTGGCTTAAAACTTCCGAAGCGAGGAATTCAAATCAAAAACCCTTAGCGGACACCGCGCCGGACAATGGCGCAAAAATGTGTGTTAACTGCAATAATAAAAAAACCTGATTCACAGAGCTTTAAAGAGAAGTTTAAGTGGCTTTAGGTGCCCTTGGTTTTCTTTTGGGTTTTTCTTTTTGCTCGTTTTGAACACTTTGTACTAATTCACTTGGGTCAAAATCATCAACATTGATGGTTCGCAATCGACCTTTTTCTGTTTCTCTGAGCAGCTCAGCTTGTTCTTCGGTAATCACTCCTAATTCAAGTCCTCTATCTGCCACCTTATCTAACTCGGTAAAAGGTAAATATTGTTTTGCGGTCTTGCATATCTTTTTATAAATGGGCTCTGCTGCCAGAACATTTTCAAGAGTTTGTTCCAGATCACCCATCAAGCTTCCGGGCACGCGAGACAAGTATTGGCCGGCGCCTAAACGGCTCCTGGCTTCACTTGGCGTTTGTAGCAGTCTGGCGATATCATGCTCTAATTGATCCGAAGGACGCTTATAGTTTTTACCAAATGGCATAATGATTAATTTGAGTGCTTTGCCCATTATCACAGAAGGGAAGTTATCGAGTAGCTCTTCTAACGCCACTTCTAATTTATGTAAACTGTCTTGCATAGCCCAATGCATTAGAGGTAAATCGTCAGCTTTGCGACCTTCATCATCAAACCGTTTCAACACACATGAGGTGAGATACAAATAACTTAATACATCACCTAAGCGAGCTGATATGCGTTCACGGCGTTTTAATTCACCACCCAATAAAGCCATGGCAACATCAGATAGAAAAGCCATATTAGAACTATAACGTTGCATAGAACGATAGTAGCCTGTCGTTTCATCAGTAAAAGGAGCCTGAGTAAAACGCGCGCCTGTCAATGAGAACCATAAACTGCGGAATAAGTTACTGATAGTAAATCCAATATGCCCAAATAAAGCTTGATCAAATTGATCTAAACTTTCTTCAGCATCAGGGTTGTTGGCAGCGAATAACTCTGTCAACACATATGGGTGACAGCGCATTGCACCTTGCCCATAGATCATCATATTACGTGTCAGAATGTTGGCTCCCTCTACTGTAATAGCAATAGGTGCGCCTTGGTAAGCGCGGCCCAAATAGTTGTTTTGTCCAAGCATAATACCTTTACCACCATGTACATCCATGGCGTCATTGACGACCTGACGCATTTTTTCTGTTAAATGATATTTGCAGATAGCGGATATAACGGAAGGCTTTTCACCCAAATCTACACCTTTGGTTGAAAAGGATGTGACTGCATCCATAAGGTAAGCGTTGCCACCTATACGTCCTAACATCTCTTCAATACCTTCCATTTTACCAACAGGCATTTTAAATTGACGACGGATACGAGCGTAAGCACCAGTGGCTAAGGCAATACTCTTAGCACCACCCGCAGAAGTTGATGGAAGCGTAATTACTCTACCTACAGACAAGCATTCTACTAACATTCGCCAGCCTTGGCCGATCATTTTGGTACCGCCGATAATGTAATCTAAAGGTACAAATATATCCTGACCTCTGATTGGCCCATTTTGAAAAGGAACGTTTAATGGGAAATGGCGGTTGCCTATTTCCATACCTTTAGTGTTTCTAGGCAATAAAGCACAGGTAATACCCAATTCTTTTTCATCACCTAATAATCCCTCTGGATCATACATTTTGAAAGCCAAGCCAATGACAGTCGCAACTGGTGCTAAGGTAATATAACGTTTGTCAAAGGTAAGGCGCATGCCGAGAATTTCTTCGCCATTCCACTGTCCTTTGCATGCAATACCACTGTCAGGCAATGATCCTGCATCTGAGCCTGCTTCTGGTCCCGTTAGTGCAAAACATGGAATTTCATCACCCACTGCTAATCTGGGTAAATAATGGTTTTTTTGTGCTTCAGTTCCATAGTGCTGGAGTAACTCACCAGGTCCTAATGAATTAGGCACACCGACTGTTGTGGATAAAACTGCACTCACGCTGGATAGTTTTTGTAGTACACGAGATTGGCAATAAGCAGAAAAATCTAAGCCACCAAATTCTTTCTTGATGATCATAGCAAAGAATTTATTGTCTTTTAAATACTGCCAAACTTCTGCAGACAGATCTGCATTCTTGTGTGTCACTTCCCAGTCATCACACATTCTGCACACTTTTTCTACAGGCCCGTCTAAAAAGGCTTGTTCTTCAGTTGTGAGTCGAGCTTGTGGAATACTATGCAGTGTCTGCCAATTTGGATTACCACTAAATATCTCGCCATCCCACCAAACAGTGCCCGCATCGATAGCATCTTTTTCTGTGCTAGACATTTCAGGCATAATTTTTTTGTAGAGTTTTAAGATAGGTTCGCTGATGTATTGTTTACGCACAGATTCAATATTAAGGGGCAGGGCCGCAAGTAAGAAGATTACCCAACTGAATTCACCTATCACCCCTAGAATACTGCCAAGTATGAACAAGCAAAACAAGGCGACAGTAGCATTAAACAACTTCATTCTAAAATAGCTTACTGCACCGAGCGTTGCTATCACATATAAAAAACAAATTAAGATTTGCATAATGACTCCAATTAATAGTGGTCAGACCTCAATTTAACAGTATATTTTAGTCATGTGAAATTCAAGTTTAAAGATCAAGTAATTACTTTTATTTGGATAGAAATTTCAAACAATACTGTACAAATTAAAATGATAGCTTAGCAACATAATCACAGACGGGTTAATGCGGTATCAGTTATTTGTTTCTAATGGGTATTTTGTGATTTGAAATGTTTCAAACGAATTTCACCTTGTTCATTACCACTTTTGAATTGTTGTAACTTAACTAACTGATAATTTAACTGTGGTGAAAACCAAGCTATTGTTTCTCTTGTTGAATTTTCTCGAAGAATTTTGACCTTGATACCTTCAATCATACCGAAAGGTAAATCGAGCTGTTCTTTGCCTACTACTTTCAAGACATAATGACGCATCTGTCCTCTATTATTAATAATGTCATAGACAAATTCACACTTACCAGAGGCTAATTTTAATTGCACATCCAAGCGATAAAGCTGGTTATCTAGTTGACCTAGCCAATCTATTGACTCTGCTTGATTGATGGTAACTGTAGATTTATCAGCATTAAAATGAATTTGTGTGTTTTTATTTGAACCGGTTCCGCTGCGGCTATAAGCGTAGGTATGTGGTTGTAATTGATTATTTTCAAACGAAAAAAAACTGGTTTCAGAACGAATGTCTGATAAAAAGAAGGCTGCCACTTTAGAGTAGTAATCTAATCTATATAGATTATCCTCATCGGCTTTTAAACTCAGTCTGGCTTTACCTAAACGTCTACCAAATCGATAGACTGTGTATTGCGCCTCAAAACCTATTAACTGCTCAGTTTCGGCATGAACACGTGTATTTACGCCAAAAGTTAAACCCAAAAATAAGGTTATTG
>Ga0206127_1005860_pt1 | contig 10199 bp, 7 predicted proteins | sample Helgoland_Spring_6_FD_148646 | JGI IMG/M metagenome (GOLD analysis project Ga0206127, IMG submission 148646) | Pelagic subsurface seawater microbial communities from Kabeltonne, Helgoland, North Sea - Helgoland_Spring_Bloom_20160419_1 | ecosystem: Environmental > Aquatic > Marine > Epipelagic ...
ACCTTGAATCCACGATCAATCGCCTCCTCTTTGGTTAATCCGACAACTGCCACCTCCGGACTGGTATAAACAACCGCGGGCATAGTATCGTGGCGCATTTGATCCTTTTGGCCATTGATATTGTGAACCACAACCTCTGCCATCCGACTTGCCGCATGGGCAAGCCATGCTTGTCCAGTCACATCTCCCGCTGCCCAAAGGCCTGGCAAATTGGTTGCTCCGCGATTATCGACTTTAACTCCTCCTCTCGGATCAAAATCCAAACCAATTTCCTCTAATCCTAAACCGGATACATTAGGTCGGCGTCCAGTGGCAACGAGAACTAAATCGGCGTCCATATTCTTACTCTCACCATCGAGTGTAAAGCGAACGGACTTCCCTTCAAAACTCTCCACTTTTGCACCTAATTGGAAAGTTACTCCCTTCTTTTCTAATTCCTTACGAAGAATCGCCGCAATTTCAGAATCTAAATTCGGACAAATTTCTGGCATGGCTTCCAACACAGTCACGGGTACACCGACAGAGGCATAAACACAGGCAAATTCGCATCCAATTACGCCCCCCCCCACAATCACTAGATTCTTTGGTAAAGTATCAATATTCAAAATTCCAGTCGAATCAACAATGTGATCCGCTTCAATTCCAGGAATAGGGGGAATCGTAGGGGAAGATCCTGTACAAAGGAGAATGTTATCGGCCTCATGAGTCTCTCCATTCACAGTAAAAGAAGAGCCTTTTGATAAAGTAGCCTCCCCTTCAATCACCTCCACCTTGTGCTTTTTCATTAACCCGGCAATCCCATCTCTCATTCGATCCATGACCGAATTTTTATGAGCATGAGCTTTTCCGAAATCAAATGATAACGAACCCGCTTCGACCCCAAAGATCGAACCATGCTTGGCGTGATGATAAGTTTTCGCAGCCTGCAGAAGCGTCTTCGAAGGAACACAACCCTCATTTAAACAGACACCTCCAAGCTTTTTCTTTTCCACCATTACCACTTTTAAACCTGCAGACGCAGCTTTTTTCGCAGCCACATACCCGGCAGGTCCGGCACCAATTACAGCAAAGTCATATTTCACAATTATTCTTCTCCTTCAATTTTTTGTGGGTTTTCACCCGGATGATTTTCTAAATGATTAACCAAGGTTTGTATAAAACGGGCAGCGGGTGCTCCGTCAATTGCCTGGTGGTCGATTGTTAAACTCAAAGAGATTTGATCGACAAAGGAAACCTCTCCCTCCTCATTCTTCTTCGGCTTTAAACTAATTCCTCCCACTCCGAGGATTGCAATTTCTGGGACATTCAAAACAGGAGTAAAATTTTCCACTCCAAGCATTCCAAGATTAGTCAGTGTAAATGTACCTCCAGACAGATCATCGGGTTGGATTGTTCCCTCCCGGCAGGCAATCGCTTTTTTCTTAATTTCGGAAGAAAGCATTTCTAATGACATCTTGGATGCCTCCTGGACAACCGGGACCATTAAACCACGGGGCGAATCCACTGCGATACCAAGATTTACTTCATGAAAAACGGCCAACCGGTCTCCCAAGAAATGAGCATTCATTTCTGGATGATTCTGCAAGGCAGCTAAAATGGCTTGGGCAATTAAGTCGTTAATCGATACTTTCGACTCACCATCCGCCAAGCGTTTCTTTCGATACTTCTGACAATTTGTCACATCAAAAGAAGAGTGTAATGTTAATTGAGCAGTTCCCTGTAGGGACTGCATCATACGCTCGGCAATTAATTTCCGGATTCCCTTTACCGGTTCAACCTCTGCACCTTCAATCGCACCCGGCTGACGCATATCGGAAGCAAGTGCCATCCCGGCAATACCCGAACCACGAACCGGGGCTTCGAGGCCCTGTTCTTTCGCACGCACACGGGCAGCCGCTGATAACCTTGGCGTTCCGGCAAGAAATGCATCCACATCCCGTTCGATTACGCGACCTCCAGGGCCAGTACCAACTAAAGTTTCTGCATCCACGCCCAGGTTCATTGCTTTCTTACGTGCCCGCGGACTCACTCCGGAAGAGGGGACATGTGAAGTCGTAGATAAATCAACTGGGGCAGAAGCGGGGGATTGATCGGCCGCTACGGTGGACTGAACGGCAGAAGATTCAGGAGTTGAGCTAGTCGCAGGTAAAGCCGTTGCGGATGCACTCTCTGTTGCTGGACGAAGGTCATCAATATTTTCTCCCTCTGCACCAATGGCAATTACATTGGCAAGAACCGGAACATCGTCATCCGCTTCCCAAAAAAGCTCCAGTACAGTTCCAGAAGCCGTAGACTCGAGGTCAAAGCTTGCTTTATCAGTCTCAATCACTGCCAGTACATCGCCTTCGGCTACGGTGTCACCTGGTTGGACTTTCCATTCGGTAAGGATACAGCTTTCAACTGATTGTCCTTGTCGGGGCATGATTACTGGATTTGCCATAATATTATTTTCTTGGTTATAAACTTATACGACGCAGACTTTTAGTCCACGCTTGGGTAAAGATTTGGTAAAAATAGGGGGTAGGTTTTGATCGCTCACTAAGATGTCTACTTTATCCCAGTCAGAAACGCGGGCGAATGATACTTTCTCTGCCTTGCTCGAATCCGCTAATAGCACCACTTGGACTGCCTGCTCCGCGACCAGTCCTTTCACAAATGCCTCATTGGGGTCAGTGGTGGTCAACCCGTTCTTTAAACAGAATCCCATCGTACCCATGAACGCACGGTCCACCCGGACTTGGCTCAGTACGGCAGAAGTCAAGGGTCCCACCATCGTTTGACTGATTTTTCGAAGTTCTCCACCAGTCAGAATCACCCGGGGTTCCGAATTGGCTAGTTCCGCAGCTGCCCGTAAAGAATTGGTCACCACAGTTAAATCATTTCGGTTCTTCAATAAGCGAGCCAAGCAAAGTGTGGTACTTCCCCCATCCAGGAAAAGCGATTCTTCCTGCCCAATTAATTGATACGCTTCCTCTGCAATCGCACGTTTTTGTTTCGAAAATTGATTGGTTTTATCATCAAACACCGCTTCATCAAGTCGGTTCTCAGTACTCACCGCACCGCCATGGACACGCCGTACCTTTCCCTCCTCTTCTAACACCTCTAAGTCTCGTCTTATTGTGGCAACCGAAACTTTTAATTCACGTCGCAGGTCTTCCACACGGGCAACACCGCTTTCTCGTACGAGTAATCGGATGTGCTCTCTTCTTTGAGGGGCTAGTGTTGGACAGGCTTCACGAATCATAATGATCGAATAAGATTGTTTTTGATCGTTTTTGATGGAATTGCAATCCTAGAATAATCTTTTTTGAATTTAAAGGAGGAATGAAGGGAAGGAGAAAATCAAAAATTGGTGATGATTAACTCCTGTAATTCATTTTTTTCCTCGCATTGAACCTCTTTCCAAACCTGTTCCAATCCGGCCTCAGGGGAATCCCATTTATTTTTCTCACAGGCATAGCGAAGTGCAATACCTGCCCCCTTGGCTAATAAACGAGGCTCCACTCCAGCCCTGCAGGCTAATCTCATCGAACCCAGTAAACGATCATCCCAACCGATTTTACGCACCGGGTCGCGGGTTACTCGATCCACAGGATCTCGAAGAAAAGGATTTACCATACGAGTAAGGGCTTCATCAACATGTTCCTGAAATCCGAGTTCTGTAAATAAAGGATCGTCCACAGAGGCATATTGATGACACAACCCAATTCCTGCCTCCTTTAAAAAAGCATTCCTTGCCCACTCCATCAGATCGGAGCGTTTTCCAGCGTCATGCATAAAATCAATTCCTTCTTCCTTTGCCAAATAACCTAACAGAGCATGGATCGCATTATGTCCAAGAAATTTGGTGATGGCAAAAGGATCCAATTCAGACTTGGTAACAAACTGAGTGAATCCTCGTTTAAAATCATTTGGAACTTTTTCCTCAATTAAAATTTGGTCAAATTCTTCCACTAAAAAAGCCCGGTTCAACCCATCCACAATCGGCCTTAGTCCTTCCGCCTGAATTCGTTCTTGATCCGTGACCACCGAGCACATTTTGGCAATTACCGTTTCCGAAAAAACGAAGCGGTTTTCTTGAAAATCGGGAAGGTATGAAGAACATGCATCCTGTAACCGGGAAGCAGCCCGGGAATCATTCTCTGCTGCATAAATAACACAGGAGGGAAGTTTGGATGAATCGATTTTCCTTCTCAGCCCCTCGCTAATTAATTTTGCCACTGAAGCCTCCTCCCCAACATCGTATAGTTTAAAACTCGGTAACGCGGTGCATAATTCCTGAGCTTCCGCAATTGCATCAATTAATTGCTCACGATCCTCCGCTACTAAAGGATTATAAATTTCAATCCCCTCCACCTGGATATTACTTAAGCGGGTGGATCCGGCAATATTGGAAAAATAAGTGCCCCCGCTCCGCCTGACATGATTTACTAATTCCGCATCAATTTCCGAGACTACCAGCCTTGAAAAAGACTGGGATGAATATGCTTCTGCTAAAAATAGCCCCCCCTGGATCGCACCAAAGCCAAAGCCGACAAAAGTGGACATTTACTAAGCAGACATTACCTGGCGGGCAAGTTCAGTCACTTCTCCCGCACTCATCTCAGAATGTAATGCCTCCTTTAAGCGCTTCTCTCCCCGTGGGGAATAGAGCTCTCCAAATGTAGCATAAAACTCATTCTTGGTAGTCGTGTCTGAAAATTGATTACTGGCCCAGTCACTCAGATAGCCCATTCCGGTATCCCTTTGGAGTGTTGAATGGGCATGAAGAATCCAGGAACCGCGAATAAATACCGGTTGTAAGGGAGCTAATTCTGCGGAAGAAAAATCATCCACAAATTTTTGCCCCGGACTGTTCATCTCTGTACCACCCAGTAAAGGAAGGCCAAGGTCTTGGGTTAATTGAACAACTTGTTTTAAATTTTCCAATTTTTGATCCGATTGCCCGGGAGTATAATTGCGGTCGGGGATAATATTAAATGCAGCCACTCCGGTTGAACGCCCCACCTCCACAAGTTCCTCAATCGACTGCTCCCCAATGGAACAACCATCAAGCCAGGTAAAGGTGGGAATCGCACCACATAATAATACAAATTGATTCATTTCCGCCATATTCGGGAAAGACCCAGAGTCAGGTTTTACATACCCCACCCCACCCTGCTTCATCGTTTTTGCTCGAATTAAATCAGTAATCGGTCGCCCTTCTGGTAATTCTTTGATGTCCGCTGGTGCCACCCCCAGTTTTTCACTCCAAAATTTTCTTAAATCCTCCTCCACTGGATACATCGCTGCTGCCTTTCGGGCGTACGCCACACAGAGATGCCGTTCCGTTGCATTACCATTGGGAGTAAGGGGAAGTACATCCTTATTATAATCTAAAAGTAAGGGGGAAAGAAATTCATTTACCCGGGCCACCATGGCCAAATTACGCTCCGCCGAAGTGGATCGCATAGTATCGAGAAAAATCTGTGCCTCCTGTGGAATACGGGTCGTAGTAAAACCAGTACCCATGTGATAACTGATTCCAGGTTCGCCCGGAGAATTAATTTCCCGGTCTGCAAACTCGGGTACAAAGACACGGGATTCAATTCCAATACATGCTTTTAAATCAAGTAATCGACTGGCACTCCAAAACTCTTCCAAGCCATCGAGCACATCAAAGTCAACAATTCCCCCCATCTCCAAGCCTTCCCTCTTCGCTTCCACTGCGAATCGAGTGGGAGAATATCCTTTGTAATTAAATGAATAAAAGGTATGGGCATGGGCATTCACAATCGGACGAATGCTTGGAAAAGTTTCCTCTCTGGCAATCTGAGCCAGTGAATCTTGTCGCGTTGAAGAATTGAAATCGTTTAAGGAATCCTGAATCATTAATGAGTGAGAGTTAGGTTATAAAATTAGTTTTTGTCTTCTCCGATTCCGAATTGGTCAGCCAATGCAAGGCATTCCTCGAGAGAACGTAATCCATCGGTACAGGTCGGGTTGGACATACAGGCAGTAGCGGCACAGGTTCCGGTGAGCAAACACTTTTCTAAAGGCCAGTCCTCGTGGATACCAAGCAATACACCCGAACAAAAAGCATCCCCTGCTCCCGCAGCCCCTTTAATGTAGTCCTTGGGTAAAGATAAAGAGCCCTGACGAAGTTTTTCACCGGAGCTTTTTGCCCCATAAGAACCTTCCGGGAAATGAATTGCCACCAGATCAGACACCCCCAATTCGAAAAGTTTTTGACTCGCTTCCTCAATTCCATCTTCCAGTAATTGACCATCCTTGCGTACTGCCACACCGGTTACTTTACTGGCTTCGATTTCATTAAGTATGCAATAATCAACCTGCTTTAATGCCGGTCCAATAATTTTGGAAAAGCGCTCGCTGTCCTCGCTCACCACATCGATGCTGGTTTTAAAGCCAGCCGCCCGGGCTTTGGCGAGTAAAGCAGCCCCCACAGTTCCATGCTCCGAGTCTTCCGCATCAATTGCATCCAATAAGAGCAGGTAACCGAGATGAAAAATTTTCGCATTACTCCCTGCGAAATCAATATCTTCTCCCGCCCAGGTTGCGTTGGCTCCACGATTGTGAAAAAAAGTTCTTCTTCCCCCTTCAATTTCTGTCATCACATCGGTGTAAGAAGTTGATGTTCCCGGAGACACTGAAATAAATGCGGGATCAATCCCATTTGATCGACAATCCTCTAGAATATATTCTCCCAGTCGATCCTGTCCCACTAGGCCGGCACCCACCAGTGGAAAACCCGCACCCATCTTCGCCAAGTCAAGCAACACATTATAAGGGGAACCACCCGTTCCTTGAGACTGATCAAAAATATTCGCAAGTTGTTCATGCTTGGGGTAGACATCAATCATTTTGACTTGGTCTATAATCCAGTTTCCGCCAGCAAGGAGGCCACTACGGTTATTGGTGATATCTTGATTCATCGTAATTTCAACAGGTTAGGAGTTTAAAAAGAAAGTGAAAAAATTGGGGTTTGTCTTTACAGGTCAAAGAAAACAAAGTTGAAAGCATACGAATACTCCGTTCCTCTCAATCCTAAAATTAAATAAAATGTATCGGGCAATACCTTGGTCAGAAGATCAACTAAATACCCTAGATTCTACTTTTAACTAAATTAATAAACAGTCTATGAGAATTTTTCTTTTATTAAATATGTTTTGGGCAGTGCTTTGTTATAGCAAGGTTACGCTTGAAGAAATCCCCAGACTTAATACTGCGACCGCATTAAAAATCCTTGCATCCTGTCATCAAGAATCAATCAACCAAAAAGTCGAAGTGGCCATTATGGTCGTGGGAATAGATGGTCGCATACTGGCCAGTTCTAAAAGTGAAAAAATGGATCCGGGCCTGTACGATTTCGCAAAATTTAAAGCACAAACATCCTGCTTTAAAGGAGTAGCGACTGAGGAGTTAGAAGCCCGAAATGGCGAAAATCTTGAAATTATCGATATTGGTAGCCTGAAAGTAATTCGGGGAGTAAAAGGGGGAATCCCTTTGTATTATAATGGCAAACTGGTCGGGGCTATTGGGGTGAGCGGTGCAAATCCGGATATTGATAAGATTATCGCGATTAAGGGAATTGAAAAGATCGAGGAACTCAGCGACAAAAAATAAAACTTTTTATTTTGTACTAAAAAGGACAGCAAAAAATTTCCCTAAGACTTCTCGTCGATCTTCTTCTCAATCGCTTCGATTACCACATCCATAGATTTGATTCGGGCATAGCGCTTACAATTACCCTCGATAATCGTCCATGGGGCAAAGGGGGTATGAGTACGCAGAAACATTTCCTCGGCCGCTTCTTCATACAAATCCCACTTTTCACGATTTCGCCAGTCCTCCTCGTGTAATTTCCATAATTTGGCGGGGTTTTCCTTGCGTGCTTCAAAGCGTTTTAATTGTTCGTCTTTATCGATATGAACCCAGAATTTCACCAAAGCGGTTCCATAATTATGAAAGTTCTCCTCCATTTCATTAATTTCACGATAAGCCTGTTTCCAATCATTCTCGCTGCAAAAACCTTCCACCCGTTCAACCAACACACGACCATACCAGGAACGGTCAAAAATAGTTAAATGACCGGCCTTAGGAAACTCCGTCCAAAAACGCCATAAATAATGGTGTACTTTTTCCACATCATTAGGAGCGGATATGGGAATCACCTCATAACCCCGCGGATCCATTTCTTCAGTTAAACGGCGAATATTTCCGCCTTTTCCCGCAGCATCCCAACCTTCATAGACAATGACCATGGGGATGCGCAACCGATAGAGTTCATTATGGAGTTCATGAATTTTTTTCTGCCGGGTAATTAATTTTTTTCGATACTCGTCTTTGCCCAAGGATAAAGAAGTGTCCACCTTGCGCAAGGAAGGGGCAGTCTTACAAGTGGGTAACTTGGCCGGAATATTGCGGTTAAACTTGATTCCGCCTTTTCGTTTATCAACTTTATTCCTCAGTAAATCGACCAGGATTTGTAGAGTCTTAACCGTCGCAGGAAGAAATTTTGTGGTGTCAATCTCTTGCCAATGGGCACCGTCCACCACGTCGGTCTCCTTAAACATTTCCTTACTCGCTGCCTTATACTCGTCGTATTTATAATGCCTCGCGAGAACGCCATCATCAACCCGCCAGGAAGTGTTTGGATTTTCACGAAGGGCCTGTAATCGATGAGACTGTTCTTTTTTTGAAATATCGAGAAAGAATTTAAAGATCACGGTTCCACTATCTCGTAATTGTCGTTCAAACGAACGAATATCCGTGTAGGCTTTTTCTAAATCCTGTTCATTTAAATTCCCGTCTACTACCTCATCGAGTAAGTTCCGGTACCAGCTGCGATCAAAGATGGCCATTCGATCCGCAGAAGGAGTCCTTCGCCAGAAGCGCCAAAGAAAAGGACGTAACTGCTCATCCATACTGGGTGAGGTAATACAGGTGACCTTAAAGCCACGTGGATCCAGCGGTTGGATAATCTTATTAATCATCGAGCCTTTCCCCGCGGCACTCCATCCCTCCACCACGATCAGTACAGGAATCCCAAGTTCCCGACACTTTCGTTGCAGATAGCCGAGTTCTTCGCCTAATTCCTCGATTTTACGCCTGAGGGCTTTTTTCGGTTTTTCCGTTTCCTCCACCAATTGTGCTGTCATTGATTTCCAATCTTTTTTTGGGCTTTTACAAGTGAGTAACTTTTTATACTTTTAACTATATTGTATCTACAAACAGAAGAGAGATAGATCTGTCACTCAAATTCTCAAAAAAAAGCCTTGTTCGCAAATACGAACAAGGCTCAATTGTTGTAAAATTTACTCTAGAAGCTTAGAAATTGAACAATGTCTGGGCATAAAATTCATCAACAGAAGTTTCCTTGGCATAAGTTGATTCTACGCTTGAGTGACTGTACTCGAAAAGAAGTTTAAGATTTTCTGTAATTGCAAAAGAAGGGGCGATTGTAAACCGATCAGTTTCACCGTTCCCACCTAATTCATCCTCTAAGTCCTCATGTGAATACCTTAAGGTAAGTCCAAATACATTATTAAACTGATAATTTCCCATGAGCATAATATTCCACATATCAATAATGTAGATATCCCATACATCCCATTCGAATGCCAAGGTTAACCCGCCTGTTTGGTAAGACAGGTTGGTATTAAACTGACTAATCTTGTCAGCATTGGGGATGATACCTAGAGTGGTACCGGGATTTGTTAAAGTGATAAGGGAGTTGTGCGTGGTAGCCCAGGTGTTGTAGTTAGCAATCGAATTATCCCACGCATCATTATTTTCAAAAGCATACCCCATTCTCCATTCTAGTCCTGGAACAATCATCAACGAAGCAGCGATATCAATCCCAATTTGAGAATCATTCAAATGATCACTTTCAAAAAGCCCATTATGCAAACCGAGGCTTAACCCAAACTTTCCATTATTGAAGTTAGCCCGAATGCCATCAACATAGTTTCTACGGAGTTGTGGGATAGATATTGCAGTAGGGTTATTGTCACCAGCGATTCGTGCAGTATTATTGTCATGAAGTAATGGAGATAGATTTAATTGATCTTTGGTATAATCATGGAGAGTTGATAGCTGATTTAGACCGACAAAACTATTAATCGCATCGCGCCCACTTGCACCGGCAGCTAAGTCTTCAATTGCAACATCGGCAAGATATGCATGAGAAACCTGAC
>Ga0206127_1005861_pt1 | contig 10199 bp, 8 predicted proteins | sample Helgoland_Spring_6_FD_148646 | JGI IMG/M metagenome (GOLD analysis project Ga0206127, IMG submission 148646) | Pelagic subsurface seawater microbial communities from Kabeltonne, Helgoland, North Sea - Helgoland_Spring_Bloom_20160419_1 | ecosystem: Environmental > Aquatic > Marine > Epipelagic ...
TGCACCAATAATAGAAATCACGATCATCACTTCAGGAATCATCGCGTACATTGGCGACATTCTGGAAATCAGATAAATACCTGAAGTTACCATCGTTGCGGCGTGAATAAGTGCTGAAACCGGAGTTGGTCCTGCCATCGCATCAGGTAACCAAACAAATAATGGAATCTGTGCACTTTTACCGGTTGCTCCAACAAACATCAGAAGACCGATTGCTACTTTATAGCCATCAGAAAGTTCAGCAAGATTACCAAGAATAACGTCAAAATTTAAACTCCCGATTGCCTGAAAGATCATAAACATTGCAATCAAAAATGCAAAGTCCCCGATTCGGTTATAAATAAAAGCTTTTTTGGCGGCATCTGATTTCGCCATATCAGTGTACCAAAAACCAATCAATAAATACGAACAAACACCAACACCTTCCCATCCTAAGAATAACAGAAGAAGGTTGTTTCCCAGAACCAGATTCAACATCGCAAAGATGAACAAGTTCAGATAAGCAAAAAACTTCCAGTAGCCTTCGTCATGAGACATATATCCCATGGAGTACACATGGATCAAGAAACCAACTCCGGTAACCACCATGGTCATCATTACTGAGAGCTGATCAACCCGATAAGCGACATCTACACTAAAAGTGCCCGCTTCGATCCATGTGAAAAATTTATAGACGAGCGCTTCTGAGCCCGAATTCATATTTATAAAGAAATAAACCGCAATCACGAACGGGATAAAAACCGCTGTACTTGCAATACTACCAATGAGTTGTCTTTTATTTCTATAGCTCTCTACAAATAGACCTGTCAATCCGTTGATTAGAAAGCCCACAAGGGGGAGAGCAATAATGAGAGAAAACAGCGCCGTAGCGGATTCCATTTAACTTATTTTAGAATTAAACCCAAAAACCTAAACCTGACGGCTTAAATTGGTTGGCAAAGATACAAAAAAGTATAGGAAGGTAAAGACAATTTTCGCCTAAATATTTAGGAACTATTTCTGGTCTTTACAATTTTTTTACAGTAAAATGGAAATAAAGGAATGGTTATCCTTTTGAAGTGTTTATTCATCTATTATTTTGAGACAAAGAAATTTTAAAAAAAATATCCTTACGTGAATTTAAAAAAGCTAACAAACGGGGTTCGATTTTTTACTGCTCCAGTCCTCGTATTGCTACTCTCAACCGTTTCTTTTGCAGCTGAAGGCTCAGGTCATGGAATTGACGGGAGCAACTTAAGCCTTTATTGGGTGATCCCATTTGCAGGTATTTTACTCTCAATTGCACTCTTTCCTTTGTTCGCAGAAGACTTCTGGCATCATCATTTCGGGAAAATTTCTGCTGTTTGGGCATTTTCTCTTTTAATACCAATGGTAATATCCTTCGGATTTAATGCCGCTTTGTATGAAGTTCTGCATGCTTATTTATTGGAATACTTTCCGTTTATAATTTTACTTCTAGCTCTGTTTACAGTTTCTGGTGGTGTAAGAATTAAAGGTTATCTGAAAGGTACACCCGAGGTCAACACCGGATTATTACTGCTGGGAACAATATTAGCAAGTTGGATGGGAACTACCGGAGCTGCAATGTTACTTATCCGCCCAATGCTTAGAGCAAATGCATGGCGAGAAAAGAAAGTACACATGGTTGTATTCTTCATCTTCTTAGTAGCCAACGTTGGTGGTTCTTTAACTCCATTAGGTGATCCTCCTTTGTTTTTAGGATTCTTACAAGGCGTTGATTTTTTCTGGACAACCACACACTTATTCTGGGAAATGGCTTTTGTTGCAGCAATCCTTTTAGTTCTGTATTACTTCTGGGATAAAGCTCTTTATAAGAAAGAAACAAATACTCCTCCACAAGATCCGGGCGACCAGCCTTTTGGTATAGAAGGAGGTTTTAATTTATTGCTACTAGTAGGAGTTGTAATTGCTGTATTATTCTCAGGACTTGTTCATTTAGGAGAATTCGAAATTTATCATGTACATGTTACTTACGAAAACCTGATCCGATCTTTCGTTACTGTTTCTTGCCTGGGTTAGTTGGCATTTTACTTCTAAAGAGAGTCGTGCAGCTAACGGATTCAATTGGTTTCCGATACAGGAAGTTGGGAAGTTATTTGCCGGAATTTTTATTACAATCATAGCGCCAATTGCTATGCTAAAAGCTGCTAATAATGGTGAAGGGGCTCTTCAATTTGTAAATGATGCTGTATTTTCTGAAGGAGGAGAACCTATCAATGAAATGTTCTTCTGGATAACAGGTTTACTTTCAGCATTTCTGGATAATGCACCAACCTACTTGGTATTCTTTAATGCTGCCGGTGGAGACGCTCAGGAGTTAATGCATCAAATGACTCAAACGTTGGTCGCTATTTCAAGTGGTGCGGTATTCTTCGGAGCGCTCACTTACATTGGTAATGCTCCTAATTTTATGGTTAAAGCTATCGCTGAGCAAAGCGGAGTTAAAATGCCTAGTTTTGGTGCTTACATGTTATGGTCATTTGGTATATTGGTTCCGATCTATTTACTCGTCACCTTCTTATTTATTTAAGTGATTAATATTCTTTCTAAACATCTAAAAGGAGTGGTATTACTGCTCCTTTTTTTTTCGACTTCCGTTTTTGCTCAAAACAAACAAGTTGTAACTGATTCATTAGAAATAGCTTTCTTACCTGCTCTATCCTACAGTAGTGATTTCGGATTTTTGTTTGGTGGATTGATTCATAAATATCATTACAAAAAAGATGTCGAACCCTTTCATTCGTTTACTCAGGTTGCCGCTTTGATATCTACAAAGGGTTTGGCATCAGGCTTAATTGAACATGACAAGCCTTACGCTTTCAATTCTAAGAACCGATTTATAAATCAATTCTACGTTTCCAGATTTTTGCAGGATACTTATTACGGAGTTGGCTCATATCAAAAGATCAACGACTCTTTTACAGTTAAAAACACGCTTTATTCCTACCAATCTTTTTCGATAGGATTTGATTCTCGGCTAAGAGTTCCACTCAGCAAAAAAGACAATACTTCTCTGAACCTGCTTGCCATCTTAAATTTTGATTACGTAACTCCGGTCGATAACGGCCCTGATCGTTTAATTACTCAACAACAACCTTTGGGTGTTGATGGAGGTCGTACTTTGCAATTTGGTACCGGATTAATTTGGGAAAACAGAAACAGCGAATTCAGACCCACTAAAGGAAATTATCTTGAAAGTAGTATCGAAGTTGGGCAAAAGTGGTTTGGCAGTTCATACAATACTTACGTATTTGAAGCTGATCTTAGGAAATACATATCTTTTTTTCTGCTGAAGGAAATAACTTGGGCAAATCGTTTTTATACTAAAAATACCGGTGGAGAAGTCCCGTATTGGAAGCTGGCTTACGCTGGAGATGATGAGACGCTCAGAGGTTATCCATCCGATCGATTTTTGGATGACAATGTACTCCTTTTTAATACCGAGCTACGGACATGGCTATTTAATATCGAAGCTGTGAATGGAGAGTTTGGCGGAACGCTTTTTCTCGATGTTGGAAGAACGTATCCGAATGGAGAATCTTTAGTCACTATCGGTAATGATTTGAAATACTCGTTCGGTGTAGGCGGAACCAGTTCTTTCTTCACCCCTGACTTCGTACTTCGCTGTGATGTAGGATTTTCTGAAGAAGGAACGGGAGTTTACTTTACTGCAGGATATATGTTTTAGCCAAAGCGGAGCTTTGGAATTAGGAATGTAGAATTCAAAATTTCCGATTTTGTCATATCGAGCAAAGCGAGATATCTAAAAATTGCCATTAAAAGATACTTTAGACTTTTCTATTGACAAGCTTCCTAGAAATGACAATTTATTTTTAATTCTACATTTTTACTTCTTAATTCTCAGCTCTGCTGAGCAATCCCCTGTTCTTATACATTATTCCCTTTGTCTTATCCTTGAGCAATTCCGCAGCATCCATTAATAGTGATTCGCTACTCGGGAAAGCCAATTGGTTCACTTCAACTCTTTCCTTCGACTCTTTGCTCAGGGCTCTTTTATCCCCGGAATAGTTAGCTGAAAAATGTTCAAAGAACGCCGTAACTGAAATATCTTCTCTTTTTTCCAGTTGATCGCTATTCACGTTTATATATTCGACTATCCCCCCAACTATTCCTTCTTTATACTGACGGGTTTCTGTGATTTCTGCTTCTACAGTAATAAAATTAGGCTCACGGATATCATTTCCTAAAGAATCTTTTTTTACATTTCCATTTTCATCTAACACATACTTGGTTCCATCCTGAATTTCTTTGCTGTCGGTGTATTTTTCTTTAGTGATCTGCTCCGGAGAAACAATGATATCTCTGATATTCAATACCACAAAGTAATCGTAGTCGACTTCTTCATCTTCAAACACACTATACTGAATCCAGGTATCATTCAAATCCGATAGCCCAATTTTCCGCAATTCCTGATCAAACCTAACAGGCAATATGGACTCTGAATTATTCTCGATTACAAATAATACTTGATTAGTTCCCTCATATCTTGCTTGGCTCAGTTTAGCGTCCACATCTTTATAATTGGAATAAATGGACTTTACGGTCTCGAATTCTCTGTAAGCTCGGCGAGCATTTTCTCTTCCGCCGCGTTCCAAATAATCTATTCCTAACGCATAAGACACTTCAGCGGCTTGTTCTTTGGATGCAATTAGCCGATCATCGTAATCCACAAGGGTAAATTGTCTCAACACAGACGATGGCAATGTTTTGAGTTTGTTCTGTCTGCGATCAAGTCGAACATAGAGATCGTAAATTTCTACATAATTTTCTTCTCTACCCTCTTTTTCCAAAAAATCAATTCTATCCCTGTTAAAATCCTGAGCTTTACCATAAGCTTCTTTTAAAACGTATAACTCTTTATCATTTCCGGGATTTTTTTTAAGCTTCTTGACCGATTTATCAATGGCTTTCTCGTACTGACCTTTTTGAAGATATTTCTCAGAAGACGCACAAGCCATCAACAAAATAAATGAAAGAAGAAATACGCCCGACCTTTTAAACATAGTAATTACTTAGATTTTTATTTCTGCAAATGTAAACAATCTGGCATTTACAAAAAAAGCTTTCATCTTATAAGACGAAAACTCGAACTTCTCTCTAGAACTTTCGAAAAGTTAATTGGCTGAATTACTATCGCAATTTAGTTTGTACAATTATTATGTTTTTTCCACATCTCAGCATCATGCCCTTCAGGAATGTTTTCGCAAGGATTCCCGAAATTATAACCCCGGATTTGGTTGTACTCTTCAACCTGCTTTTCATTAAGAATTTTCAGAGTTTTTAAATGAGCTTCAAGATGTACAAACCTTAATTCGCTTGTTATCTTCCCGATGTTTATTAGTGATTTCCTAAGCTCTTTTTCATCGATCGATTTATCTGCAAATGAAATATTTAGGTTCTCTTCAGCTTCAATAAGTTGATTTCCCAAAACAACAGCTTCTGCTTTCATCGCTTTATATATAGCTTCAATTTTTGTGTTTTGATCTTCAGTTAATCCTATTTCTTCTTTCATTTCAAGCAAATGTAGTGGCCCCGGTACTCCATTTAATTCCGCAACTTTTGCAAAACCCCAACCTTTACCTGCTTTTAATTTCTCAATATCACCTGCCGAAAGACTTTTGATAGTTCTTTGCTCCTGTCCCGCATATTCTGATTTTAAGTTCTTTTGATGTGCTTCATGTTGAGCCGAAAGCGGTTGCACTAAAAGCAGTACAGCAATGAAGGCGATTAATTTATATATATTCATAACTTTTGATTTGATGAGAGTTTACTTCACGAACATAACTAGTCCCTTTTTCTATGAACTATGATCTGAGTCATATCAGCTATAAAAGAATAATCTTTTTTTTCTCTCTTTTGATCTCTCCCTCATCCTCAAGTTTTTTGATCTGTCTGTATAAAGTTTCATGAGTCAGTCCTATTTGTGAAGCCAGGTTTTTCAAAGATCCGGGAAGTGAGTAAACACCATCCACAGAAGAATTCCTCAGAAAAAACAATATTCTTTCTCTTGCAGTAAGCACATTTATCAATTCTACCTGATTTCTAAGAGTCTTTATTTCGAGAGACTGAAACTTTATAAATTCAATGGCTAATTTTGGCTTTTTAATGAGCAAATCCAGAACCTGATCTTTTGGATATACATCTACTTTAGTGTCTGATATCGCAATCCCATCACAATGATATCTTTGATTAAAGAGAGATGCTTCAGCTAACAGGTCTCCTTGCTTAGCCAGTTGAGTTATTACCGCTTTTCCTTCTGAAGTGTATCGAACTAATTTAATTTCTCCGATTTCGATAAAATGCATGAAACGAACTTCATCTGCTGACCTGAATAAAAGTTCATTAGATTTAAAGCTGATGCGCTCTGATTCTAAATATTTTGAGAATAGTGACTTCACAGAATTTGATTTTTCCTGAATGTACTACTCTATACAAACAAAAAAAGCTTTCACTCTTTTCAGAATGAAAGCTTCATTGATACATTCTTAATTGATAATTGAACAACTACCAGCGCAACAAGTTAATCTCGGTTACATCAACCGTGAGGTTGTTTCTGAAAGTTAATATAAAGATCTAAATACTGTTTCGTTATTATTTCCCTTCACATTTAATTGAAAAAATATTACTATATATGTATTATTTTATTCAATTTATCTATGCATTTAAAATTAATAATAGGTTTATTAATTCAGGTTCTATTTGCCAGTGCTTCTATAGCACAAACATGGCAATCATTAAACGGACCTTTAGAGTCAGATATCGGCAAAATTATTGTTCGTGGGGATACAATTTACGTTGCCTCTACAGAATTAGGTGGTTTTTTTAAAAAACACAAGGATGCGGATTACTGGACACATATAGATGTTGCTATTCCGAATGGTTTACAAAAAGCCGAAATAGCGGGACTCAATTCCATCGAGATTGCTCCAAGTGGCACTTATTATGTTAGCGGATCTGGGCTTACTATTAATGGGTTTTATTACAATCATTTTTATACATCCGATGATTTTGGTAAGTCATGGGAAATTTCAGCAAATGGAATCGACTTCTTTGAAGGTCCCATTATAGAGGATAATGATATTATTGTAACTTCAAACGGGCAACTTATTACTGGTTTTGGTGATGGAATTTTTACCTATTCTGAAGAGGAAGGAACCTTCAATCAAAGCTCAGGAAATAGGGGGAATCCAACAAACCGTGTGTTCACATTCTATGAATATGCAGATACTTTGTTTGCAGGAAGAGTAAATGGATTTGAATATTCAACAGACGATGGAGATAGTTGGGCCTCCTCATCGTTTGATTCTTTAGAAGTGTTTTCTATTACTTACATAGATGATAATTTATTTGTAGGAACTAATAAAGGTCTTTACAACGCTGATGCTGTTAACGGAACATTTGAAATCGTTGATGAACAGTTAAATGTTCCCGTACATGCCCTACATCCCTATCAAAATCAACTAATAGCCGGAACGGACTCTGGTGCTTTCCTGATAAATCCTGAAAATTTTGAGGTACAGGCTATTTTTCAATCACATGATTTCGCCCCAATAAAAGCCATTAATAGTATCGAGGACGCTCTGTTATTTGGAACGGAAAGTGGCTTCTACGAATGCAATTTAGGTGAAGTACACTGTAAACTTACCGGAGTACCGAATTCCAAGGTGCGTACTATGAATTTTCAAAATAATGATACCCTTTGGGTAGGTACTACAGAAAACATTCATCGTTATTTTTTACACACAGACCAATGGGATACACTTAGCCTACCAATAGGCAGAGCAAAAAATATTATACCCGCCGGTAAGGATTCTTTTTATGTAGCAAATGATAGCTATTTCCAGCGATGTTCTTTTAGCTCTTCCAGTTGTGATAGTATGGAGGTTGATCCCGGAAACGTGCTATTTGATGTAAAGCAAAATACAGCAGGTGATCTTTTTATAGCTTCAAGTGAACGAGTTTATAAATCTTCTGATCAGGGAGAAAATTGGGAAGTTATCTACACTAATGCTGATAATATTAATTTTAGTTTATTTACTTATTCAGATTCCCTTTTATTTATAAATGGTGGTGAGTTGATTAAATACTCATTGAATACAAACACATCTAAAATTTTGAACAACAGTGTAAGCAACATTACCAGCAATGGAACTGTATATTCGGCTGTAAATGGCATTCAAAAAAGTACTGATTTTGGTGAAACCTGGAGCACAATTTTACAAGGTTCAAGAACATTAAATGATAAATTAGGCGGAATAAAATTCATTTTATATGACGAGAATTTGAAAAGACTTTATGGTGTAACCACAGCAGGAGGGGTATATGTCTCTGAAAATGGAGGTTTGGACTGGGGTGTGAATGAGGAATTATATCATACTTATATTGAATCTGCTACGATTGGAAAAGACGGTACGTTGTATCTGGGAACAGGAAAAGCAGGCGTTTTTGCCAATACAAAACCCTTAAACCCTCCGATTTCAATCTCTAATGAAAATGCAACAACTCGAGTTCCCAATAATTTTAAACTCCTAACCAGCTACCCGAATCCATTTAATCCTTCTACTACTATTTCTTATCAGTTGAATTCAACACAGAAAGTTAGCCTGAATGTATTTAACGTTCTTGGGCAACAAGTTGCGAACTATGATTTAGGATTAAGACAAGCAGGTATTCAAAATTTCAAACTCGATTTATCTGATCAAGCTAGCGGTGTATATATCATTCGTATTCAATCGGGTTCGGAAATTCAATCTGGAAAAATTACGCTTATAAAATAAAAAAGCTTTCATCTCTTTTCAGAATGAAAGCTTCATTGATACATTCTTAATTGACAATTGAACAACTACCAGCGCAACAAGTTAATCTCGGTTACATCAACCGTGAGGTTATTCCGGAAGATTGCAATGATAATTGCCAAGCCAACCACCGCTTCTGCAGCTGCAACAGCCAGTGCGAAAAATACTAAAATTTGTCCGTCAATATTTCCATGAAAGCTACTGAATGAAACCAATGATAGATTCACGGCATTCAACATCAATTCAACACACATAAAAATTACAACAGCATTACGGCGAATCAATACACCGACAATACCGATTGAAAACATGATAGCACTAAGCCCTAAAAACCAATCGATCTCTAACATCTTTTCTACCCTTTCTTAATTTTGTATTGAGCAACCATCAACGCGCCAACAACAGCTGCCGTTAATAGAATCGCTGTCATTTCAAATGGAAGTAAATATTTTGTGAATAGTACATCGCCCACGGCTTCCACTGTTCCTATTTCTGCCATATTAGAAGAAATTTCAGGAAGCATATTTGTTACACCTGCAATACTATAGAAAATTTGGCCTACTACAGCCGCTCCAAGTACGAAGGCTAAAAAGTATTTTATACGAAATTTGTCGAACAACTTTTCTTCATCTTCTACATTCAGAAGCATGATAACGAACAGAAATAGCACCATAATTGCACCGGCATACACCAGTATTTGAATTACAGCCAAGAACTGAGCGTTCAAAAGCAGGTAAATTCCGGCAAGCGAAACCATGTTTATTACTAGAAAAAGTGCGCTGTTAACCACATTCTTGTTGATCACCATAGCAAGTGCCGAGGCGATGGCTAAAACAGCTAATAGTATAAATAGATAGACGATCATAATATCTTTTAAAATTGGAGTGCAAATGTAGCACTATTTGATTCGGTCTTCAAGATTAAAAGAGGGATTATTCATTAAATCCAGAAATAAATTAATCCTGCTCCCCCAACTAACCAACAGTAATACGCAAAATAATGAAATCCTTTCTTTTTCAGGATTACGATCAAGTATTTCAACGCATAATATCCCGAAATAAAGGCCGTAAAAAATCCAACCAGCAAACTTGTTACCTGAACCGCATCGATTCCAACTTCCATCAAGTCCAGGATCTGAAGTAACATTGCTCCTCCAATAACAGGAATCACCATCAGGAAAGAGAAATTAGCAGCCTCTTCTCGCTTAATTCCAAAATAGAGCGCTGTAGATATAGTTGATCCTGAGCGGCTAATTCCCGGAATCATTGCAAAAGCTTGTGCGAGTCCAATGATAAAACTTTTGCCTAACGTAACTTTTCCATCTTTCTCTTTAGCAAATTTAGTAAGGAAGAGTATACATCC
>Ga0206127_1005862_pt1 | contig 10197 bp, 5 predicted proteins | sample Helgoland_Spring_6_FD_148646 | JGI IMG/M metagenome (GOLD analysis project Ga0206127, IMG submission 148646) | Pelagic subsurface seawater microbial communities from Kabeltonne, Helgoland, North Sea - Helgoland_Spring_Bloom_20160419_1 | ecosystem: Environmental > Aquatic > Marine > Epipelagic ...
TATTATTTATTTATTATAAGTATTGGGTTTAAAAATATTAGTTATTTTTAAGTAGTTGGATTTCGGATTTAAGTTCTTCGATTTGAGTTTGTTGTTCTTGGATTGCTTTCATTAATATTGGAATAGTACCAGTGAGTTTAGAATAATCTAAACCTCCAATAAGATCGCTCGTTACTAATGTTAATGCCATTTAATGTTTATTAAGGTGTTGTTTGTGATTCTGTAAATGTTTTATATGCAGCCTTTACCTCATCAGTCCACACGGCATTACATACCGCTTGTACCTCTGCATCTTCTCCGCTTATATCAGCATCGCAACTTAATACATGCCTATGAAATGAGCGTGACAACTCAACGCCGTCATCTGTTACAACGGTTGCCGTTCTAACTTGTATCGCTTTATAGTCTCCGACTATTTCGATTTGATCTATTTTTATTGTTTTTTCTAAACTCATAATTTTAAATTTCGTATGTTATTGTCACTGCCATATAAGGGGTGCTTTGTCCGTTTAGTGCAGAGGCATCTAAAACATTAGCATTATTCCCACTAACTAGAAATAAAAATCTAATATAATTAGATGATGCGGGAACACTGATACTACTACCTAATGTATTTGACAAGGCTACTCTACCCGTATTAAATGATCCATACGCTGCTTGAGAGGATGAGCAAGTAAATGGTAACCCCGTAATTATCACCTCTCCCGTTCCACTACTTGTAGCACCGCTTAATAATACTTGTGCTTGAATAGTAACTAAATTACCAATTCTTGTATAATTTCCCGTTTGATTGGATTGATTATTAAAAGGATTTCCCGTCGTTGTTAATAAAGCCGTCCAAGTCCCCTCCTCGTATGCGTCTAAGGTTGTATTCCCTCCATTTATAAAGCGTATGCCCGTTTTAAAATCTACAACATTATCTGATCTAATTGCCATTTGAAACCCATTGGCTCTGCCGAAAAATAATTCATCACCACTAGACGCGGCTTGAATGTAAGGATCAGTTGCATTATTTGTACCAAAAACAAGGGCAGCATTTTCCCCTACTTGTATTTCACCCCCCGATGAGATGGTGAGGCGTGTTGTTCTATCATTATTATTTCCATCACTGTTTCGTGTCCAAAACTTTAAATTACCTTTTGCATTTCCGCTTTCTATATAAGATGCAATTCCCGCTAAATCATTAAAACTACTTGTATTAGCGGCATTAACAAACATTAATCCCGTTGTAACTGCTGAACCATCTGATTTTATTGTTAATTGCGCATTATCTAATCCACTTCCTATATTTGTAAATAAAGTAGTAGCACCCCCCGATGAGATGGTGAGTCTTTCAGAAGCTCCCGCATAAAATGATAAAGAATCTGATGCATCACCACTTCCTACCCTTATAATATTGCTAGATCGCCCAATCATAAATTCTCCACCTTGCCTTACTTCGGGTGTGTCAATATAATTTGAAAATGTAGCAACACCATTCGATGCGATGGACATCTTACTAGAGCCACCAGTAATCAAATGCAAAGTGTCAGCATTACCTGTACCTACGTAACTCGCTCCATTTGCTACTTGAAATACCTGAAAATCAGCAGTACCCCTCGTTATTTTTAATCCATTTCCTCCACTTGTTGTTTCTAAATCAAGCCTAAATGTACTTGGTGATTTCCCAATACCCACATTACCCCCCGATGAGATGGTGAGGCGTGTGGCTAGTGTTCCGCTATTAGCAGTTTTAAAAAATAATTGTCCCGTAGTATCATTTACTTGATCGTATTGAATTTGCGCATTTATATTTGTTACGCTTCCCCCTTCAAAACTAATATTACCAACGTTCCCTTTGCGTATTATATCCCCACTAAAAGTAGCAGTACCCCCCGATGCGATGGTGAGTTTAGTTGAACCACCTATATTAAAGTTCATATCAGCAGTTGTTCCAGCATCAAGAACTAATGGAACACCATAATTTCCTTGGACAGTAAATACCGTAGCTGTTCCAAAAACAACTCCACCTCCTGCACCACTTGCACCTAATAAATCTAAACGAGAAACAGATGCTCCTTGTATTGTAAGTGAGGTTTGAGAGCTTAAATTAGTTGGGGAAAGGGTTCCAATACCTATATTACCACCATTTGGTTGGAGAAATAAAGGATAAGGAACTGCTAAGTTATTATCTGAGGCTTGAATGTATGAACCATAATCTCCACTAACAGTATTTAAACCAATATTTAATTGGTTGTTTAAACTGCTTATTATTTGTATTGCTGAATTTGATGATGTCCCTGATGAAGGTAGTTCAGCTGCGGTATGATTTAATGTTAATTTACCTTCAATTGAATCAGTTCCAATACCTACATTACCAGTATCCGATACAGTTATAAAATCTGTAAGTTTAAATGACATATTATTTCATTAAAAATTAAATTTATGATATTCTAATAGAAACAACATTTCCATTTCTATATAATCCTCCTACTGGTACTCCACCTTCTCTTGCTGCTGCATCATCCTCAAAATCTTGAGATGAATTAGCTACTTGAGATAGTATTACAATACCATTTGTTTCATCATATTCAAATGATTTATTAGGTAAGTAATTAATAGTAGCATTGTATTCTTCAGTTCCTGTTGTAACAGTTGGTCCTATAGTTCCTCCAAATGATAAAGCAGTAGTTTGTGTTCCTGCTCCTGCATTTTCTGCTACGTTTGATCCTAAAGCTTCTGCTGTTGACCAAGCAGTACCATTATATTTTTCAGTACATGATGAAGTACTAGAACCACCTGGTGCCCCACCAAAAGCTAAAGCAGCATCTTGTGTTCCTGCTCCTGCTAAAGACTCTCTTGCTACTTGCATAGCTCCACCTGTTGACCAAGCTGTACCATTATATTCTTCTGTACAAGCACAGTCACCACCTGATCCAACACCACCAAATGCTAAAGCCGAATTTTGTGTTCCTGCTCCTGCTAAACCATATCTTGCTACTGCTAAAGCTCCTCCTGTTGACCAAGAGGTACCATTATATTCTTCTGTACATGAGCAAAAACTAGTTAATTTACCTCCAAAAGCTAAAGCCGAATTTTGTGTTCCTGCTCCGGCTAAAATACCTCTTCCACCACTCAAATTACCTCCTGTTGACCAAGCGGTACCATTATATTCTTCTGCATCAGAAAGATAAGAATTCAATGCAACCTTACCACCAAAGGTTAAAGCAGCAGTTTGTAATCCTACTCCACCAGCTGAAAATCTTGATTGTGCTAAAGCTCCTCCTGCTGACCAAGCGGTACTGGTATATTCTTCTGTACATGATACTATACCAGTATTAGTACACCCCCCAAATGCTAAAGCAACATTTTGTTTTCCTGCTCCTGCTAATTGTTTTCTTCCTGTTGATAAAGCCCCCCCTGTTGACCAACTAAATGTTGGTGTAACTAATGTATATTCTTCTGTTGCAGCGGTTATTGAATAATCACTATCATTTCCACCAAATGCTAAAGCAGAAGTTGATGTTCCTGCTCCTCCTAATTGTGATATTCCTTTTGATAAAGCTGTTCGTGTTGACCAAGCGGTACCATTATATTCTTCTGTGCAACTGAGCGATGGGTTACAATAACCACCAAATGCTAAAGCCGAATTTTGTGTTCCAGCTCCTGCTAATTGTCTTCTTGTTACTTGTAAAGTACCACCTGTTGACCAAGCGGTACCATTATATTCTTCTGTAGATGCTAAATTACCAGTCCCACCAAAAGATAAACCTGCATTTTGTGTTCCTGCTCCAGCATTCTCCTCTACAGCATTTTGTAAAGCTCCCCCTGTTGACCAAGCGGTACCACTATATTCTTCTGTACATGTTACGTAACTGGATGGCCCTCCCCCAAATGCTAAACCTGCATTTTGTGTTCCTGCTCCTGCTAATTTAGGTCTTGCTACTTGCATAGCTCCACCTGTTGACCAAGCGGTACCACTATATTCTTCTGTACATGAGAGATTTCCACTAGAAAAATTCATACCACCAAATGCTAAACCTGCATCTTGTGTTCCTGCTCCTGCTAAATTATATCTTGCTACTGCTAAAGCTCCTCCTGCTGACCAAGCGGTACCATTATATTCTTCAGTGCATGTAGCTGCTGCAAAAGTATTATCTCTTCCCCCAAATGCTAAAGCAGCATTTTGTGTTCCTGCTCCTGCTAAATTTTGTATTTGATTGATTAAATTCCCTCCAGTTGCCCATCCTGAAATTTCTGCTTCAGCACTTCCAGACATATAAGTGAAATCTACTGAACCTGTTACTAAAAGAGATCCAGTAACATCACTTGAACCAGAAATATCTAAATTACCAGTTGTATCATCGTAATCAAATGTTTTTTTAGGGGTGTAAGTAGTAGTAATACTATATTCTTCCGTACATGATAGATATGCATTACTAGCATTTTTACCTCCAAATGCTACAGCAGAAGTTGATGTTCCTGCTCCTCCTAATTTACTTCTTCCGTTTCCTAAATTTCCTCCACCTGACCAAGCGGTACCATTATATTCTTCTGTACATGAGCAAAAACTACTTAATTTACCTCCAAAAGCTAAAGCCGAATTTTGTGTTCCAGCTCCTGCTAAACTATATCTTGCTACTGCTAAAGCTCCCCCTGTTGACCAAGATGTACCATTATATTCTTCTGTTTTATTAGAAGTACTAAACGCTTCATATCCACCAAATACTATTCCAGAAGTCTGTGTTCCGGCTCCTGCTAAACTATATCTTGCTGTTATTAAAGCTCCTCCTGCTGACCAAGCGGTACCATTATATTCTTCTGTGCATGCAGTTGCAGAAAAATTATACCCCCCAAATGCTATTCCAGAAGTCTGTGTTCCGGCTCCTGCTAAATACATACGTGCTGTTGATAAAGCTCCTCCTGCTGTCCAAGAGGTACCATCATATTCTTCTGTACAAGCACATTCACCACCTGATCCAGCACCACCAAATGCTAAAGCAGCATCTTGTGTTCCGGCTCCTGCTAAACTATATCTTGCTGTTATTAAAGCTCCTCCTGATGACCAAGCGGTACCATTATATTCTTCTGTGCATGATACTATACCAGTATTAGTACACCCCCCAAATGCCAAACCTGCATCTTGTGTTCCAGCTCCTGCTAAAGCCTCTCTTGCTACTTGTAAAGCTCCACCTGTTGACCAAGTAGCAGCACCAGCACTTCCAGATAAATAAGAAAATTCTACTGAACCTGTTACTTCAAATGATCCAGAAATATCTACTTGTGGGGTTGATATAGCACCTGTAAAGGTGGCATCACCATCGGATGCTATAGTTAGTTTAACAGTAGAAGTTAATCCGTTAAAGAATTGTATAGGTGAATCATTTACGACACCCATTCCAACAGCTTGAGCTAAAATACCAGTTGCTAAGGTATCAGGAGTAGATCCACCATTAAATATATAAGCACTTTGTGCTGAATTTCTTAGCCAAATTCTTGAACTAACATTTGCTTGATTATTTATTTTTACTACATTTTCATTTGCTAGACCAGAACCCTCTACTGATAGTTTATTATCAACTCCAGTAGTATTAGAATCACCAATACCAACATCACCTGAGGATGAAATAAAGATTTTAGTTAAATCATTAACTGCTAAATGTAAATTTTGTAATTGAGTAGTTCCTATATTAGCACTATTAGTAGTAGAATCAGTAAAGAAAACTCCTACATTAGTGGCTACACCTGCTTGAAAATTACCTAATGAATTTTCTAATTTAATACCTTGATAACCAGTTGTTGCTCCTTTACCTTGATACACAAATGCATCATTTCCTTCAACTTGAGCATCACCCTGTACTAATAAACTACCAGTTATTTGAGCATCTCCAATATAAGGAAAAGGTGTAGCTCCACTAGTACCTTGTGCTCCTGTATCACCACTAGTACCTTGTGTTCCTGTATCTCCTTTATCTCCTCTATCTCCTGTTGTTACAAAAGAAACTACAACATCATCACTATTAGAAAATGGGGCGGATGCTGAAGAAGCTTCAATCGATATATCTATTGTCCACCAACCTGTATTATTAGTTAGATCTGAGATAGCAAATAATAAAAATGTATTAGCATTAGTTTTACTAGAAACCCTTACATGACCTTTGACAGCTGAAGTAACAGCATCAATAGAAGTCATAAATGTATTAATACTACTACCATTATCATCTGTAGCATCTATATACATTTCTGTAGCAGTATTTTGTGTAGTATTATTTAAGGCAACTTCACCAGTTCCTGGATCAACAGCTGATGTACCTGAGTCAAAAGTATAATCAAAACTTGCCCCACCAAATGTACCATCTGTACCTGTTTCACCTTGTGTTCCAGTTTCTCCTTGAGTACCAGTTTCTCCTTGTGTTCCTTGAGTACCTTGAGTTCCTTGAGTACCAGTTTCACCTTGTATTCCTTGAGTACCTTGTGTGCCAATTTCACCTTGTACCCCTTGAGTACCTTGAGCACCTTGAGCTCCAGAATCGGCATCTACCCACATTGAACCTGTTACAGTGGAAGAAAATACTTGACCCATTGTGCCAGTATTTCCATCTGTATCAAGTAAAGATGCTGAGAGTATAAGTTGATCAGTTATTGATAATGATCCAGTTAATGATAATTCACTCATATAATTTATTTATTAATATTATTGTATTCTTATTGCTATAAAATTTCCACTTCTATATAAACCACCTAGAGGTACTCCTCCAGCTGCTGCTGCTGTATCATCTGCATAATTTTTATTTAAATAAATATTTGCTAGTACTAAATTTCCATCAGTTTTTGATTCAAAAGTATCAGCAGTTAAAGGAGTGGATGATAGTTCTTCTGTGAGTCCAATAATAGATGTGTTATTATATCCACCAAATGATAGTGCTGAGGTGTCTGTTCCTGCTCCTGCTCCATTTCTTACTACATTACCTAAAGCAGGTCCTGCTGACCAAGATGAACCATCATATTCTTCAGTACAAGTTACAATAGAATATGAAGCATTTTCACCACCAAATGCTAAACTTGCATTTTGTGTTCCTGCTCCTGCCAATTGGTATCTTGCTACTAACATAGCTCCACCTGTTGACCAAGTACTCCCATTATATTCTTCTGTACATGATGCAGCTAATGATATAAAACCCCCAAATGCTAAACCTGCATCTTGTGTTCCTGTTCCTCCTAAATTTTCTCTTGCTACTTGTAAAGCTCCACCTGTTGACCAAGCGGTACCACTATATTCTTCTGTACATGATAAAATGCCGAAACTATTATCTATTCCACCAAATGCTAAACCTGCATCTTGTGTTCCTGCTCCTGCTAGAGAACTTCTTGCTATTTGTAAAGCACCACCTGTTGACCAAGCGGTACCACTATATTCTTCTGTACAAGAAACAGAATTACCATTATATCCACCAATAGCTAAACCTGCATCTTGTGTTCCTGTTCCTGCTAAACTTTGTCTTGCTACAGCCATAGCTCCTCCACCTGACCAAGCAGTACCATTATATTCCTCTGTACAAGTTAAATATTGAGCTGAACCTAAAACTTCACCTTTACCTCCAAAAGCTAAACCTGCGGTTTGTGTTCCAGCTCCTGCTAAAGCATATCTTGCTTGTGATAAAGCTCCACCTGTACTCCAAGATGAAGTTCCACCCCCTGGTAGTGAAGTAGAAATAATAGCTGAACCTGATATATCCATTGAACCAGTAAAGTTACTTGAACCAGAAATGGTTGTATCACCAGTTGTATCATCATAATCAAATGTTTTTTTAGGAGTATAAGTAGTGACAGGTCCAGTAAATTCTTCAGTTGTATTTGTAAATCCACTACCCCCTGTTCTACCTCCCACTGCTATGGTTGAAACACTTGTTCCTGATCCCCCTAATCTATCTTTTGCTATGTTCATAGATACTCCTGCTGACCAAGATGAACCATTATATTCTTCTGTGCAAGTTATTATAGTAAAGGATGCATTATAACCACCAAATGCTAAACCTGCATCTTGTTCTCCTGAGGATCCTAAATAATATCTTGCTGTTGCTAAAGCTCCTCCTGTTGACCAGGAAGTGCCATTATATTCTTCAGTAGTAGCTATAATAAGATTAGTTCCTGAAGGTCTACTTAAACCTGCAATTGATAAGGCAGCATTTTGCGTTCCTGCTCCACCCGCAGCCGACCTTGGTGTTGACATAGCTGATGCTACAGTCCATGAAGTACCATTATAAGTTTCAGTGCAACATGAGGTAGTTATTCCACTCGGATCACCTCCAAAAGCTAAACCAGCATTTTGTGTTCCTGCTCCTGCTAAAGTTTTTCTTCCTACTTGTAAAGTACCACCTGTTGACCAAGAAGAACCATTATATTCCTCTGAAGTATCTAGAAAATTAACAGTATTACTTGATCCACCAAATATTAAACCTGCATTTTGTATTCCTGCTCCAGCTTGTAGATTTTTTGCTGTTGATAAAGTTCCTCCTGTTGACCAAGATGAACCATTATATTCTTCAGTTGTATCAACGCGAACTCCTCCAAATGTAGGACTAAAGCATTGACCTCCAACTGATAGAGCAGAAGTTGATGTACCTATTGAGGTATTTTCTTTAACTGCTGTTGTTAAATTTCCTCCTGATGTCCAAGCAGAAGTTCCAGAAATACTTCCAGACAAATATAAAAATTCAGATGAACCCGTAACTATTAAACTACCTGTTATATCGGCTGAACCAGTATATGGAAAAGTTTCTATACCATCAATACCTTGAATACCTTGTGTTCCTTGAGTACCTTGTGCCCCTGTATCTCCTTTTTGTCCTTGAGTACCTGATCCACCTGTTATTCCTTGGATACCTTGTGTTCCTTGAGTACCTGTTTCTCCTTGTACTCCTTGAACACCTTGTACTCCTGTCTCTCCTTGTATTCCTTGTATACCTTGAGTACCTGTTTCTCCTTGGATACCTTGAATTCCTTGTATACCTGTTTCCCCTTGTATTCCTTGAATACCTTGTGATCCTACACCTATTTCTCCTTTAGTACCTGTCGAACCTTGAATACCTTGTGTACCTGTTTCTCCTTGGATACCTTGAGTTCCTTGTGTACCTGTTTCTCCTTGTATTCCTTGTATACCTTGTGTACCTGTTTCTCCTTGTATTCCTTGTATACCTTGAGTACCTGTTTCTCCTTGTATTCCTTGGGTACCTTGAATACCTTGTGCTCCTTTATCTCCTCTATCTCCTGTGGTTACAAAAGAAACTATAATATCATCCGCATTACTAAAAGGAGATGTTGCTGAACCTGCTTCATTTGTTATATCTAAAGTCCACCAACCTGTATTATCTGTTAAATCTGAAATAGCAAATGTTAAAAATATAGATGCATCAGATTTTTCTGCTATTCTAACATGACCCTTAACAGCTGAGGTAACACTATCAATAGTTGAAAGTGTAGAATCTATATTATTCCCATCATCATCTGTATTATCAATATAAAGTGCTGTAGCGCTATTTTGTGTAGTGTTATTTAGGGCAGCTTTTCCAGTTCCAGGATCAGCAGCTGTAGTAGTAGTATCAAAAGTATAATCAAATGAGTTACCACCAAAGTTACCATCTGTACCTGTAGTACCTTGAACACCTGTTTCTCCTTGTATTCCTTGGGTACCTTGTGTTCCTTGTATCCCTTGTACTCCTTGGGTACCTTGTATGCCTGTTTCTCCTTGTACTCCTTGAGTACCTTGTGTCCCTTGTATCCCTTGTACTCCTTGGGTACCTTGTATGCCTGTTTCTCCTTGTATTCCTTGGATACCTTGAGATCCTGTATCTCCTTTAGTACCTGTTTCCCCTTGTATTCCTTGTATTCCTTGTGTACCTGTTTCCCCTTGTATTCCTTGTGAACCTTGAGTACCTTGTGTTCCTTGAGTACCTTGTGTACCTTGAGGACCAGAACCTGGATTTATCCATACTGAACCTGATACTGTAGATGATAAAACTTGACCATCTGCTCCTGTTCCTCCTTGACCATCTTTAAGTGAGCCTGATACTGCTAAAGATCCTGTGATTACACCATCACCTTGGGAAATAAAACCTTTTCTGATAATAAATTCATCTGCCTGCATAATGTGTTCCTTTTTTCACTGTCCAAAAGGTAAGTCTATAGGTAAGTATTCTATTTACATATAAATATTAGCAG
>Ga0206127_1005864_pt1 | contig 10196 bp, 11 predicted proteins | sample Helgoland_Spring_6_FD_148646 | JGI IMG/M metagenome (GOLD analysis project Ga0206127, IMG submission 148646) | Pelagic subsurface seawater microbial communities from Kabeltonne, Helgoland, North Sea - Helgoland_Spring_Bloom_20160419_1 | ecosystem: Environmental > Aquatic > Marine > Epipelagic ...
CGCACGTATCTGCAAAGACCGTTCAGGAGCGGTACAATATTAGCCGTTCATCTCTCTATAGATGGCAGGACAACCCTGAGATTGGTTTCCCTAAACCCATAAAAATTGGGCATCGCATTTTGTGGCGCGAGGCCGATTTGGACGCTTTCGATCAGCGTATCGCAGCAGCATAATCATAAGGACAATTCAATGAATAACTCAGCAGGCGGTTTGCCTGAACAATCCCGCTATGACTTCGATGGGCTTACAGGAGTCCTGGAAAACCTCTTCCCCTACTGCCTTGAACTGCAAGAGGATGGCCGCTGGCGGCTTCTAAATAGGAACTACCAGCCTATCGGGTGCCGGACGCTAGACAGGTCGGGCAACGAAGTCATGCAGTTCTCTTTCCGCTTAAAGGGTTTTGGCCCCGCTCGAAGGAGGGCGCTTTGTGTTCACGGTCGAGGTGGGAACAAGATCCACCTCTATAACGGTGGTTGCTGGCCGACTCTAAGCCCCGAGCATAAGGCAGCATACCTCAAAAAAATCGCAATCCTTATACCGATGGAAACACGGGAGGAACGGTGGTGATGCTCCCAGATAGATTCATATTGTACCGTCGCGAGAAAATCGCGGGAACTCGGAAATGGAACAAGATCCCCTGTGATATTTCCGGGAAAACGATTGATGCAAATGCCCCCAGAAACTGGAAGCCACATGCAGATGTGGCTCCCTATGCCAAATGGGACGAAAACCAGCCCAGCGCACCCTACGGCATCGGTTTTGTCCTGAATGGGGACGGCTGGTGGTTCTACGATCTGGACAATTGCTTTGTCGAACAATGCTGGTTGCCTTGGGCGGATGCCGCATTTCAGTCCTTCAAAGGCGCGCTGGGCGAGGTATCCAGCAGCGGCACAGGGCTGCATGCCTTGGGCAAGTGTGATCCCAGAAAACTGCAAGATCGTCGTCATAAATGGGGCAAAGAAAAGGGCCAGGAACAGGAATGGTACTGTGACAAGCGGTTCGTTGCGCTTTCCAAGGAAGGGCTGTCGCCCATAGGCGGCAAATATACGGACAAGGACTGGACAGCCCAGCTCTTGAACTTGGTTCCACAGAAGCATCAATTGGGTTCTCTGCCTGAGGGACGCGACCCCACTTATACCGGCCCCGAAGATGACGATTTGCTAATCGACAAAATGCTGGCTTGCCAGTCTGTTTCTGGTGCATTTGGAGGCGTTACTCTCAAGAGCTTGTGGGAAGCTGACACTGAGCGGCTGTCGCAGAAGTGGCCTGCAAATTCCGGCAAAGATGGCTTCGATCATAGTAGCGCTGACGCTGCACTGTCTTCACATCTCGCGTTTTGGACAGGAAAAGATTTGCCGCGCATGGACCGTTTATTCCGTCGTTCAGGTTTAATGCGGGACAAGTGGGATCGGAAAACAGGCCAGTCAACATATGGGAGAATTACATTGGAGCAAGCAGCACGCCTTTGCAACAAAGTGTATTCTCATTCCAATACGTTGCTTCCGGGAATGTCTGCTGGCGATGATGATAGTCACGTTTGGGAACCGCTTCCGAGCGTCTTTGTGAGCAACGAACAATTGCCGCCACCAGACTTGGATGTTCATGGGTTCTTTCCTCAGGAACTTGCTGATTGGATTGAGGATTCAGCATTAAGTAAGAGCGCGCCGAGAGACTATGTGGCCTTTGGCTTGCTTGCTGCATGCGCCTCTTTGATCGGGAACGCACGGTGTGCGATGCCTCAAAAGGGATGGAAACAACCGACCGTTTCCTGGGTAATGTGCATCGGCAATCCGTCATGTGGGAAAAGCCCAGCGCTGGATGCCGTGATGTCGGTTATGCAACAGCTTGCGCGGCCACTAAAGAAGCAAGCCGAACAGGAGTGGGCCAAGTGGATGGGCGAAAAGTCCTTGGCTGATTTGGCTGAGGCTGATTGGAAAAAGAAAGTGAAGGAGGCCTTCGCCAAAGACGCCCAACCTCCCGAGCAACCAGAGGCAATGAGACTGTCACAGGAGCCGCATGTTCCTCGTCTTGTGATTGGAGACATAACAATCGAACGCTTGGCGCAAATCTTGGCTCGTCAGCCAAAGGGGGCTTTGCAGTACCGAGATGAACTCACAGGATGGCTCCAAAGCTTTCAGCGCTATAGCAGTGGTTCGGACAAGCCCTTTTGGTTGGAAGCCTATGGTGGGCGCGCATATACGGTTGAGCGTGTCGGCAGAGAGCCGGTCGCGATCAATCAGCTATTATTGTCGATTGTCGGCGGTATCCAGCCAGACAAATTGGAAGCTCTTATCGTGAATACCGAAAACGATGGTTTTTTGGCTCGGTTTCTACCAATCTGGCCAGATTCGGTTCCCTTAAAAAAACACTCTTCGGCAGTTGATAATCAGCCAGTTTTGAACACTCTAAAAAGGCTCAGCACACTAGAGATGGGGAAGGATACAGAGGGTGATTTTTCCAGTGTGAATGTTGCATTTGAAAGCAAAGCTGAGGAACGATTTTTCAAATTCCGGACGGACTTGGCAGTCGAAGCTGAGCAGGCATCTGGCCACTTCGAGTCATTCCTCGGTAAATTACCGGGTGTAACCGCGACCCTGTGTCTTTTACATGCCTACATGCGCTGGGCAAATTCTGATAGTTCCCAGGAGCCACACAGAATTGAATTGTCCGATGTGAATGCTGCGATAAGCCTGACTTTTGATTATTTGATCCCAATGGCTCGTCGTGTTTATGCAGCCTACTGCCTCCCCCCTAACTTGAGGGAAGCTGCATTATTGCTCGAAGTCATCAAAAGGCAAAATTGTGATGAGATTAGCAAACGGGACTTGCAGAGGGCGTTGGGTGGAAAGTATCAAGGGCGAGATGCATTCGAACGCCAACTCAAAGAACTGGTTGCCGCTGGGGTGTTACGTGACGCCACAGAGAAATCAGGTTCCAGTGGCGGTCGCCCAAGTGCGAGATTCTTGGTCAACCCGTACACGCTTCGTAGAGAATAGGTCCTGACAGCATGACAGAAATGACAAAACCGATTACGTGAACAAGTATTGTCGGTTTTGTCCCTGTGTCACGACGCTATAGTCTTGGCTCTGCCCTTAAGACTGGTCCATTTTCTACTACTGGAACTTTTCTTGATAGTTTCGATCTGGCCGGCCTCTCAAATACTAGAATGTAGCCTGTTCCTAGCGTCCAAAGGCCGAGCGTAACTAAGAGCAGCAACAGGCGCAAAATCCACAGTATTAAGTTGATGTGGTCTGGAATGACTTCTGCCAGGTTCCAGCCATCTGCGTTCATCTTTAATATATTGTTTTCCAGTTTGCCTCGATGGCTTCCAACTAGGAGACCAATGATGCCGCCAGAAAAGCTGACTCTGATAACTTTGTTTTGTTTTGAAAAGCCCATTTCATTCATTTCAAGAAATCATCCAAATTTAAAATAATACTTCTGTCGCTAAGAAACTGTCGCTGTCGCGCGTTACCCGCGTGTGGCCGTTCTTTCAGAGGACCCGTCAGCATAGGATCAATTTTTATCAGCGGCTTTCAATTTGGTCTTCAGCCCTTCCAAATCACGCTTCAATTCCTCCATGCTTTTCGAGTAGTCCGCTGGCAGAACATCGGTCATTTCATTGTCCACAGTGCTATCGAAAGTGCCATACTTAGTTGGCGAAGGGACATCCGAACTATCGTTATTTGTAGCAGGTTCCTCGCTCAAAAAAAACGTTATGCCAACGCCAATCGGCCCGAATAGAAATCCAAATAGCGTCGCCAGTGGCGCTTTGCTTGGCGCGCGATCTCTAGCAATGAAATAACAAAGACCAGCACACAAAACCCATAAGGTAAATAATACATCAAAATTCATTTTAAGACCTTTCAATGGCTTTCTAGGAAACGATCCTGGACCGTTCTTTGCCTCATATCCCGTTGTTGCGGTGAAACGAAACGCTCGCCCCTTCAGCCAAGCATGATAAAAAAAGTTGCGCGGAAGATTCCCTAGAGTTGTAAGTAACCCCTATACCATGGCAGCGGAGAAGCCAAACATTTCATTAACAACAGTTTTTTTAGCAGCCTAATCTGATTGACCAAAATCGCTGAGTCGAGTGGGTGGGCGAGTCCCGATGGTCAAATTTTGGTATGTAGTGGTTTGCCTCTCAATAACTTGAAAATGCCCCAAAATGCGCTTTCTCAGTTGATTTCAAATTGTCCCGAATATCTGGCGAGATGCTTTTGATACTGGATAGCTTTATATCAACCAATCCGCACTTTTGCTTACTATAAGCGGCAATCCATTTTATGCCTGAATCTCTGAGTTTCGGGCCATTTAAAACTTTAGTTAAAGAGAAGACGCCGACTTTCAAATCGCACAGGTCAAGTGTTTCAAGTTCACCGTCATGGCGAGTTCGCACCACCGTGAAAGTGTCTCGCTCATTTATTCCTGTGATATCAGGAAGGTCACTGTGACGGGTTACAGGAATAAGCAAGTCTGATCGTTTCGCCGCTGCTTCTAGAGCGGCCAAATAATCACGAGTGCATTTCTTAGCGCTGGTGATGGATCTGAGTAGCTTTTCGTCCGAGGTCCTACAATATAGCTGCAAGGTTTCGCCGTCGAACGTTTCGACACGGACTTCTGCAAAAACATCAAACCGGGTCTGATTTCCAGAGTAGTCACCTATCTCAGAACCTAAACCTACCGACAATCGAAATTCGCTAAAGACAATCGCACCTTTGTCGCTGAAGTTTTCCCAGCGAAGAAAGTGACCAATTTTCAGCTCGTTGTGACCCGAAAACTCTACATCTAGATCATAATCTTGGGCCATTTTGATTAGCGGCTGGCACTTTGACACGATAAGCTCTTCCGATCTGGACAGATTTTTGTATGGAAGTTCGAGAAAGAAGTTTTGATACGGCGTCTCAACTTCACAGTATTCATTCAAATGCTCAGGTGTCCGATTTCGAAATATCGGTTCAATGTTGGTTTCTTGAGATGCTGACGCAGTATGGCGCTCTTTTTCGTACCCATGTCGAGGCGAACGCAAGTGGTTTTGTTGTGAAACGAACCGGTCGAGGGCCACATCTTGTTTGTTCTTTCGATCATTGCCGAAAGACCGGATTACAAAAAACAAAAATGCGACCACTAAAGATATCAGAACGAACAATTCCACCAGGACAGATGTTCATAAAACCAACACTGACTCAACCCGTTCAACAGGGTGGTCAGAAGGGTGGATAGAAATCTCTAAAAGATCTCTACATATTTGCAAATGATAGATTTTTATAAAATTATTGGTGCGGGCGGTGGGAGTCGAACCCACACGGGCATACGCCCAACAGATTTTAAGTTTTGATTCAGGGCACTTTTTACGGCCTTTTGCGCCTTATAGCGGTCCGCAAGTCCATATAAACACGACATAAAACTCTTATGCGCCTCAGATCGACCTGAGGCAACCTAATCAGAAACGGGCCCGAGTTCGGGCTAACCGTCAGATTGCATAGGAGAAACGCCTCATGGCAACCAAACTCACGCAAAGCGTGGTGGACAAAATCCGCCATGACCAAAAGCCGGGCAAACAGATATATGACGCCGCTGTCAGTGGCTTAAGGATCGTCGTTGGTAAGAACAGCGCCAGTTATAAATTGGTAGGCCGGATCAATGACGGTACTGACCTCTATATCTCACTTCTCATTGGTCGCACTGATGAGGTGTCACTGAAATCAGCCCGAGAACGCGCTCACGAGCTGCGGACGATATTGCGCCGTGGCGAAGACCCGAGAACACCCAAGGCCACGATACCCAACTTAAAGCAGGTCGCTGACGCATACTTTGCAACACGCGGTCAGGAGCTGAGCACGCGAACCTTGGCGTGGTATAAAGCAAAGGTGGATGGATCACTTTCAACGCTGAAAAAAATCCCGGTGGACAGGATTGATCGTGCAACAGTACGTGCCTTGCATGAAAAGCTGACCCGCAAGACTGGCCCCTGTGACGCCAACGGCGCGATTCGGGTTCTGAAGCTGCTGATCAACGATGCCGCAAGAACGCATGATTTGCCTCCAAACCCGGTGACGCGAGGTGTTCGGATGAACCAAGAGAGACCAAGGGATTGGGCGATTGGCCCAGATGATATGCCCTTGCTATGGCAACAATTGGATGAGTTGGAAGATCGGGTGCGTCGCGGTTGTTGGCTTGTGATGCTATTGACTGGTTTGCGTCGAGGCGACGCACAAACGATGAAGTGGGAACATCTGGATCAAGATGGAGTTCTGTCGGTGCCATCACCCAAAGGTGGTGAGGCCAAGGCGTTCAAAATGCCCCTGCCTCGGCTGCTCATCCAAGAATTGGGTGAAGTGCGGGATTTGACAAGGCCGCTGGAAAGCCCATTTGTCTTTCCGTCAACGGGTGCAAAAAGCGGTCACATCGAAAATATGTCGCGCACAAAAGGTTTTCCGTATGCCCCTCATATGATGCGTCACACCTACCGGACGCATGCGATGGAGGCTGGGGTGGATTTTCAGACGGTGACGCTGCTGCTGAACCACGCCAATCCGCATGTATCGTTTAACTATGTCACGAGGGCACATCTGTTGGGGCATATGCGGGAGGCACAGGAGGAGGTTTGTGCCAGGTTGGCGTCATTCAGGTAACAACGGTCACCATATGTAAACAAATTGATAGAATGTCAGCTTCGATTCCAAACTACCTGATGCTGCGCAGACCAACAATGTTGGTCATGTCGCCAATTTGGTCACTCATGCTACCAAGTGATCCACCGCGTACGGCAAGTCTGACCAGCATACTCCGTCTTTTTTTGCAGTTCCATCATAACGATATGGGAACTCACGACATTGATGCCTTTGCTGCCCATAGGTGTGCCAGCTTCTGAAACGAGTTTCTCGTAAAGCGCAGGATTTTCGGATTTTAGAACCAAGCCAGTGTCTTTCCGCCAGGCAAACCAGAAATCATCTTGGGGATTGGCTTCTTCTGCAAGCCCGTGAACCGTTGTTTCGGTTGCAAAGAACGGCCATGCATCCCCTAGCAGCAACGAGTTCCCGTTGTTAAATTTGGGAACAATGTCCGGCCTGAAATATGGCCTACTCAGGTCAATCAGGGCCTGTTTTCCGATATTCAATCCGTTGGGAAGACGGACGCAGGATGTTGGAACTCCCCAGAAGAAACTCGACATGAAGACCGCAGCGACTATCCCAACAGCTAAATATGACCGAAATTTATCCATAGGCGCTCCGCGCAGTGTTCAAATAAATTTGCCCGCTCAACGTTCCTGACCAATCATCAGTTATCGAGTACGGTTCGCCGGTATGAATCCCAAGCCGTTGAGGTCCGCGCGGCGGAAGGCCTGTGCGTCCTCTAAGGTAGTTATCGAGCGGCCTGTGGATGTTCTCAAAGATAGTCTCGCCGGGATCAACCACCTCAACACCAATGTCGGCTGGATCAGCAAACTCGTCCCTCAAATAGAAGTCAAATGATCCTTCTATGGTCAAAATGCCGTTCTGCTCCAAAACGCTACCTGAAAACTCGCCCCCGATCACTGTATCTCCGATACTGAAAACAACGCCCGTCATATTGTAGGTGTTGTAAAACGTATCGGAGATACTGCCGTTGCGTCTGGCGCGTGCGAGCCTGACAGTCTGGTTCTTCAACTTGTTTTCCACCTCAGACATGTATTGATCAACGATTGCCGAAAGGTGGCCAGTTTCACGCACGGTGACGCCTCTGCCGTTGCCACGATAGTAATGGCGAACGAAGTCCCTGCTACTCCACGCGGCACCTCCGCCTGAAACACCCTGTAATGTGATTTCCATAAACTCCGAAGCTTCAGGCAGATATGGTTCTGCGGTGCAGCGGCACCCGTAGTCTTCCCCCGGATTTCCACCTTGTGGCGGGTCATTCCACGAAAACACCTGTCCTTCCCGTGCAGCATGGGTTGAACGAACTTTTCCGTCACGCCTCGTGCGCCAAATGTAGTGTGTAGTAGGTCGCTCCTGCTTGATCGACCACTCTATAGGCGTACCTTTTCTTAAGTACGCTTGAAATGCTTTCTGATAAAGCTGTCGGTCAATGCGCATTTCACATTTCTCCAGGAAAGAATTTTCCTACAGTATTCAGTCTCCGGTTAAGAATTGGGAAACCATGCGTTCTGGCAATTAATTTTCATTTATCACCATTGCCGCCGAAACGGGTGTGTTTCAATCATTTGCCCGCCGTGATCAATCTAAGGTTTCATCACCTTAGCAGAATCAGCCACCAATTTGGTTAAGAAGCAACGGGTTACATTGAGCTACAACAAGGTCAAAATCAAAGCATGTCAATCAACCCAAGGGAGCCAAGACATGCAACATCAAGAGATTTTGGAACGGCTTGAGCGTATAGAAACGGCGATCACAGCACCGCCCCAAGAATACCTGAGCATCAAGCAAGCTGCCGACTTCATCGGTGTCAGCCGTCAAACATTGGACCTGTGGCGCATGAACGCCGAAGGCCCTGCTGTTCACCGTGTCGGCACTCGCGTCTTGTATTCTGTTGCTGATCTTCGCGCTTATATGGATGATCGACGGCATGAGGCAATGCAATGACTGGCTCACGCAGCAAGGCCACTCATATGCATGATCTGATCCGCAAATATGACGCTGAGAACTGGCCTGGGAAAACAGTGTCAGACGAGAATGCAATGCGAATTGAAATTGCTGTTCAGGCAGCAATTGCGGGTTCTCGATTTGGAATTTTCCAACGTGATTTGACCGCAGGCTGCGCTGAGATTGATTGGCAGCATAATCATCCCATGACCTTGTGGACAGTGGCACTTTACGCCGGCGTATTTCCTGTCTGCGAGATGCCACGCGAAATACGCCGTACCGATGGTCTCATTCACTTTGCGGAGCCATCAGTCGCATTAGAGCATTCAAAACTCGACTTATTTTGGAGTGATCGTGATTTAGTTTGCCTCGCGCTAAAGCGATTGGAAACCTCATATTTACCAACGGGACCCCAAGGTCAGCGCTCGGGTCTACGACCTTACCAAGGTTGGTGAGGTCAATCGGCATGCCCCTAACAACCCGTTAAGTCAGCGCACGCACACCCGATTCGTTGATATCCCCGCACTATGCCCCCCTGATATCCTGCCACTAAGTGATCGCAGGTCGCCTGTTTGCCAGCGTTGGACGCCCCGACGTTCCTCGTTGGCATACGAGGCAGTTAAACTGCGGCACTGTTTGAACGTAACAAGCGGGTCACAAGACCATCATCAAGCAACCCGCTCAGTCAGGAACATAAGGAGCATATACCATGTCCTGTAATATTGAAGATAACGCACCACCCTATCCAACCACACCATCGTTGAGCGATCTGCTCACCCCAGCCCAAACAGCCCGTTTGACGGGCCATCCAGCAACCGTTCTGGCGGTTTATCGAAGCCGCCGCAATACGGGCCAATCATCTGATGCCGGGCCTGATTTCATCAAACATGGCACAGCCGTCTTTTATCCCAGATCGGCTGTCGAGACCTACATTGCAGGGAGGGGCTAAAATGACCGAACAGGTAGACCCAACCCAAATGGCCCCGCTTTCTGAGGCCAGTTACACCCTGATTACTTTGCATCGCTGGGACGCAAAAACGAAGTGCCCTCGCACTGGCAAACTTCGCATTCGGGGGAAATCACCAATCCACACAGATTGGACGAAGCGCCCGTATCACAATTCTGACGCACTAGAACACGCTGCAAACGGCGGCAATGTTGGTGTGCGCCTCACAGCAAGTGACCTCGTCGTGGATGTTGATCCACGGAACATAGACGGTGGGCAACAAGGAATATTGCCTACATTAAAAGCCATTGGCCTCAAGCCAGACCATTTTCCAACCGTGCTGACTGGTGGAGGTGGCTTGCACCTCTACATGAGCAAACCATCTCATCTTTCCATTGTTGACGGGTTGCCTGATGTTCCCGGGATCGAGTTCAAAACCTTTGGTCGGCAAGTCGTGGCTCCTGGTTCAGTGCATCCATCTGGCAAGCCATATTCATGGTCTTCGGTGCCGGATGACTTGTGGCTAGGCGCACCCAAGGCACCCGAAAAGCTTCTGCGGCTCATTCGTAGACCCAAACGACTTGTTGCCCTGTCTGGGCAAGGCATTGGGGAACATCCACCAGAAGAAATTGCAGCAATCTTGGCCAAACTGGACCCAGAAGATTTTC
>Ga0206127_1005868_pt1 | contig 10188 bp, 5 predicted proteins | sample Helgoland_Spring_6_FD_148646 | JGI IMG/M metagenome (GOLD analysis project Ga0206127, IMG submission 148646) | Pelagic subsurface seawater microbial communities from Kabeltonne, Helgoland, North Sea - Helgoland_Spring_Bloom_20160419_1 | ecosystem: Environmental > Aquatic > Marine > Epipelagic ...
GTTCGTGACGCTGCCCACCACCCGGCCGGAAGGCAGTGCCCCATAAAGGGGCACCAAAGGAAGCCTTCCAGCTAAACAACAAAGTTGTTTGGCCAAAACACGAAGTGTTTTAGCTATTTAACTTCCATATGGACTTTGAATTGCTTGGCATACTAAAGAGTAAAAGAAAGCATATGAACGAACTGAGTCATCGTTTCCTGGAATGATATAGTCAATAAATCGATCATTTACTCGAGGATTACAATCAGAATCAACTACTGCAATAATAGGGATACCTACCTTATGAGCCTCACGTAAAGGTTGCTCAAGGCCCGATAAACCAATGGCAAAGATAAGGCTGGGTAACGCTAATCGGTTACCTGTAAGTTGGGATGTGCGGTGTTGGAAACTGCTCGTTTCGTTTGATATTTTGTATGATGTATTAAGCTGGGATTCTGAATGCTCGCCTCCTTTGGTGCACTCTAGACCATTAGATTCCACTATCATTAATCGAGCTGCAGCTGACTCATTTCAATTTGTAAAAGATCCACTAACTCAAGTTTGGCTATCTCCACTAAAAAAAGAAGCGCCTGAGCCGATAGCTGCGTTCTTTAAAATTTCTTCATATGGGTTAGCAGAACGAAGACTAGCACTGATTTTTTCAGGGGAGCTTCCCATTAATAAAATACTGTCAGATCCACACTTAGAGGAAGTGTCAGAAATTACGCGCAAAGCCCGCTTTATACAACTTAACTGTAATGAGACATCAAAAATATGATAATTTGTAGCAAGTCCTGTTACATTTTCAGTAGTTAGTGCTGGGAAGCTACCACAGCGCTCTCCTAAGATATAGGGAGCTATATTTGGATTTCATTTTTTAGACTCGTGTCCCAAATGAGTCTGAGAATTTAAGCATTGTAAGACAGAAAATGCAATGGATCGACATTCTTTTTTAAAAATTTTCTTTCCAAAATCGGGTGCCGAAGGCACCCAGTTGGGCCGTCCATGGACGTACCGACCGGATATCAAATATACCCCGTTATTTTTAGTTTTATATTGCATCATAAAGTTAGTACGATATTTTACGCAATGCAGCGAAAACATGGTATAACTGGATATCTTGATATCCGGTCGGGGGCGAAGCCCCCAACTGGAAACCTTCGGTTAAAATATCTTAGGTATTTAGGCTAGGCCTTCCGGTCGGGTAATTTTATTACCCAACTGGGTGGTTTTACCACCCGGTCGGGAACCTTAAATACCGCAGGTATTGACTGGGCCGTCCGTAGGACGTGCCCGTCGGGGGCACTGCTAAACAACAAAGTTGTCTGAGCCCCCAACTTTGTTAATTAGCTGCCGCGAACCTCCCAGTCGGTACGTCCATGGACGGCCCAACTGGGTAGCATAGCTTACCCGAAACTCCTTTAGGATATAAAATGTAAGTTAGATTTATTATTCACAGCCGTAGGCTGTTAATCCACACACTATGAAAACGAATCAAAGCAAAAAGGGGAATCGAACCCCTAACTTATAAGTATGAATCATACGCTTTGCCAATTAAGCTATTTTGCCTTAATCTTTAATAATGTAGCTAGGTAGCTTCGCTACCTGCCCGGATACCGAAGGTATCCAGCTATCCCTTTTATATCTCTGCCCGGGGAGCGTAGCTTCCCACAAGCGTATACCAGCCTCCCACACAGAGCGTTGAGCCCTTAAATCAAAGGTTCCTTTGGTGCCCCATATGGGGCACCTGATCTTCAACTAGTCAGGTAGCTATGCTCTTTAACGTTCCCTTGGTGCTCGGCAGTTAAATCAAAGATTTTAACCAAAGGGCGCCACGCTTGTAGAGGATTGGTTAAGACAGTTGAGAGCGAAGCCCCCGACCGGTACGTCCCACGAACGGTCCAGTTAAATAGCTGGATACCTTCGGTATCCGGCCAGGTAGCGAAGCTACCTAGCTACGCTATTTGACCGGAAGGCTATGCCTTCCAGTTGGGAACCTTTGATTCCCGACCGGGTGGTAAAATCACCCAGTTGAATGACTACCCTAACCAATCCTCCACGAGGGAGCACCAAGTGTGTCGCCGACGAAGGGCGCCATGTTACATCCATAAGACGCGCCGATCGGATGCCAAAAGCATTCAGTTCAACCAATGAAGTAAAATGAACCAAATATGTCCTGAGATGGATTTGAACCATCGACCTATTGATTTTCAATCAATCGCATCTACCGCTGAGCTATCAGGACATGCTTAAAGATAAGTTCCCCCTGTCAATTGGGGGCTTCCGTTACGCCCTGCGGACGGCCTGGAATATTTCGGGCAGTACGTCCTACGGACGGCCCACTCCTCCACAAGGGAGGACCAAGAGAAGGGCGCCACGATTCCGATCGGATATCTTCGATATCCCACTCGTTAGCGTAATGATAATAATTTATCGTTGCGCTGCGCTTGTCTTCCAATTTTACTATTTGACTACCCTAATTAAATGGATGATTCTAAAAATCCTTTTCATTCGTTTTTTTGGATAGACGATTGAGGTAAGCGCAGATACTCTAATTTTAAGTCTTGATTTGTTCGGATCGCATAGGTATATTTATAATGAGTTTCGAAGTATTTTGATAATTTTTGTAATGAAGAGGCTGACTGTTTAGTAAGAAAACTCTTTTTCGCAGCTTCCTTTGGTGCCCCCTCCACAATTTCTTGTAAACCGACTGGCATATTTTTTTCAAAGGCTTCGCCTTCGGAACCCAACGCTTCAGTTAAAGGTAACACTGTTAGTAATTGATTCATATCATTTAATAGACTGACTGACCCGTAATCGCTACCTAAGGCAAAAACCGAAGATGCTTTATTTTCTTGATTAGAAGGTGAAATTTTCCGATCAGACACTACGCGTTCGGAAGCGAAGCTTCCTTCGGAACCAAAGGTTTCAGGGGAATTGTTAGAGTCACTCGTAATAGCAATATAACCAAACCATGGAAATTTATGTAAGTTATCGCAATTGGGAGTTTTACCACCCGAACGGGTAATTTTATTACCCACAGATACTCCTTGAGTATAGGCAAGTTGGGAACCCTTGGTTCCCGACCGGGTGGTAAAACCACCCAGTTGTTGGCCGTAAGATGTGGATATGTCCTTATTTCGTCAATACAATAAGTCACCCGCTTTTAAGAATAAATTACTCGATGCCACCTTGGCAATTTCGCTGACTTTGTGGAGGTTAGCGAAACTACCTAAACGATCTTTACAATTAATAATACCAATGTGTTTGTGTTTTAAAATTTGACGTGCATGTGAAATACTCGACACTCACTTTAAACGAAATAATTGAACATCAATACGTTTTTCTATTTGAAGTAAAGTATCATAGGATGAAGAATCTCCTTCTTTTCGGTGGATACCTTCGGTATCCGGTAATGCTGATAACCCATAAAATTTCTTAATTCGTTGTTCAAGACGTAAACGATTAGTATAAGTCTTATTAATTTCAGAGGAAAATAAGTGTTCTTCAAATCCTACATTAAAATTACTGCCTTCTTTAATGTTTAATTCAAGGTCTTCTAGTAGTTCAAAAATGTTTTCCCGAACTAGAGAATCATAAGGGCGCTTTTGATCTAGAAACGATCAATCTTCAAATCCCTCGGAAGAATCACTGCTAACGTAATCGCGTGAAACTTTGAAGGCTGAAAGCTTTGCTTCCGAACACGTAGTGTTTGAGTGCCCCATACGGAGCTTCGAAATAGTAGCTTCATCTACACTATCATTGTTTTGTTGTCCTTCGTGGAAGCTTAAATCGGCTTTATTCAAACTAACCCCACTAACAAAGCTATCAGCCCAAGTATAATAATTCGGAGTAATTCGAACAGATAACCCTTCCGACGCTAGGGGCTTCGTCTCAGATATTCATAATGAAGTTGCTGTTAATAAATGAGAAGGAAGTCGATCGTTACGAGCCTTTCGTTCGGATACCGAAGATATCCAGTTGGGAACCTTTGGTTCCCGATCGGAAGGCGTAGCCTTCCAATTACTTTGAATTATTGATTCCAGATTTAGGGAACCCTTGGTTCCAGTTGGGGGCTTCGCCCCCGACCGGATATCAAGATATCCAGTTGTCGCAAGGTAGGTCTTGCGAGTCGAAAGGCTTGTTGAACAGGAAGCTAAATAAGAAGTAAGACCATATTGCTGATAACACTCAATTTTTTTATTAAGGGTATTAGCCATTCAAGCCATAGAAAATAAACCTACCGGAATGTTGGGGCCTTCGCCCCCGATCTCCCCAAAGGATGATTTTTGACAATAGAGTGTTTGTTTCATAGTGCTTTTCAGCAATGGTGTCATTGTCATTCACCGGCGCCCTTTCGGCAGTTGGGGGCTTTGCCCCCGACTGCGCTCAATGCGTAAAAATACTTCACTATGATTCGATTAGGCGATATCTCATTATACCAAGCAAGCACCAAACCAATAGTGCAATCACTACAAGATATTCACGGAATTAACAACTCATTAGCAACTAAATTTGTTAATTATGTGGGTCTTAAATCTTCCACGCGTTTAGGATCCCTTTCAAACGCAAAACGTTTATGAATCTTACAACTCTTTCGAAACTATGTTGCAGAGCATAATTTACTTATTGATACGGAAAGCCGTCAAAAAAATATTGGTGAACTTCAAAGCTTACGTGAAATAAACAATCAACGAGGTTTACGAAACGCTCAAGGTTTAACTGTCCGTGGTCAAAATAGTAAATCTAACGCTCGAACGCAGCGGCGTCTCCGGGGACGTTAACGCAGCGTGACGATACAAACAATGGATTGTTCAAGGTATTCACCCGGAATGCCTGGCATTTCAGTTGGCCTTCCCTTGGTCCTCCCTTGTGAAGGACTCACCCCCAACCGGGTATCTTCCTTCGACAGCGCCACGGAAGGACTGGTGCCCCTCAAACAACTGGAATACTTCGGGCAGTTAAATCAAAGATTTTAACCAAAGGGCGCCACGATTCTGGTCAAATACCTTCGGTATTTAACTTTGTTGTTTAGCTGGAAGGCTTTGCCTTCCGGCCAAGTAGCGAAGCTACTTAGCTACCTGAGAAAATGATATCCAGTTGGGAACCTTCCCTCGGACCTCCCTTGTGGAGGACTGGTTCCCGACCGGGTGGTAAAACCACCCAGTTATTTTGATATTTAAGCTATGTTTTCCATCCTAAAGATAAAATGTTGAATAAATGGATATCAGTGCCCCCACGCGGCGCGATGAGTAGGGCACTCCGGTCAGGCAGCTCGTTACCTAATTAAATCCAAGAATATAGGAATGGCCCAATTGAAGTGTGAAATATTTCAATCAGATATTTATGAGGCTCAACCGAAAATTAGTAATTCATTAGAAAGACCCGTGCCCTTAAATCCTATAAGCAATTAATTTAAATTATAATAAAGCACATCTATATACTCGAGTTTAGTTAGGTAATATAAATGGGCCCTTGTTGGACTAACATATACTACTACCGTGAGGCCTTCTGGTTAGGGTAACTGGACCGCCCGTAGGACGTAACGGTCAAATAATTTCATTACCCAACTGGGTGCCTTCGGTGCCTGATCCAGAGTGAAACCCCAACTAGCTATGCTACCCCGTCGGAAGCCTTTGGTCAAAATACCTAAGATATTTATACTTCATATTTCTATCAAAGGCAGCGCCACGACGATGGGCATTTAACCGCGATAATGGAGGTTTTCAGTTGGTAGCTTGGGGGCCGACCATATACCAAAGACAGCCAGTTATCGTAAAAAAGGGCAGGACGAGATTCGAACTCGTGATAGTATTCGCTATAATTGTTTTCAAAACAACCGCCTTAAACCGCTCAGCCACCAGCCCTCAAAATACTTTCTTGACCCCCCCTCTTCGGCAGTCAATACCATAGGTATTTAAATTTCGTTAGCGCCACGCTTGATTCCCCTTTCTTCCTTTGGTCCTCCCTCGTGGAGGACTGTTTATCCTTTATGGGAACTCGTCGCAATGCGCGGGGGGTTGTGGAGCAGTAATTTATAACTAGACAAAACGGGTATCATCCAAGGGATGTCCCGATCAAAAGGCACGCAGTTGGATAATTGGGCATCCGTAAAATATACTCACCGACTGTCAGCGCACCATAAGGGTCACCAAGCGTGCCGCTGTCGAAGGCACCCAGCTTGTTTGCGTAAGATAGGTTCTATCATTTAAAAAGGCGTTATCTTTGATGCTCTAAATGGAGCACCCGTATTTTTTTTATTTTGTTCCAACTACACCTTCCGGTACAGTTACCTTGTTTCAGCTTTACCACAATCGCGAATTCATATCTTGGAGCTTCAATGTACAGCACCACTTGGATACTGTGAACTGAATAGAATTTTAACCTTTAATTGAATCCACTCTTGAGGCGTGGTTAGAGGTAGGTTGGCCTCGCAGCTTTCCCCCTCCTCAGAACCGTGCGTAGGCCTTTCAGCCTACACGGCTCGCTAAGCGTCACCCTACCCTGTCCTAGAGTCATAGGTGGTCGCGCTTATTAGGCGCGCTCTGCGTAGTAGTAAAATATATTAGTGCAGTGTTCGCCTGATATTATTATCTTGTTTTACCTCCACTAATTACTACTATCGCCAATTACATCATCATCGTCGGTGGCATGCGGGGTGGCATTCAATGTGCACTGTTACTAAGTTGTTCGGATGGTCGTCTTTGCTCTTAATCCAGAGTGTTTTATGGTAGAGTTCAACCATTGGATTCGTTTCCGTTATTGTAATGGTAGGCACTTTGTCCGCGTACATCGCATATCAAGTTTTGTCGATTATGTAGGTCACCGCCGTGATGTTTTCGCGGTTACCCGTTTAACGGCAATACTAACAGCAGCGTCGTGCTTTGTTAGTTCACTTATTAACTGGAATACTTGGTATTCCGGTCGGGGGCAAAGCCCCCCAATTGTTTTGTATGCCGTAGGTTTCCGCTCATGTATGCAGCAGCAATTTCACATTGTATATCTAGTAATTCCTTTTCATACCGTTTTCAAAGTAATTTGTATCAACTCTTAGCCATTTTAAGCTCTAAGCCCATTCTGGGTAGTATTTCCCGATATTGGGGCTGGCTCTCGAATCTGGTTATTGAACCTTTACGGAATTTTTTGCCGATTTAATGGCTACTAGGCGCCCAAGGTTAGATATGGCCTTGTTCGACTTATATATTGTATTTGCTGCTGTTCGCTCATGGGCCAATTCGGCACGCTTTACGCGTCGCGGGACGGATTTACAATTAAAAAAATTGGTTTGCCTTATCCCCGCTATGCCTCGCATTACACGAAGCCATTCGCTTGGTGGCCCTCCTAGGTTATGCAGACATTGGTAGGCCATTCTGTCCGTCACTTGGTAAGTGAAGTATTTGAAACACCCATCTGCAGATTAAGATATATACCCTCTGTAGGGGCTTCCATTGGTGCAAACAACTGGGTGGTTTTACCACCCGGTCGGGAACCAAGGGTTCCCAACTGGGCCGTCCGTAGGACGTACCGGTCAAATACCTTTGGTATTTAACTTTGTTGTTTAGCACTGCCGCCGACCGTTTGGGTTTGTTAAGTCACCAAAATGGTGAGGACACCTAACACATATATCATTCTCAAAAGGCTATTTATCACCTTTTGTTTTCTATAATCGCAGTTTCTACATAACTGACCGGGTTAACAGTATTGCACAGTTCAGATAATGGCTTTAGGTTCCTAGTCTACACCGGTGGGTTTTTAATGGTCTCGATGGATAGCCCAGCTATCCGGTTCCATACCCACTTTACCAGTTGGATGATATGTTTAGCCTAAACTTGGGAGTAGGAAACCCCCATAATCCTGGTATCACTTCTTACGGTGCGTCTTACTAGATTCATTGTGCATTAACCATAGCCTAACCTACTAACAAGGTTATTTATCTATTCCAAGGTTCCGGCCCAAATGTTTAGGCATTTTTCCGGATTTCACTGCCATAATTCTACTATGGTCAGCCATTTACCCCGTTCCGACCGCACTTATTCTCAGGAAGAACAAGCCACGCCGTGGGTTCCTTGGCACGCGGAGACACGCGCGGAGACATACGCATAATGCATATGCCACAATTACAATACTATCATAGCCCGTCTCACCTGGGCAAGAAGTACACTTTACATTTTCCTATTCACCGTGGCGCACTCCTCCACGATTACTTCCAAATCCGGATTCACGAAGACGAGTTGCAGTCTTCGATCCTAATTGACGAGATTGTTTAAGGATTCGCCCTGAGTTTCCTCTTTGCTTCCCTTTGTCAATCCGATTGTAGCACGCTTACAGCCCTAAGCATAACGTTCATGGTGATCTGTAGTCATCCATTCCTTCCTCCGCTTTTTCCACGGCAGTTTCTTTAGAGAGGTGTTTGGTTAGCTAAAGCTCTCCGATTAAAGACTAACTTGTCTAAGTCATCTTTTCCAACTAAAGACATGGGTTGCGCTCGTTAAAGGACTTAACCTAACATTTCACAACATCGAGCTGAATACGATCATGCAAAACGTGTTTTCATATATAGATACTAAAGTATCACAGTGGGATTTTTGTTCCTCATATCAATGAAAATACAAGCCTAGGTAAGGTTTGTCGCGTAATATCAAATTAAGTTGCATGCTCCTCTGGTCGTTTGTAAAGCCGCCTATTCTATTTAGTTTTCACCCTTGCGGGTGTACTCACTAGGTGGGACGCTTACGCGTTAGCTGAGTGAGAGCATTTCGCTCTCACGAGCGTCCATCGTTTACGTCTGAGACTACCCGGGTATCTAATCCGGTTTGCTACCTCAGATTCCAGGTCTAGTGGCAGGTAATTATTAGTTGGCTGCTTTTCGCTTTCGGTGTTCCCATTGAGATGAAACGAATTACACCTCTACCCCAATAGTTCCGCTTTCAACTCTGTAATTCCTCTATTAAGTTAGTTTTTCAAATCCTCCCTTAAGTTAAGCTTTCGGTCGACTTGAAACTTGTACTTATCACCTTATCCTGCTTTACACCCAATCATCATGAATAACCCTCGCTCCTCCCGTATTACCGCAGCTGCTGGCACGAGATCGCCTGGAGCTTCTTTTCCGAGTACCGTCTTAATTCTTCCTCGGTGAAAGAGGTTTACAGTCAAATGACCTTCTTCCCTCACGCAATCTTGCTGGATCAAGCTTTCGCTCATTGTCCAATATTCCCTACTGCTGGCTTAAATAAGCCCGGACCTTGTTTCAGTTCCGGCGTGGCCATTCTCCCTCTCAGGATGACTAAGGATCTTCGGTTTGGTAAGCTATTATCCCACCAACATACCTAATCCTCAACACGCGCCTCCATAACCCTTTTATAGTATTATCGGAATAACCGTCAATCATGGACAGCTTCGCATTGTTTACTCACTCGTACGCCATATTCTATTGATAGACAGATATCGAAGATATCTGCTCAAAAAATAAAAGACTCGCATGTATAAAGCAGATTGCTAGGGTTCATTCAGAGCCAAGATCAAACTCTAATTTTAGTATCAAGAGCAGCTGGTTAATAGCTACAAATTGAGAAATAAATTAATTAGCTAAAACACTTCGTGTTTTGGCCAAACAACTTTGTTGTTTAGCTGGGTGGTGTAACCGCCCGGCCGGATACCATAGATATCCCGGCTATGCTACTCGATTTATCCTCCCTGATTTTATTTTACTATCCAAAGAATAGTGATAAGTAACAACATTACGGGAACCAAGGGTTCCCAACAGTCTGAATATGTTAAATATCCTAGTTGAGGTGAATAGCTCCCCGACCATTTTTTTCTTTAAAGGAATCGAAATTCCCTATTGACAGCATAACTGGAAGACTCGTCACGCTGCGTGCCTTCCTGATAGATATCAGTGCCCTATACGGGGTACCGGTCCTCCACAAGCGTGGCGCTGCCGAGGACAGATATCTAGCTGCTTTATTTAGATAACGCCTGTTTTTATGCTTCCCCCGCTACGTTTTATAGTTAGAGACAGTTGTGTGGTTCGTGACGCTGCCCACCACCCAAAGGCTACGCCTTCCAGTTGCCCCGCCCGCAGAACGCACTGATTGGATACCAATGCTCCCACGCAGTCGAACAGCTATACTATCCGGTCCTCCCGTCGTGGCCTTCGGCAGTTAAATCAAAGATTTTAACCAGTCCTCCACAAGGGAGGACCAAGGGAAG
>Ga0206127_1005870_pt1 | contig 10187 bp, 8 predicted proteins | sample Helgoland_Spring_6_FD_148646 | JGI IMG/M metagenome (GOLD analysis project Ga0206127, IMG submission 148646) | Pelagic subsurface seawater microbial communities from Kabeltonne, Helgoland, North Sea - Helgoland_Spring_Bloom_20160419_1 | ecosystem: Environmental > Aquatic > Marine > Epipelagic ...
CAGCACTTGGTGTCTTTATGACCGGTATTAATATTTTCGGCGGCTTTCTTGTAACACGGCGTATGCTCGCCATGTTCCAGAAATCGTAAAGGAGCGAATTCATGGAATATGGTTTTACAACAGCGGCCTATGTGGTCTCAGCGGTTCTTTTCATTCTTAGCCTTGGCGGTTTGTCGGGCCAAGAAAGCGCGAAACGCGCTGTCTGGTATGGCATTACGGGTATGGCGTTGGCTGTGGCCGCAACGTTGATCGGGCCGGGCTCTGGCTTGTGGTTCTTGTCGATGATCATGATCGCCGGTGGTGGTTACATTGGCTATCAATTGGCAACCAAAGTGCAAATGACACAAATGCCTGAACTGGTGGCTGCGATGCACTCACTTGTTGGTTTGGCAGCGGTTTTCGTGGGCTTCATCGCGCATGTTGAACTGGGTCGTGTGTTGGCAATGGATGATGCGGCTAAGAAGGGGCTTGAGGGCTTTGTCGCGCTTTTAGCCAAGAAAGATGGTGTTGAGATTGCCATTCTTCGGGTCGAATTGTTCCTTGGCATCTTCATCGGTGCAATCACCTTTACGGGTTCCATCATTGCCTATGGCAAGTTGGCAGGCCGTGTCGACAGTGCAGCGACAAAGCTTCCGGGTGGTCACATGTTGAACGCTGGCGCAGCCGCATTGTCACTGATCACATTGATTTGGTACTTTAACTCTGGCGGTTTGTTCCCACTATTCTTAATGACTTTGGCTGCGCTGTTCATTGGTTACCACCTGATCATGGGCATTGGCGGTGCGGATATGCCTGTGGTTGTTTCTATGTTGAACAGCTATTCAGGTTGGGCTGCAGCGGCGATTGGTTTCTCATTGGGGAACGATTTGATGATCGTTGTTGGTGCGCTTGTTGGTTCATCCGGTGCGATCCTATCCTACATCATGTGTAAGGCGATGAACCGTTCGTTTGTGTCTGTGATCTTGGGCGGCTTTGGTGGCCCTGCAGGGGAGCAGATGGCCGTTGAAGGTGAACAGGTCGCAATTGAAGCCGAGGGTGTTGCTATTGCCCTGAATGAGGCGGACAGCGTTGTTATTATTCCAGGGTATGGCATGGCTGTAGCGCAAGCGCAGTCAGGTGTCGCGGAGTTGGTGCGCAAATTACGTGCCCAAGGCAAGAACGTGCGTTTCGCAATTCACCCTGTTGCAGGGCGTCTACCGGGGCATATGAACGTGTTGCTGGCTGAAGCGAAGGTTCCTTATGACATCGTGATGGAAATGGATGAAATCAATGATGAATTCCCTGAAACTGATGTGGCGATTGTGATCGGTTCCAATGACATCGTGAACCCTGCGGCGCAGGATGATCCTAACTCTCCCATCGCAGGCATGCCTGTGTTGGAATGCTGGAAAGCCAAACAAGTGTTTGTGTCCAAGCGTGGGCAGGGCACCGGGTACTCCGGTATTGAGAACCCACTGTTTTTTAAAGAAAATACACGCATGTTCTATGGTGATGCGAAGGCGTCATTGGACAAACTGTTGCCGATGATCGACTGAGACCAACTAGGGAAATGTCGAAAGGTGGGTCTGTTACGGGCCCGCCTTTTTCATTCGCGGGAAGATGACTAATTAGGCGGTATACCGTAGTATTCATTTAAGGTGCTGATTTTTATATAATAGTTTGACGTTCCCATCGTCATAGATATGCTTGAGTGAATTAGTGGAGCATACCCTATGTTGCAAATTGACGATCATCCTTTGCGTTTTAAAATTGCGAACGAACTTCACACGCGACCTTTTCCAATTATGGAAGCCCCCTGCACAGCGGCATTTATTGCATTAAAACAAAAGGGTGACTCTGCTACGCGTGATCCGCAACAAGAGTTTGCACATCTAGTTGAACTGCTGGATCGACACGGTGCTCCGCACCCACAACCCAATGCCACGCATTACTATGGCCAGATTGGCAAGAACTTGTTGAAGTGGGAGCAACACACGGAGTTTGTAACCTATACGGTGTTCAACGAAGGCTTGGACCCGCGCCCCTTTGAAGACGAAGTTTTCTCAAGCTTTCCAAGTGATTGGCTAGCCAACGCCCCTGGCCAACGTGTCACATCGGTTTCATTGCGGATCGAAACAACGGATGACCGAGATCGTATTTCACAGTGCGTCAAAGATTGGTTCGTACCCGAAAGCCTGGCTGTCAGTTCGGTGTTGGATGATGCTGCTGTTGTAGCTGCAGATTTTCGTATTGATCCCATGGGTCATCAACGTTTTGCAATATTTCCCAAAGGACAAACAGGTGGGCGCCGCTTGGGGCGTATCGTGCAACGTTTATGTGAAATTGAGACTTATAAAGCGATGTCGATGTTAGGGTTTTCGCACGCGCAAAACATGGGTAAAAAACTGAATGAATTAGACCGTCAACTCACTGATTTAATGGGGAGTATGCGCAGCAGTGACGCGGATGCAGAGACCACATTACATGCCCTTTTGGGTATCGCATCTGAAATGGAAACACTGTCTGCGCAGGGCTCTTTTCGCTTTGGCGCTACGGGGGCTTATAGCGCGATTGTCAGTCAACGAATTGCGGCACTGCGCGAAGAACGGTTCCACGGACGACAGAGTTTTGCAGAGTTTATGATGCGCAGATATGAGCCCGCCATGCGCACTGTCAATTCCACAGAATTGCGGTTGGATGCACTCAGCAGCCGGTCGACCCGCGCAGCTAACCTATTGAGAACACGAGTAGATGTGGAGCGTTCTGCCCAGAACCAAGCGTTATTGACCAGTATGGATCGCCGCTCTGACCAGCAGCTGCAATTACAGCGTACGGTGGAGGGGTTGTCGGTGGTTGCGATCAGCTATTATGCTGTCTCGTTGGCAGCATACTTGCTAGATCCAATGGGTAATGTTGTTGGGCTGAGTAAGGGTATGATGACTGCGCTAATCACGCTGCCTGTGGTCGCTTTGGTCTGGTTGATTCTGCGTCGTATTCGGCACCATACAATTAAAGGTTAACGCAGCGTGCTAGGGGTATTGCGGCCCTAACTTTACAGAACCTATCCAAAACTGTGCAGTACCCCGCGCGCTATTAGGCCCAAATTGACGGTTTCAAAGCAGACTGTACAGTTTGCCAGCCAATCTGTGCAGTTCCCACCGACGGACCCCATTAACGATCTGTTCAGATCCTGCGTTTGTTAAGGTTTGAAACCGCCACGAAACTCTTTGTTAATCCTTAGCGCGTGATTGCCCCGCAAGATCATTTGCGCCACAAAGGATGCAATGAATTTCCCTAACAACGGCAGCCCCCAAAATGACAGCAATTGCGCAAAATATCGAGCGGTCGAATGTGATCGGCAGTCTGTGGATGGTTGCCTCAATGGCGGCCTTTGCGATTGAGGACAGCCTGTTCAAAGCGGCTGCAGTCACTGTCCCTGTGGGGCAGATGCTGATGTTGTTCGGGGTAGGTGGCGCAATCATCTTTGCCTGTCTTGCATTGTGGAACAAAGAACCGCTGTATCATGTGGATGTCTTATCGCCACCTATGCGCATTCGGATGTGTTTTGAAATTACAGGCCGCTTGTTTTATGTGCTGGCCGTAGCGATCACGCCGCTGTCTTCGGCCACTGCCATTTTACAGGCGACCCCGATTGTGGTTGTTGCAGGGGCGGCTGTGTTCTTTGGTGAACGGGTTGGTTGGATGCGGTGGGCCGCGATTGTTGTTGGGTTGATTGGGGTAATGATCGTTTTGCGCCCGGGCACGGATGCGTTTACGCCTCTGTCCATTTTGGCTGTCATAGGGATGTTGGGTTTGGCGGGGCGTGATCTGGCCAGCCGTGCAGCGCCCAAAACGCTGAGCACCGTTCTACTTGGCCTTTATGGCTTTTTGACGGTGATTGCTGCGGGCGGCGTTTTCGCGCTGTGGCAGGGACGCGCCTTTGTTTGGCCAGACGGGCAGGCGACAGCATTCATCCTTGGCGCGATCTGCATTGGCGTGTTTGCCTACACCGCTTTGATGAAGGCGATGCGCACGGGCGAAGTATCTGTGGTCACGCCGTTCCGCTATACGCGTTTGGTTTTTGGCGTTGGCTTGGGCGTATTGGTCTTTGGCGAACGTTTGGACGGGGCCACGATTGTGGGCTGTGCGCTGATTGTTGCCACGGGGCTGTTCATCATTTGGCGTGGGAAGGTTGCGGCGCGCGGGTAGTGGCGGCAGATCAAAGCTGTTAAGAGCTGGCGCAAATGCATTTCTAAAAGGATATCCCGATGATCCAAGCTACAGCCTCGTTCAAAGACAACCTGCAACTATTGCCATCCATTGAGGGCCTTGAACGTATCGATCTTGTCGATGCGAATGGTGCCACTGTCGCCACCATCCCAAATGAAGCGGGCAAGAAGGGGTCATTGGCCGTTTACCAGTATCTTGCTCGGAGGTTTGACAGTCTTGATGCGCAGGCTTGCGGTCTTGGCCTAGCGCTGTTTGCGGAAAACACTGAGGATGCCAAGAACCGTCCGGGCGCACATCCCAATATCGACCGCTTGTTAGAGATCGTTGACGGCGCTGGGGCGTTGAAGATCGAGCTTACGCAAGCTTAATAGACGGCGTCAGTCGTCGCGGCTGGGTTCATTTGGATCGCTTGAGAACAATGCGATCTTGTTGCCTTGGGGATCGCGTAGATAACTCACGTAGAAATCTGCGCCGTAGTCTGGACGAAACCCCGGGTGCCCCTCGTCTGTGCCGCCTGCTTTGATGGCGGCGGCGTGAAGGTCACGGACTTGGCTTTGATTTTGTGCCTCGAACGCAGTCATTGCGCCGTTGCCTGCTGATGCGGGTTGCTCGTTGAAGGTGGGTTTGACGTAGAAGTCTGGCAAAGTTGGGCGCTGGCCTGCGGGGACGGGTAGGGCGTAGCTGAGGCCTTCAGGGCCCTCTTTCAGCCTGTAATTGAGGGCAGGCAGGAAGGCAGAGTAGAACCGCTTTGCTTGAGCGATGTTATCAGCACCGACTGTGATGTAGGCGATCATTGGTTTGGGACCTTTTCCTAGGAGAGGGCATAAGGTAGGGTAACCCGCCCTACGTTTACCGTCCCCGAATGCGTGGATCCAATGCGTCGCGCAGGCCGTCGCCTAGGTAGTTGACCCCAAGTACGGTGAGCGAGATGGCGATGCCTGGCAGCAAGACGCGTTCAGGGTATTCTTCCATCCGTGGCACGGCGTCAGCCAACATTTTGCCCCACGTTGGGAAATCTGATGGGAAACCCACACCTAGAAATGACAATGCGCTTTCCGTAATGATCGCGACGGCCAGTCCCAGTGTCGCAGATACCATGATCGGTGAGATCACGTTTGGCAGCAGGTGACGCCGAATAATCGCCCCAGACGTGGTGCCGATGGAGCGGGCTGCAAGGATGAATTCGCGTTCTTTCAACGCTAGGATTTCGCCCCGCACGATGCGTGCGGTTTGCATCCAGCTTGTTAGGCCCACGACCACAACGATCAGGATGAACATGCCGCCCTCTGGACCAAAGTTAGCGCGCAGGGGTTGGCGGAACAGGGTCACAGCTACCAATAGAAGTGGCAGAATTGGTAGCGATAGGAACAGATCGGTCGTGCGCATCAGCAACCCATCGAGCCGTTTAAAATAGCCTGCAGCAACGCCAACGCCTGTGCCGATTGAGAGCGACAGCAACATCGCCGTCCAACCCACAGCCATTGAGGCGCGTCCACCCGCAATCATTTGCGCAAGCAGGTCACGCCCTAAATTATCTGTGCCAAAGGGGCGGTGCCATAGCGTCTTGGCCCCACCATCCCAGACCGCGATCCAGATTGGGCGCACGTTCTTGTTGCGGATGTCTAACTTTTGCGCGTCCACGGTCCACAGGTATGGCCCAAGCAGAACAGCAAGGGTGATGAAGACAAGGAAGCCCCCGCCAAACACAGCGCCTTTGTGCTTTTTGAACTGGTCCCAGACGTCCAACCACTGATTGCGCGGTGGCTTGGCCGGTTCTTTGTCCTCAAGGGCCGCGTATGGATCGATTTCGTTTGCTGTATCAGTCATAGCGGATCCTTGGGTCGAGTACGCCGTAAAGCACGTCTGCGATCAGGTTGAACACCACTATCATAATGGCGAAGATAAAAGTGATGGTCATGACCATAGGAATGTCGTTGGCGAACAGGGCGGTGATCAGCAGTTGGCCAATTCCGTTTACGCCAAACACGTTCTCTGTGATGATCGCTCCGCCAAAGATAGAGGGCACGCCGAGGGCAATAACCGTGATTACGGGAATCATGGAGTTGCGCAGCACGTGTACCATAACTACCACGCCCTCTTTTAGACCCTTGGCGCGGGCAGTGCGCACGTAGTCCTGGCTCAGGTTGTCGAGCATCGATGCGCGCATGTAGCGGCTGATCTGTGCGGTGGTTTGGAGGGCAAGCACCATTACCGGCAAGATCATTTGTGACAGCTGATATTTGAAGCTGGCCCAGTCGTTAACCACGTGGGTGGTGTCATAGATCGAGGGCAGCCAGCCGAGTGTCACCGAGAATATCACGATAAGTAGGGGACCAGTGAAGAAGGGCGGGATTGAGAAACCAACCATCGTGATGAATGTACCGGCTTGGTCAAAGATGGAGTAGTGACGGTAGGCCGAATAGATACCGATGGGCAGGGCGATCAGGATGCCGACGATATAGGCCAGTCCCACAACCCAAAGCGTTTGTGGTATGCGTTGAATGACGATGTCCATGATCGGTGAACGGGTCTGCCAGCTGATGTTGCGCTGTTGTGGGACAAGTTTCTGAAGCTCAGGGTCATAGACCATGCTGAGCTGTGTGTCTGGCAACCAACCAAACAAGAAGCTGTCGCGGGTCATCCAGTCGATGAGGAACTGTGGTTCCACGATAAAGAATTGGTTGAGCCATTTGAGGTATTGGATGTGAACCGGTGCGCCAAGGCCAAGGGCTTCGCGCATCTTTTGCTTCACTTCTGGCGGTACTGTCAGTGGCACTTGGGCCATTGGATCGCCAGGGGCAAGCTGTAACAGTCCGAAGATTACGATACTGATGAACAAAAGCGTCGGGATCGAAGTGATCAATCGACGGATTGTGAAGGTCAACATAAGCGGCGCCTTTGTGCGTCAGTCGTTGGGATAGGGATGTAAGGAGCGCGCTTGGCACGCACCTTACTATCATTAAGGTCGACTTAGTTACCGGTGCGGTACCAGTCAGCCACATTCCAAGTTTCTGAGTCGAATACGTTGAGAACAACGCCGCCCAAAGAGTTGGCATGTGCAGATACACGGCCACGGTCAACAAGCGGAACGATTGTGTAGCTGTCTTTTGTCAGCATGTCGTTCATTGCTTTGCCCAACTCACCACGTTTCTTAAGATCACCAGTTTTGGCAAGCTCGTCGATCATAGCGTCATACGTTGGATCACAGAAACGGTTGATGTTTTCACCCTGCCATTGGCTTGATGGCTTAGGCTCATTGCCACAACGGTAGGCCGCGAGGTAAGCTTGTGGATCTGTACCGTCAAACACATTCGCATACATTTCTACGTCTGCGTAGAATTTTTGGAACGTATCAGGGGAACCTGGGTCACCGCCGAAGAATACAGAACCATCAAGGTTACGCAGCTCTGTTTCGACGCCGATTTGACTCCAGTAGTCTTTAATCAAGGCTTGGAAGTCCTGACGTACAGCGTTCGTGGATGTTTGATACAAGATTGACAGACGCACGTCGCCTTTAGCACGGATACCATCAGCGCCCATGGCCCAACCAGCTTCATCGAGCAAAGCGTTTGCACCGGTGATGTCTTGTGTCAGGCATTCAGTGTTGTCAGACGCATACAAAGCAGGCGCTGGAACAAGGTTACATGTTGGACGACCTGCGTCGCCGTAGCCTACATCAACAAGCTCTTGGCGGTTGATGGCCATGGAAAGCGCTTTACGCACAGCAAGTTCTGATAAGAACGGGTGTGGTTCTGCAACTGTGGCGCGAGTCTCTGCTGGAAGATCAGGTGACGGGTTGGTCAGGTTCATTTCCAGACGCTCAACAAGTGCGCCAAACGCGGAAACAGGAACACCTTTGCCGCCCTGGGCCATCTTCTGGATGACGTCTGGTGCAAGCTGTAGGTTCCAACCATAGTCAAATTCACCAGTTTCCATAACCGCACGACCAGAGGCTTCGGCAGAACCGCCTCCTTTAAATGTCATGGACGCAAACGCTGGTTTGTTTGGGTCCCGGTAGTTGTCGTTTGCGACCAGTGTAATCACGTCATTCGGTTTGAAGTCTGTGACAACAAATGGGCCTGTACCAACTGGGCCAAAGTTGGCTTCTGTACATTCTGGAGCGCGCGCGCCCAAGCAATCAGCGAACTGTGCCGCTTGGATAACAGGTGATTGGCCGCCAACGAATGGGCCATATGGGTTTGGTTTTGCTGTTGAGAAGGTAACTTTTGTTGTCTGCGCATCAATTGCCTCCACGCTTTCGACGCCTTCAAACTTAGCCAACTGTGCACAGCCGCCTTCAGGGTTCATGCAATATTGTGCTGTAAACACAAGGTCAGCTGAGGTCACCGGTGTGCCATCAGACCACAGTAGACCTTCTTTTAGTTTCCAAGTGATGGATGTTAGGTCCTCGGACACGCCGCCGTTTGCAACTGTAGGGATTTCATCTGTCAGATATGGAACCAAGGAGCCGTTTTGGTCAAAACGCGCCATCGGTTCGATGACAACGGCTGAGGACTCAATATCCTTTGTGCCGCCGGACAAATACGGGTTTAAGATTGAAGGGGCTTGCCAATAGATGATTTTGACTTCGCCGTCGCGACCGCGTTCACCTTCGTGACCGTCAGCCAGTGCAAAGGGTGCGAAAGCAGTGGATGCGATGGCCCCAAGCAAGAGGGTTTTAAGTTTCATGTTTTACTCCATGTTGGACACAGAACTGTGTCAATTATTCCGCAGATCACCAACGTTGGGCCTGAGGTATTTGAGATGAATTGAAAAAAACTCGCGAAGTAAGCGGTATAACCCAGCCAAAGTACAACGTTTTTTGGCAGCCTTCGCTTGTCCCCAACAAGCCACTGATCGCCATCGAAACAGGTTCTGAAAAAATTGCAAGGGCGTTGATGGGCGACGTGAGGAAAAATTAGTTTTTGGCCTTGATTTAATTTTGTGTCAGTGGCCCGCATCTATTTGACACCTGCCAAGCGTTACACGTAGCCTTGAAAAATGCTCATAGACCGGGCGCTTTGGGGGACAATATGCTAGATCACGAGAACACGTCGACAATCGGGACGCCGATCGCTGAAATCCATGGTTTACGGGTCGAATTCCAAACAAAAGACGGTTCTGTCGTCGGTGTTTCGGACGTTTCCTTTGATATTAATTCCGGCGAAACGGTCTGTGTCGTCGGCGAATCTGGATCAGGGAAATCGGTTTCTTCGCTGTCTTTGATGCGCTTGGTTGAGTTTGGTGGCGGTGAAATTACTGGCGGTCGCCTATTATTTGATCGAAAAGATGAAGGTCAGATTGACCTGGCCCAGACTGAACCGAATCTGATGCGTTCGATCCGTGGCAATGAGATAGGCATGATATTTCAGGAGCCGATGACGGCACTGAACCCCGTTTTTACAGTTGAGCGCCAATTGACCGAAGGCTTGCGCCTGCACAAAGGCATGTCCAAGGTTGAGGCCTCTGAAAAGGCGCTGGAACTGATGCGCGAAGTGCGTATTCCAGAACCAGAGCGTCGTTTGAAGCAATATCCCTACGAGTTGTCAGGCGGTATGCGCCAACGTGTTGTGATCGCAATGGCGCTGGCCTGTGAGCCACGCCTTTTGATTGCGGATGAGCCAACAACGGCTTTGGATGTGACCATTCAGGCTGAAATCTTGGCCCTGATGGATCGGTTGAAGCGTGAAACCGGCACAGCCGTGATGTTCATCACCCATGATATGGCCGTGGTTGCACAGATGGCCGATCGCGTTGTGGTCATGTTCCGCGGTGAAAAGGTCGAAGAGGGAACTGTCGAGGAAATATTTGAAAATCCGCAGCATCCTTATACTAAGGCCTTGTTGGCCGCTGTTCCTAAATTGGGCGAAATGACGGGCAAAGAATATCCAGAACCGATGGTTCTGATGGGCCGCGATCAGGGCGCGATTGAACCGATCGAAGGCAGTGACGAAGTCTTGCTGGAGGTTGAGAACCTC
>Ga0206127_1005873_pt1 | contig 10186 bp, 7 predicted proteins | sample Helgoland_Spring_6_FD_148646 | JGI IMG/M metagenome (GOLD analysis project Ga0206127, IMG submission 148646) | Pelagic subsurface seawater microbial communities from Kabeltonne, Helgoland, North Sea - Helgoland_Spring_Bloom_20160419_1 | ecosystem: Environmental > Aquatic > Marine > Epipelagic ...
AAACTGCGTGACTGATCCCGCGCATTTGCATCTCCGCTTGTAGAATTTCGGTTCGGTGTTTCGCTTCAATCAGCATCTATGGCCTCCTTATTCACCGGGGAAACCTACCAAGCTTGGGGTTGCGAGATCTCATAAAAGCGACGAAACATGTCGTTTCAATGGAGTACGCGGCGTTTCCCTGCTGCGCCACCACGCCGTTTTGGCACAGGGAGCGGCTGAGACGCATCGCGCAAATAGCCCACAAAGAGCTTTGCTGCCCCTGCCGTGTGCGAAAAATCACTGAAGAAGGGCAAGGCACGCTGCGCTTCCATGCAGGTATTGGCACCTTTGGGTAACGTCATCGCCCATTCTAAAAAACCTGCTTTTGCAGCCTGAACATGCGCATGCGCAGTGCCATCCACATCTTGCAAGGCCTTGAAAATCTGCTGTGCCGTCATCGTTCCTCCTTATGCCCACACCCCGGGGCGCATTATGTAATGCGAGAGACAATGCAGATGAAACACACGCGGGCTTCCAAAAGAGCAGCGCTTGTCTCGCCTGCTCCGCCACCCGCGGTTTCGACTTACTCACAAGGCTGGTTTCCGGGCTTAGGGCGAGTGGTTAACGCGTTAACCCTGATCCAGCACCTTCCCAAAGCGTCGCGCTCCAGTGGTCTTGCCAGATCTCTCACCCACACCGTTGCGGGGGCAGCACCGGATTTCCACCGGTTTCCCAATTCTCTGCCCTTTTGACGGGACAGCACCTTGATAAACAGACGTTACTTAAAGAGCGGCGTTCTGCGCAAGGGCAACTTGCGCCAAACCTGCGTCCAAAAGCGGCTTTTCGTTACGCACATGACGCGCGATGAGTTGTTTTTGCTGAATACGCGCGGGAATCATATTTGCTGGTTTCATAATGCGTTTCTTGCGTGCAAGATGGGGAAACAGCGTCAAAACCTCGCCGCGCGCATCTGGGTTCAGCGCAGCAATTGCTTCGCGGCCTATGTAAAAACTCTCCGCCGGTGCGCCCTCTGCGAGCACAACTTGATGACGATCAAACACAAGGTGGTAATAGTTCAGCGCATCCTTGGCCTGATCAATGTAAATCCCTGGCATTTCAATCAGGCGAACCGCTGCAATTAGCACATCGGTTTCGCCAAACATACGCTGCGCCACCGGTGAACTGACCTGCATCCGGTGCTGTCGTGACACGCGCAGATCGCGCTTGGGCAAATCTTCGCCCAACGCACCTGCTGAAATGTGCACGGGGCGCAGATTCTCGAATTCCTGCATTTGCACTGCCGAAACTGCACTGAGCAGGTTCAAACGTAGGGACGAAAAACCACCACCTGCCAAAGCAATGCGCGCTTCGGGCTCTAACGTCTCGACCTTTTGTGGCCCTTGATCTGTCTCGATCAAAGTGCCTTCAGCAAAACAAACCACAGAAGAATAGGTCCAGCCCGTCGTGTGGCTTTGATAACTGCCAAGCGTCGCACCAACGGTGAACGCAGAGCCAGGTGCCGGGATGAAATACCACCCCGACGGCGCGGCACTCGTATTGAAGAAAAAGAACGTCTCCACATGCGGATTTCCGAGCGTATCGGTGAAACTTACATCGATTGCATAGGGTTGAGAGTTTGTGCTGCCCGCCGCACCGCCATTAATGGTCACCGTTTCGGACGCGTCGCTGCCCCCTTGATAGCTGCCGTCATTATCATCGAGCACAGCCGTATAAGACGTGTTATAGAGCGCGTTATACCCTGTGCCGCTCCACCGAAATGCTTCAACGGTATAGGTCGCCATCGCTAACCCTGCCCCTTCTTAGCTGCGCGCAATTTGGCTTTGCGCTCCAAATCAGCGGCGCGAAATAGCAGACGTGCACCCGTTTTAGAGAGTTGAAACGCGATTGCGCCTGTGCCGAGGTCTTGCTCGGCATCTAAAACGGCGCGCGCGGAGGGCGCTTCATTATGTTCCGTGCGCAGACGATGCGCAAATTTCTTATGGCGCGCACTTAGGGCACCTTCAATATCACTCATACATCACCTGCTGACGCGAAAATGCACACGTCGTTTAAAACAAAAATACAGTAAACCGCTCGATTTCCTGTTGTCACAATACTTTTCAACGCTCTAACGGCGCTTGTTTAAGGGAAGATAACAGAAAATCAGAAAGACGCCAAACCCACAGGCGGGTTCACGTTAAAGGTGTGTTGCAAAAACTCCCAAATCTTTGCTACGGAAGCGTTTTTCCCGCGTCACACCGCGTCGCTTGCAATCTGTTTCAGGATCGCAATCGCATCATCAGCGCGATCTTCTGGGATAAAGAGGTGATCGTGAAAGAACCCTGCAACAGGGTTCACGCCCATGCCAGCCGCGGCGAGTTTCGTAGCGATGAGCGCAATAAAACCAACCGCATCAAGCGCAGAATGCACATTGAGCGTGATCATACGAGACGGAAATTCATACGCCATTGCGTGCGCTTCCGCTTCACTTTTCAACAAAATCAGCGTCGTACCTTCCGCCTCTTGAAAGACCATGCGCCGCGATAGGCCATCTGGAATTTCGCGCTCAGGCAAGGTGACAAAGACAAAGGTGCCATCAATCAATGTCGCTGACATGCTGCGCAAAAGGATGTTGAGATCGTGCTCACCGCTCATAATTTTCGCCTCTTAAAACGGAATGTCATCCGCCGCATCCGCAGCAGCGACGAAACGGGACACGACTTTCTTTATGCCCGCTTTTTCAAATTCAATCTCGAGCTTGTCGCCTTCAATTCCAATCACGGCCCCATAGCCGAACTTTTGATGAAACACCCGCTCACCCATCGAGAAACTCGAAACAGCGGTCATATCAATCGTGATATTCTTGGCCTCAGACGGCTGCCCCATGGGGCGTTGATCTTTGCGCGCTTGCAGACGTTTCCAACCGGGCGAATTGTAAACATTCGCGTCTTGAACACGTTGTTCCAGATCCGAACGACCAGAGCCGCCGCCCATCCCCATACCAGCAGCGCCGTAGCTACCACCATAAAGGCCGGGGGGCGTGAGTACGTCCACATGATCCTCGGGGAGTTCGTCAATAAAGCGCGACGGGAGCGCGTTTTGCCACTGGCCGAACACCATGCGATTGGCCGCGAAGGAAATTGTGCACAGTTCTTCCGCACGGGTGATGCCAACGTAGGCGAGCCGGCGTTCTTCTTCTAATCCTTTGAGACCGCTTTCATCCATGGAGCGTTGCGAGGGGAACAGGCCATCCTCCCACCCTGGCAGGAACACCGCAGGGAATTCCAGACCCTTCGCGCCGTGCAACGTCATGATGGAGACTTTTGGCTCGTCCTTTTCCTGTTCATTGTCCATGATCAGACTGACGTGCTCGAGAAAACCTTGAAGGTTTTCAAATTGTTCCAGCGCTTTCACAAGTTCCTTAAGGTTCTCAAGCCGCCCCGGCCCTTCGGGGGTTTTGTCGTTCTGCCAATGGGCGGTGTAGCCGCTCTCGTCCAGAATAACTTGCGCGAGTTCAACGTGACCCATTTCGGGCGGCCCGTATTCCGGCTGCGTGAATGTCGGCCCGTCATCCAGCACAGCATCGTCATCAATCACATTCGCCATTAACGGACCGCGTGTCAGAGCCGACCAACGCGCGATGCCGTCAACCAGCTTGCCAAGTTCAGTGCCGCCTTTGCCACCAATCCCTTTGGTGTCGACAATGATGCGCGCGCCTTCAAGCAAGCTTACGCCATTCTCACGCGCCGCCATTTGAATTTTCTGCTGCGCTTTATCACCAAGTCCGCGCTTGGGCGTATTCACAATTCGTTCGAACGCGAGATCGTCATCAGGGGATGTTACAACGCGGAAATAGGCCATCGCATCGCGGATTTCCATGCGCTCGTAAAAGCGCGGGCCGCCAATAACGCGGTAGGGCAAACCAATGGTTAAGAAGCGATCCTCAAACGCGCGCATTTGATGCGACGCGCGCACAAGAATGGCCATATCATCGAGCGAAATAGGACGCATACCGCGTGCGCCACCCTGCATAGCCTCAAGCTCTTCGCCGATCCAGCGCGCCTCTTCCTCGCCGTCCCAGTGACCGATCAAACGCACCTTTTCACCTTCTTCAGAGGCGGTCCACAGGTCTTTTCCCAACCGCCCTTCATTGCCTGCAATCACATTGGACGCAGCAGCGAGGATATGTGGGGTGGAACGGTAATTCTGCTCAAGTCGCACCACCTTTGCGCCCGGAAAATCCTTTTCAAACCGCAAGATATTGCCCACTTCCGCCCCGCGCCAACCATAGATCGATTGGTCATCATCACCCACACAGCAAATGTTTTTGTGACCACCCGCAAGAAGCCGCAGCCAGAGATATTGCGCGACGTTTGTGTCCTGATACTCGTCCACCAGAATGTAGCGGAACCAGCGTTGGTATTGGTTGAGAATATCGTCGTGCGTCTGAAAGATTGTCACCACATGGAGCAAGAGATCGCCGAAATCTACGGCATTCAATTCCAGCAAGCGTTTCTGGTACATCTCGTAAAACTCAGTACCGCGATTGTTGTAGGCCCCCGCGTCTGCGCTTGGCACTTTGTCAGGCGTCAACGCACGGTTTTTCCAACCATCGATAAATCCCGCAAGCATCCGCGCAGGCCAGCGTTTGTCGTCGATGCTTTCCGCGCGCAAAAGCTGTTTGAGCAATCGGATTTGATCGTCGGTATCAAGGATCGTGAAGTTGCTCTTCAACCCCACCAATTCTGCATGACGGCGCAAAAGCTTCACACAGATGGAGTGGAACGTACCAAGCCATGGCATCCCCTCGATCGACTGCCCAAGCATCCCGCCCACACGGTTCTTCATCTCGCGGGCGGCTTTGTTTGTGAAGGTCACCGCCAGAATTTCATTAGGCCGCGCCTTTGAGGCGTTCATCAAATGAACAATCCGCGTGGTCAGCGCTTTGGTTTTGCCCGTCCCAGCGCCCGCCAACATCAAGACAGGGCCGTTCAAAGTTTCCACCGCTTCGCGCTGTGCAGGGTTCAACCCGTCCAGATACGGCATGGGTCGCGCAGACATGGCGCGTTGCGAGAGGGGCACAGAGGCGCCGTCGAAGGCGTCCATTTCGTCAAAATTGCTCATGGGCGTAACTCTAGCGCGCAAATGCCGATAGGAAAAGAGAGGTTCTTGATCTGTTCCGCATTCTTTTGCTAGACAAATGCCGCATTGCAGCGAAAACTGTGCGTATGGATTTACACAGCACCTACCCTGCGATCTCTGATCTGCGCCGTGCCGCGAAACGTCGTATCCCGCATTTCGTCTGGGAATACCTCGATAGCGCGACGGGGAATGAAGCGACGAAAGCCCGCAATCGAACCAAGCTCGATGAGGTGCTGATGATGCCCTCAATCCTGCACGGTGAAATGACACCGGATTTGAGCGTCGATTTGTTGGGGCAGCATTTGCCCCTGCCCTTTGGCATCGCCCCTGTCGGTATGTCCGGACTAATTTGGCCTGATGCGGAACGTATTCTGGCCGCCAACGCTGCAAAACTTGGCATTCCTTATACACTTTCGACTGTTGCGACCCGAACGCCCGAAGAGGTGGCACCTGTTTTGGGCGCGCAAGGATGGTTCCAGATGTACCCACCGCGTGATGAGGGCATCCGGACAGATATGTTGGCGCGCGCCAAGAACGCGGGCTTTCACACTCTGGTTCTAACGGTAGATGTGCCTGTTGCGTCTCGCCGAGAGCGACAGTTGCGCGGCGGACTGCAACAACCGCCCAAACTGACACCGCGCCTGTTGGCGCAGGTGGCGACGTGTCCGACTTGGGCCATGGGAACCGCGAAACTTGGCATGCCGCGCATGCGTTTGATCGACAGCTATGCGGATCATGTGAAAGGTCAGACTGATGGTCTAAGCAGCACGGCTCATGTTGGATACTTGCTGCGCACATCGCCTGATTGGGAATACGTGGCCAAACTGCGCGCCGAATGGGATGGACCATTTATCGTAAAAGGCGTGTTAAACGTAGAGGATGTTGCGCGCCTAGAGAATGCAAGCGTCGATGCGATCTGGCTTTCTAACCATGCGGGACGTCAGTTTGATGGTGCCCCTGCGCCAATTGAAATTTTACCTGACATTCGCGCGGCGACAAAACTGCCGTTGATCTTTGACAGCGGGATTGAAGGTGGCTTGGACATCCTGCGCGCTCTCGCGCTTGGGGCAGATTTTGTCATGCTCGGGCGCGCGTGGCACTACGCACTTGGGGCGCTTGGAGAACGTGGACCTGCGCATCTCGCGGATATGCTCACGTCAGATTTACGCGCCAATATGGGACAAATAGGTGCTCGAACCTTGCACGAGACGCGCGAGATGATTCTCAAGATGACCTAAACAACAAAAAACCTCATCAAAGCGCTGCGGTTGACAACAACTGTTAGCGTTAACATAAGCTTTTGTTACCGCTAAACACCCAATACTACGAATATCGCGTAGTCTTTTTACGGTGTAAACCTTGCGCAACAGAACCTCTCGGGAAGCCAGATATGACTGAATTCAACAAGATCCTCATCGCCAACCGCGGAGAAATCGCGATCCGCATCATGCGTGCGGCCAACGAGCTCGGCAAGAAAACCGTCGCCGTTTACGCAGAAGAGGACAAGTTGGGCCTGCATCGTTTCAAAGCGGATGAAGCCTACCGCATTGGCGAAGGTTTGGGTCCCGTTGCGGCCTATCTGTCAATCGAAGAGATTATTCGCGTCGCCAAAGCGTCTGGCGCAGATGCTATCCATCCGGGCTACGGACTGCTCTCGGAAAACCCCGATTTCGTTGATGCATGTGATGCGAACGGGATTACGTTCATCGGCCCAAAGGCCGCAACAATGCGCGCCCTTGGCGACAAAGCATCAGCACGCCGAGTCGCAATTGAAGCAGGCGTGCCTGTGGTGCCCGCGACCGAAGTGCTTGGCGATGACATGGCAGCCGTCAAGCGTGAGGCAGGCGAAGTCGGCTATCCGTTGATGCTCAAGGCCTCATGGGGTGGTGGCGGACGCGGGATGCGACCGATCTATTCCGAGGATGAAGTCGAAGAAAAAGTATTAGAGGGCCGTCGAGAGGCCGAAGCGGCCTTTGGCAATGGCGAGGGTTACCTGGAAAAGATGATCATCCGCGCGCGTCACGTGGAGGTGCAAATCCTCGGCGACAGCCAAGGCGGCATGTATCATCTGTTCGAGCGTGATTGCTCTGTTCAACGGCGCAATCAGAAAGTGGTTGAGCGCGCCCCTGCCCCGTATCTCAGCGAAGAACAGCGTGTAGAGATTTGCGAGCTTGGACGTAAGATTTGTGCGCACGTGAATTACGAGTGTGCTGGCACTGTCGAATTCCTGATGGATATGGACACGAGCAAATTCTACTTCATCGAAGTGAATCCACGCGTGCAGGTCGAACATACGGTGACGGAAGAAGTCACTGGCATCGATATCGTGCAAGCACAAATCAAGATTGCGGAAGGCAAAACGATTGCCGAGGCGACAGGCAAAGCGAGCCAAGATGAGGTACGCCTCAATGGTCACGCGCTGCAAACGCGCATCACCACAGAAGACCCGCTCAACAATTTCATTCCAGACTATGGCCGCATCACCGCCTTTCGCGAAGCGCAAGGCATGGGCATTCGTCTTGATGGCGGCACGGCTTATTCCGGCGGCGTCATTACGCGTTACTACGACAGCTTGTTGATGAAAGTGACCGCCCATGCACCGACGCCAGAAGCGGCGATTGCTCGCATGGACCGTGCATTGCGCGAGTTTCGTATTCGCGGCGTCAGCACTAACATCGCCTTTGTCGAGAACTTGTTGAAGCACCCGACCTTCCTCAGCAACGAATACACAACGACCTTTATCGACAACACGCCGGACCTGTTTGACTTCAAAAAGCGCCGTGACCGCGCGACGAAACTGTTGATCTATATTGCCGATATCACAGTCAATGGTCACCCAGAGACCGCAGGCCGCGTTTTGCCTGCAGCTGATCTGAAAACGCCCAAGCCCCCTGCTGCCACGGGCGAAGTCGCACCTTACGGCACACGCAATCTGCTCGACGAAAAAGGTCCGCAGGCTGTTGCCGATTGGATGGCTGCGCAAAAGCAATTGTTGCTGACCGACACAACGATGCGCGACGGGCATCAAAGCTTGCTCGCAACGCGCATGCGCTCGATTGATATGATCCGAGTGGCACCGACCTATGCGTCTGAAATGTCGCAGCTTTTCTCGGTTGAGTGCTGGGGTGGTGCGACGTTTGATGTCGCCTATCGCTTCTTGCAGGAGTGTCCGTGGCAACGTCTACGCGATATTCGCGCGGCGATGCCGAATGTAATGACGCAAATGCTGCTTCGCTCTGCCAACGGGGTTGGATACACCAACTACCCTGACAACGTGGTGCAGGAATTTGTGCTCCAAGCCGCAGAAACAGGCGTTGATGTGTTCCGCGTGTTTGACAGCCTCAACTGGACTGAAAACATGCGCGTCGCGATGGATGCGGTGATCGAGGCGAACAAGGTTTGCGAAGGCACGATTTGCTACACAGGCGATATCTTGAACGCGGCTCGCGCGAAATATGATCTCAAGTACTATGTGCAAATGGGTAAAGAGCTGAAAGCCGCTGGCGCGCATGTGCTGGGCCTCAAGGATATGGCTGGATTGCTGAAACCTGCCGCTGCGCGCGTTTTGGTGAAAGCGCTGAAAGAAGAAGTTGGCCTACCGATCCACTTCCACACGCATGACACCGCAGGCATCGCTTGCGCCACCATTCTTGCCGCCTCTGAAGCTGGTGTGGACGCAGTCGATTGCGCCATGGATGCTTTGTCCGGCAACACCAGCCAAGCGACATTGGGCACAGTAGTGGAATCCCTGCGCCACACAGAGCGCGATACGGGCATCAACATGGACAGCGTACGCCGCATTTCTGATTATTGGGAGCAAGTGCGCGCGCAATACGCAGCCTTTGAGACCGGTCAGCAAGCCCCCTCTTCCGAGGTCTATTTGCACGAAATGCCGGGTGGTCAGTTTACCAACTTAAAGGCACAAGCACGTTCGCTTGGATTGGAAGAGCGCTGGCCAGAAGTTGCGAACACTTACGCAGACGTGAACCAGATGTTCGGCGATATCGTGAAAGTGACGCCAAGCTCGAAGGTTGTCGGCGATATGGCGTTGATGATGGTCAGCCAAGGTTTGAGCCGCGCGGAAGTGGAGGACCCTGAAACGGATGTGTCCTTCCCTGACAGCGTCGTCGACATGATGCGCGGCAATTTGGGCCAACCTCCGGGTGGTTTCCCGAGTGGCATCGTCGCGAAAGTTCTGAAAGGCGATACGCCGAATATGGAGCGCCCCGGAAAATCACTGCCCCCTGTTGATCTGGAGGTTGAGCGCGCCAAACTGAGTGAGTTGCTAGATGGGCGCGAAATCGACAACGAAGATCTCAATGGCTATCTGATGTATCCGAAGGTTTTCTTGGATTACATGGGGCGTCACCGCATGTACGGGCCTGTGCGCACTTTGCCGACGCGCACCTTCTTTTATGGTATGGAATCGCGCGAGGAAATCTCAGCAGAGATTGATCCCGGTAAAACCCTAGAGATTCGCTTGCAAGCTGTCGGGGAAACCCTTGATGATGGCGATGTAAAAGTGTTCTTTGAACTCAACGGTCAGCCACGGGTTATTCGTGTGCCGAACCGTTCCGTGAAAGCCGCCACAGCCGCCCGCCCAAAAGCAGACAGCACAGATGAAAACCACATCGGCGCACCAATGCCGGGGGTTGTCGCCTCGGTCGCGGCGAGCGTTGGGCAAAAGGTAGCGCAAGGCGATCTGCTATTGACGATTGAAGCGATGAAGATGGAAACAGGCATCCATGCCGAGCGCAGCGCGGTGATCAAAGCCGTGCATGTGAGCGCAGGTGCGCAGATTGATGCGAAGGATTTGCTGATCGAATTGGAGTGATTTGAAAGAGCATGCAAAAGCATGCCCTTGATAAGCGCTAAAGCGCATGATTGAGGCTCTGCCTCAAACTCCGAAGTTTCACTAGAAAGATGAAGAGCGCCCTGTCATGAATGATGGGGCGCATTTCGATTATACACAGAGTCCTCGAGCACCCGACTTTTGACGGGTTGACGTCTGACCGTAGAACGATTCAGCTAACCGCATGATCCGTCCCAACTTTCTTTCTCCCAC
>Ga0206127_1005875_pt1 | contig 10183 bp, 9 predicted proteins | sample Helgoland_Spring_6_FD_148646 | JGI IMG/M metagenome (GOLD analysis project Ga0206127, IMG submission 148646) | Pelagic subsurface seawater microbial communities from Kabeltonne, Helgoland, North Sea - Helgoland_Spring_Bloom_20160419_1 | ecosystem: Environmental > Aquatic > Marine > Epipelagic ...
GCGCCGCGCGTGTACCTTGCATTTCTGGCAGTGAGACGCCGCTCATAAAGGCCAGATACGGCGGAACAATCGGCAGCACGCATGGGCTGAGGAACGAAATGACCCCAGCCAGCAAGGCCACGATCATGGCAGGTGCAAGACCTGCGGATATAATGTCGATTCCAAACATGCGCCCACTTAGCCTGAGCAATGTGGCGATGCAAAGTCACAAGCACGTGGACAGAATGTAACATCACGCCTAAATGATCGGTATGAAACACACACTTGATGCCACCGACCTGCTCTGCCCTTTGCCTGTGTTGAAAGCGCGTAAGCGTTTGCAGCCCTTGAACGCAGGAGATCTGCTTGAAATGCGTGCGAATGATCCTGCGGCGATTGTCGATGTCCCACATTTTTGTGCTGAGGCAGGACATGCGTTGATCGAAACCCGTGAAGACGGTGACGTACAAATCTACCTGATCCGCAAAAACGGTTGATCAAATGAAAAACGCCGCATCACAGGATACGGCGTTTCTCTAATTTAGGCTTTGAGCTAGCCTACTTACCCAGTGACCACCAACCGCGCCGCTTAGGCTTGCTCGGCTCGACAGAGGCAAGCACTTCCGGCTCACTTTTAGGTTCTGGTGCCGGCTCTGGCTGTGGTTCAGGTGTCGGCTCTGGTTGAACCTCGACTTGAGGTTCTGGCGTTGCGTCCACAACAGGTGCAGGCTCGGCTACAGTTTCTACAACCACAGGCGCTTCTTGCGCCACAGCCTCTAAAGGTGCTTCCTCAACAGCGACCGCCTTGGGCTTGCGCGCACGTGGTTTGCGCTTTGGCTTTTCAGGCACAGCTTCCGCTTCGACGTCAGCCGCAGGCGTTTCTGCGACAGCTTGCGTCTCGCTCACCTCTGCTGGTGCGTCTGCATCCGCAATCTCATCGGTCTTAGGCTTAGCGCGGCTGCGCGAACGTCGGACGCGCTTGGGCTTTTCGCTCGCTTCGACATCTGCATCAGGCGCATCGGTCTCAGCAGGCGCCGCGTCCGCAGTCACTTCAGCAGGAACCTCACCAGCCTCATCCGAGGCTGCGCCTTCTTCGTCTTGCTGTGCATCTGCACCGCCATTGTTGTTCTTCTTACCGCCCCGACGACGACGGCGACGACGCTTCTTGGGTTTGTCTTCCCCTTCAGCCTCAGCCGCGCTTGGCGCAGTGCTTTCGCTTACGGGCGCTTCATCCTCTTCAACAATTGCCTCGTCTTCGTCGATTTGATCCATGATGGATGTATCAACTGAAACAACATGCGCAGATGGCTCAGGCACAACACGCGTTGCGGTCTTGAATTTCTCTAGCGCGAAATCCGGGCTGACGAGATGCACATCCGCCTCGATCCGCACGGACAGACCGTAACGCAGTTCGATTTGCGCGATATGCTCACGCTTTTGGTTCATCAGGTAGTTGGCGATTGGCACAGGTGCGCGCACGAGAACTTCACGGGAACGACGGCGCACGCCCTCTTCCTCGATCTGGCGCAAAATGCTGAGCGCCATGTTATCATCAGAGCGGATCAAGCCCGTGCCATGGCACGATGGGCATGGCGCAGTCGTGGCTTCGATCATGCCAGGACGCAGACGCTGACGCGACATTTCCATCAAGCCAAAACCAGAGATACGACCCACTTGGATACGCGCACGATCAGACTTTAACTTGTCCTTCATCATCTTTTCGACGGCCGCGTTGTTCTTGCGCTCGTCCATGTCGATGAAATCGATAACGATCAAGCCCGCAAGGTCACGTAGACGCAACTGTCGCGCAACCTCTTCGGCGGCCTCAAGGTTGGTCTTGGTCGCGGTCTGCTCGATCGAGCCTTCTTTGGTGGCGCGACCCGAGTTCACGTCGATCGCAACAAGCGCTTCTGTCACGCCAATCACGATGTAGCCACCGGACTTCAACTGAACCGTTGGGTTAAACATCCCGGCCAAGTAGCTTTCAACTTGGTAGCGCGCGAAGAGCGGCATGGACTCAGCGTAAAGCTTCACGTTCTTGGCATGCGATGGCATGATCATCTTCATGAAGTCTTTCGCGGTACGATACCCACGTTCGCCCTCTACAAACACTTCGTCGATGTCGCGGTTATACAAGTCGCGGATCGAGCGTTTGATCAGATCACCTTCCTCATAAATCTTCGCAGGTGCGATAGATTTGAGGGTCAGCTCGCGGATTTGCTCCCACAGGCGTTGAAGGTATTCATAATCACGTTTGATTTCTGTTTTGGTACGCTTTGCTCCAGCGGTACGCACGATCAAGCCAGCACCCTGAGGCACTTCAATTTCGTTCGCTATCTCTTTGAGTTTCTTACGATCTATGGCGTTGGTGATCTTGCGAGAAATGCCACCACCGCGTGCAGTGTTGGGCATCAAAACACAGTAACGGCCAGCCAATGACAGATACGTTGTCAGAGCTGCGCCTTTGTTGCCGCGCTCTTCTTTAACGACCTGAACCAAAAGGATCTGGCGTACTTTTACAACTTCTTGGATCTTATAGCGACGTGGACGTGGCTTGCGCGGAGGGCGAATGTCCTCAACGTCATCGTCATCCGCAACAGATTCGATGTTCTCGTCGCGCTGTGACGCTTTCTTGGCTTTGCGCGCGTGATCGTCTTCAATCTCGTCGTCGTCGCTCTCAGAAGCGGCGTCTACTTCTTCGGCAGGAACCTCTGCGTCGGCGTCAACTTCGGGGGCAGCTTCATCTTCAAATGTTGTTTCTTCAACAACAACTGCATCTTCAATCTCGCCCGCAATAGGCGTTTCGACAGGTGTTTCCGCGACCGTTTCCATCGGGGACGAACCCTCTGGGGTGTTGTCAGTCCCGTCATCACCCAAATCTATCGTCTCCATCCCTGCGATATCGCTGGACGGTGCATTTTCAGGCGTCTCTACTTCCTTGCTGACGATTGCATCATCGTTTGATGCATCCGCAGCTTTGGTGGACGAGCGCCGACGCGAACGGCGTGGCTTGGGTTTGTCTTGCTCTTCATCTCGCGCGCGCTGGCTTTCAGCATAAGCGCGTTCTTCCTCCATCAAGGCCTCACGGTCCGCGACGGGGATCTGATAATAATCAGGATGAATCTCGGAGAATGCGAGGAAACCGTGACGGTTCCCACCATAATCTACAAAGGCCGCTTGAAGCGACGGCTCAACGCGCGTTACTTTTGCGAGATAGATGTTGCCAGCAAGCTGGCGTTTGTTTTCAGACTCAAAGTCAAATTCCTCAACTTTGTTTCCGTCGACCACCACAACACGGGTTTCTTCCGCGTGGGTGGCATCGATAAGCATTTTCTTAGCCATGGTATCCGTTTGCGCCCGGCGCAACGTGTCGCGGCAACCAGATCACTCACATGATCAGGTGGTCCGTTTGTATGAAGTCTGGGGCGTCTATTTGAGGCGATGGTGCGCGCATGGCGGCAGAGCCCTTGCGGGGCTCCTGCTCTTATACTCATGTCCTGCGCGCGCTTCATCGCGTTTCTTCTCCGACACGTCGCACTGGCTTCAGTGGCGTGCCCGTTAAAATGCTGCTTTCTATGACAAAAACAGCGTGTCGTATGGCCAACTCAGAATCTATTTGAATAAGATCACCAAATGGGCCGTATCGGTCTGCGTCCTATCGCTTTGGCATTTTGCCGTGCGGGACGCAGCGAAACTCTCCCGATCCATGTTTGCGTGCGCAACCACCGACCGTGCTTCCTACATAGGGTCTAAAGGGATAGTTTCGCAATGGGTAATCGCGGCGGCGAGCAAGATTTACGCTGGGATCACGGCAAAAGCGCCAAACGCCGCGAGAGGCAACCAGACACCACCCATTAGACACATTTTCGGCAAGCCCACGCCCTACATAACGCGCAACGCTTAACCCAACGGCACGTATCAAGCGTTGAAAGGACATAAAATGACGTCTTCAAACACACAGGCCCCCGTCACAAAGGGGGCATCGTCGCAAACGAATGCTCCGCAAACCAGCAAGCCAAAAGAACAAACGACAGTATTCACCGATTTCGCCAGTATCTGAGCCGTCCATTTTCAGGTATCAAGATCAGCATGAGTGATCCTGTTTCTTCGATTCCCAATCTAGGCCCAGCAAGCGACATTAGTTTTACGAAGGCTGGCATAACAAGTGCTGATCAAGTCCGCGCGCTTGGTGCACAAGCGTGCTACAGCAAGCTGATCAAAGCTGGCACAAAGCCTCATTTCATTGGCTTTTATGCGCTTGCCATGGGGCTTCAAGGCCGCCCATGGAATGATTGCCAAGGTGCTGAAAAAGCCGCTCTGCGCGCAACTTTTGACAAAATCAAAGCGGATGCCAAAGGCACAAAAGAAAAGGGCCGCTCCGATCTCGAAGCAGCCCTGGACTTAATTGGTGTGATCGAAAAGCGTTAGAGCTTAGCCAACCAGTTCTAGACCAGAGAAGAAGAACGCGATTTCTTCTGCTGCTGTCTCAGGAGCGTCGGAACCGTGTACAGAGTTTTCGCCGACTGATTCTGCGAACTCAGCGCGGATTGTGCCCGCTGCCGCGTCGCTTGGGTTCGTTGCGCCCATAACTTCGCGGTTTTTCGCGATTGCGCCTTCACCTTCCAGAACCTGAACGACAACTGGCTCAGAGATCATGAATTCACACAGTTCGCCAAAGAACGGACGCTCGGAGTGAACACCGTAAAACGCTTGCGCTTGAGCAAGTGTCATTTGGATGCGCTTGGAGGCGACAACGCGCAGACCCGCGTCTTCGAATTTCGCAACGATTTTGCCTGTAAGGTTACGGCGTGTTGCATCAGGCTTGATGATAGAAAATGTGCGTTCAAGAGCCATGGGAGACTTCCTTTTTATTAGAGACGCACCGCGACTGTGCGGTGAACGCCTGTGAATTCTGTGGCGCGCTTAGCATGGGGTTTGTGAGTTGAAAAGCATCCTGTTGACTTATTCACCCTTTGTGAGAACGTAGTGAGAACAAACAGGAGCGGACGATCATGCACAGCACCAACTACACCGACGTTCTTATTTTGCCTTCTGAGGATTGTCGCACCCGTGTTGCGACGGTTCCTGACAAAGCGGGTTCTGTCGCGCAAATGCTCTATGAACGCATCGCTGATGCGCCCTACACTTTAGAAAGTGATGATTTGCTCAGCACAGTCGCCGCCCTGCGCAAGGAAATCCCGATTGATGAGCATGCCTTGTTTCGTGCGGAGTTCTTTTCAAAGGGGCAAGCGTGCCTGCGTGCGTCGCCCTTGGTGAAATCCTTTGGTTGGGCAGTTCACCACAATAGCGATGCAAAAATTGCGCTGATTGATCCCGCAAGTGCACGTTTTGCAGAGCTGAGCCATGACGCGTCAATCAAGCAAGTCACAGGCATGCGCAACAAACGTGCATAAAACACCGCTAGCGCCGCGCGATTGCCTCTGTTAGAGGCTCGCCATGCTTAAGATATCAGACATAACATACTCCGTCGCGGGCCGCACTTTGGTCGAAAACGCATCCGTCACAATCCCGACAGGCCACAAGGTTGGCCTTGTGGGGCGCAATGGCTCGGGCAAGACCACATTATTCAAGATCATTCGTAAAGAAATGGTGCTTGATACGGGTTCCGTGAGCATGCCCCAAGGTTGGAAAATTGGCGGTGTGAGCCAAGAGGTTCCGGGCAACGAAGTGTCCTTGATCGACACAGTCCTGCGCGCCGATACAGAGCGTGAAGCGCTTATGGCCGAAGCTGAAACCGCCACGGACCCGACACGAATTTCCGAGATTCAAACCCGCCTGACCGATATCGATGCATGGTCTGCCGAAGCGCGCGCCGCAACGATCCTCAAAGGTCTTGGTTTTACCCATAACGAACAACTCCAACCCTGTTCAGCCTTTTCCGGCGGTTGGCGTATGCGCGTCGCTCTGGCGGCAGTTCTTTTCTCTGAGCCTGATTTGTTGCTGCTCGACGAGCCGACAAACTATCTCGATCTTGAGGGCGCGCTTTGGCTCGAGGCCTACCTCGTCAAATACCCGCACACAGTTTTGATTGTTTCACACGACCGTGAGCTGTTGAACCGCTCCGTTGGCGGCATTTTGCACCTCGAGGACAAAGGCCTTATTTACTACACAGGCACCTACGACATGTTCGCCAAACAGCGCGCGCAAAAACGTGCTTTGCAAGCCTCTGCGGCAAAGAAGCAAGACGCTAAACGTGAGCATTTACAAGCCTTTGTGGACCGCTTTAAAGCCAAAGCCTCAAAAGCAAAGCAAGCGCAATCGCGCGTCAAAGCACTAGAAAAGATGGAAACCATTCGCGCGCCAGAGGATGTCGCACGCACTGTGTTTACCTTCCCCAAGCCTGAAGAACTCTCGCCGCCCATTATCGCGACCGAAAAAGCCTCTGTCGGGTATGGAGAGACGATCATCCTGCGGGATTTGAACCTGCGCATCGACCAAGATGACCGCATCGCTTTGCTGGGACGCAACGGCGAGGGTAAATCGACGCTTTCTAAAATGCTCTCGGATCGTCTTAAGATCGCGAGCGGATCGATGGTAACATCGAACAAGTTGCGCATTGGTTTCTTTGCGCAGCATCAGGTGGAAGAACTCTACGTTGACGAAACGCCGCTAGAGCACCTTTTGCGCGAACGCCCTGCAGAGGGCCAAGCGAAACTGCGTGCGCGACTTGCAGGTTTCGGGCTTGGCGCGGATCAGGCTGATACAGCAGTCGGCAGGCTATCTGGTGGGCAGAAAGCGCGTTTGTCGCTCTTGCTCGCCACACTCCCTGCCCCGCATTTGTTGATCCTCGACGAGCCGACCAACCACCTTGACATTGAATCTCGCGAAGCCCTTGTGGACGCTTTAACGGCCTACTCTGGTGCGGTCATTCTGGTCAGCCACGACATGCATTTGCTGTCGATGGTTGCTGACCGTTTGTGGCTGGTGAAAGACGGTCATGTCTCTGTCTATGAAGAGGATTTGCAAGCTTATCGCAAAATGCTTTTGAGCAACGACAAGCCTGCGAAGAAAGACAAAGACGCGAAAAAAGCGGAAAAGCCTAAGGTTAAACGCCCGTCGCAAGATCAGATCAAAGCGCTGCGCGCGGATGTGCGCAAGTGCGAAGAGCGTATGTCCAAAATCGACGAGATGCGCGATAAATTGGCGAAAAAGCTCGCGGATCCAGTGCTGTACGAAGAAGCACGCAAAGGCGAACTTGAGACGTGGAACAAGAAGTACGCCGAAGTCATGGAGGCTCATGGCCGCGCTGAAACCATGTGGATGACGGCGCTTGAAAAGCTTGAGGCGGCCAACGCGTCGTGATCGACACGGCGTTTTTCATAACGTCTTTCGTGACGCTGTTCGTGATCATTGACCCTATCGGTCTGACGCCTTTGTTCGTTGCATTGACGCAAGGCATGACCGTCAAGCAACGTCGTGCAATCGCGATACGCGCGACTTTGACCTCTGCGGGAATTCTTGCGCTGTTTGCTATCTTTGGCGAAGCATTGCTAGGATTTATCGGTATTTCCATGGCGGCGTTCAAGATTGCGGGCGGTATTTTGTTGCTGCTCACAGCTCTTGATATGTTGTTTCAACGCCGCTCCAAACGGCGTGAGGATACGGCGGAAGAAGACGACGATCTGGATGATCCGTCTGTGTTTCCTTTGGCAATCCCACTTATTGCTGGACCCGGCTCGATTGCGACAGTGATCTTGCTTGCTGGCACACAACCCGGGTTTACGGGGCTTGGCCTATCGCTGGCTGTTATGGTTTTGGTTTTGATCGTGACCTTCATTTTCTTTGAGGCCGCTACGCCCTTGGAACGCTTGCTAGGCAAAACAGGCATAAACGTCGTCTCGCGTTTGCTAGGTATGTTGTTGGCCGCATTAGCGGTGCAATTTATGCTAAATGGCCTGCAAGACTTTGGTCTTTTGGAAAACGTTCCTAGATAGAGTGAAAGGAGGCCCGATATGGCGCAACTTTCCGGCGATGATTTTGGCAATTTGATTTATCTCGTGCTGCTTGGCGGTGTGATTGCCTTTTGGTTTTTCACGTCCTCACGCGGTTCGATGAACAAAGTTCTGCAACAAATGTCTGTCTGGGCACTGATTTTTATTGGTGTCATTGCGGCCTATGGCATGTGGGGCGATATCCGCCAAACTGTCGTTCCGCAGCAAAGCGTCATCAGCGGCGGCGAACGCATCGAGCTGCCGCGCGCGCGTGATGGGCATTATTATGCAACGGCGATGGTGAACGATGTGCCGATCCGCTTTGTTGTTGATACTGGCGCGACAGGTGTCGTCTTGCGCAAAGCGGACGCGTTTGCAGCGGGGATTGATCCTGATGAGTTGGCTTTTGTGAGAGAGGCCATGACGGCCAACGGGTCTGTGCGCATCGCTTCGGTGCGAACCGATAGTTTCGGTTTCGCAGGGGCAGAACTACCGCGGTTTCGGGTAGATGTGAACGAAAGCCAGATGTCGCAATCCCTCATGGGGATGAGCTATTTGCAGACATTCGAGAGGATCGAGATTTCGGGCGGTACATTAGTACTGGTGCGGTAGCGTTGTTTGCACCTGAGGGAGCCTCCGGCGGGGATATTTTTAAAGAGAGGAAGCGCGCGGGTTAACCTTAATGACAGGTTATTCCTTTTTCGCCTTCATCTGCCAATTGCCGCTTTCTTCTGACCAATATTGCGCAGTGCAGCCTGCATCAGTCAGCATTTTCCACTGCGCGCGTGCCGTTTGCAGGGCAACGTCGTCATTACCATCGAAAAGGATACAAGTACGCTCATAGGTTTTGACTTGTTCAGGGCTTATGTCCGCGCCATCGATACACATGGCGCATGCGGCATCGTTCGCAGTGGCATGTGTGTCGCTCAGTAAGATCGGCTGCGCGGAATCGTGCGCCGTTCCTGTTACGCCGTGCGCGAGAAAATCTGTTTTTCTGCCGTTCCAAAGTGCGTGATCTAGCGCTTCTAATCGCGCCGAGCTACGGCCCACAACCACACAGCGCCACCCTGCCCCGAGCGCTTTGCCAAGCAGCAAAGGCAGCGTGGTTTCCAGCGGATTGCGTGTGAGGTGGTAGAAGTAGGCCGCCCCCATATCAGCTCTCAAACATATCCGAGACAAGGCGGTTTAACGCCATAACGCCCCAGCCTGTCGCACCTGTCGGGGCCAAAGTGGATTCAGATTTCAGCGAGGCCACACCCGCGATATCAAGGTGGACCCAGGGCGTGTCTTCCTTCACAAAACGTTGCAAGAATTGCGCGGCGGTGACAGAACCAGCAGCGCGGCCACCAATGTTCTTCATATCTGCGATACGCGATTTCAAAAGGTCATCGTAAGCTTGGCCCAGTGGCATACGCCACGCACCTTCACCCTCGGTTTGCGCGGCTTTGAGGAACGCATTGCATAGGTCATCATTGTTAGAGAAAACGCCCGCATTTTCATGCCCTAAACCTACGACAATTGCCCCCGTGAGCGTGGCGAGATCAATCATACCAACAGGCGCAAAGCGGTCCTGCGCGTACCACATCACGTCACACAGAACGAGGCGGCCCTCCGCGTCGGTATTGATAACTTCAACCGTGTCGCCCTTCATTGACGTGACCACATCACCGGGGCGTACAGCGTTGCCGGAGGGCATGTTTTCCACAAGCCCGACAAGACCGACAACATTCGCCTTTGCACCGCGCAGCGCAAGCGAGCGCATCACGCCAGAAACGACGCCCGCGCCGCCCATGTCCATGGTCATGTCTTCCATGCCGGCACCAGGTTTGAGCGAAATACCGCCTGTGTCGAACACCACCCCTTTGCCAACCAGTGCAAGCGGCTTGGCGTCTTTCTCGCCGCCCTTCCACTGCATGACGACAACTTTGGAGGGGCTGTCAGAGCCTTGACCCACACACAGCAGCGTGCCCATGCCAAGCTTTTCCAGCTCAGCTTCTTCGAGCACCTCAACTTCAAGCCCGAGGCTTTCCATCTCTTCGAGGCGATCCGCGAACTCTGTGGTCGTCAAAACATTTGCGGGTTCATTCACCAAGTCGCGAGTCATATGCGCGCCTTCAGCGATAGCGAGAAGCGGTTTCACCTCGACCTCTACTTCTTCGGGCTTGGCACACATAACGCTCAGAGTGCGCGATTTATCGTCTGTGTTCGTCTTGTGCGGGTTGAATTCATAAGCGCGCATCGCAGCCCCGAGC
>Ga0206127_1005878_pt1 | contig 10182 bp, 6 predicted proteins | sample Helgoland_Spring_6_FD_148646 | JGI IMG/M metagenome (GOLD analysis project Ga0206127, IMG submission 148646) | Pelagic subsurface seawater microbial communities from Kabeltonne, Helgoland, North Sea - Helgoland_Spring_Bloom_20160419_1 | ecosystem: Environmental > Aquatic > Marine > Epipelagic ...
TCGTGGATCAACCCCTAATGTTCGCTTCAGTGCTGTGCTACAAGCGTTGGGAGTATACTTGCTGTGCCTCTCGGTTAATAGCCTGATCATGGCTTGATAAAAAAGTTGAAAAATTTTATTTTTTTATTAAAGTTATTTGAGTTAGGGTCGATAGTATCCATAAGTGGTGGTTGTCTCTTAAAATATCGGTTGTAGGCTATAGGTCTATACAGTATCGAGTGACAGCACACTAGCAAACGATACTGTAAATGGTGAGTGCTATGGTAAACATACCAACATCTTTAGAAAAAAGTGGCTTGAATACATTTTCAAGCGGCGCAAGTGTGGGCGCGGAAAACAATGCCACATCTGTGAGAGACAGCGCTATTGCTCAGCTCGCCGCTGTCAGCAAAGCCCGCGCCACTGATCGAGGTAACCAGTCACAGCAAGACAAAGCGTTTAGCTCGGCTGATTTGGCGCAAGCAATCAACGAGATAAATACTGTACTGGATACATCATCCACCAGTTTAAAGTTTTACGTGGATGAATCAGTTCAACGATTTGTCGTCGAAGTCAAAGACTCGGACACGGGTGAGCTGATTGCAAAATACCCTGCCGAGTCTGCTCTGCGTATTGCCGAGAGCTTGGAAACACTTAAAGGCGTGCTGTTCGACCGATCACTGTAATTGTCGTCGGCATCATATGTGAGACATGTCTAACTCGACAAATTACTTTTCAAGCGCAGACTGATAACTCAAAGCCCTCCTCTTGGAGGGTTTTTTTATGTCTGCAAATTTTTCTCCCATTCAGACTCTTAATGTTATTACAGGTCTAAAATCACACTAATGCAATGTCGCTCCTAAACCGAGATTAGTGCGTTCCGCATCAATTCAGTCTAAAGGCCGCGGCTCAAACCAAGGGCCTACCTTGTCAAACCTTCTATGCGGCAACTATCACCGGTAAAGTGGCAAAAATCGGCCTTGAAAGCGGCAAACTGTAGCCACTTTTTATGTTTATGTTGCCACTTTAAAGGATACAATTTTTACGTCGATCTTAACCCTAGCAACGCAGGAAAAAGGTCTCTCAGACATTGGACGTTATGCTGATTAAGAGACGTTACCAGAAGACAAGATGTACAAAAGAGGAACATCAACATGACTGTTATTAATACCAACTCAGCGGCTTTGCTCACCGCCAATTCGATTAACATAAACGAGCGCAACATGACCAAAACCATGGAACGTCTATCGACTGGTCAGCGTATCAACTCAGCAGCCGACGACGCCGCTGGTTTGGCGATTTCTAACCGAATGACATCTCAGATTCGAGGATTGGAGCAAGCTGGTCGAAACGCTAATAATGCTACCTCTATGGTTACTCTAGCCGATGGTGCTGCCGAGCAGATTACTAATATTCTACAGCGCATGCGAGAGCTGGTAGTACAGGCCGCTGACGGATCTAACGAAGCAACAGACGTGGCACTGCTCAATGTAGAATTTATTGAAGCCGCCAAAGAAATCGACCGAATTACTGACGTCACTGAATTTAATGGCAAGAACCTCCTTAGCGGGAACGTTGGCGGGGTTGGCAGCAGCATAGTAACCTTCCAAATGGGTGCCAATGCCGGCCAAACACTCGATGTCGATTTTTCCGACTTCAATCTTGCCGCAGGTGGAGCAACCATTGTTAAGAATTTTGTTGATGGTACCGCCGGACCCACCGCAGCTGTAAATACATTCACCGTAGATGTTACAGCCTTAACAGCTGGTGATAGAGTGGTCTTAGGCGATGTCAGCTACACTGTAACGGGCAATGAAACAGATAATACCGCTCTTGCTGCTGCCTTAGCTGCGAGCACTGACCCTGCACTTGCACTGTTTACATATAATGGTTCTACTACCACCAGTATTGTCGCTACCGCTATTACGCTTGGAGTGATAGGCGCTGACCCGTTAGGTGATATGCTCACAGAAACCGGGCCTATGGGGGCAAATTTAAGCTCCTTTGCCACCACAGGCTTTGACAGCGATCTCACAGAGACCCTTGAGAAGATTGAATCAGCCATTGACGGCGTGGCAACACAACGTGCAGTCTTTGGTGCGACCATGAACCGATTGGAGTACGCCATCGATAACCTGTCGTCTTCGTCCATCGCCACCTCATCGGCACGAAGCCGCATTGTGGACGCTAACTATGCAACAGAGACCACAGCGCTGGCCAAGACCCAAATCATCTCCCAGGCATCAACGGCGATGTTGGCTCAGGCAAACCAAAAGTCGCAAACGGTGATGCAATTACTGCAAGGATAAGATCGCAACACCATTCATCAACAACCACGATAATCTCACTGCCTTTTAAGGCAGTGAGATTGTTTTAATTCCTTAAGACAAAAGATGAGTGCTGAGAAAAATTTCAACACATTATATAAAACTCCCTATCCCTGTTGATACGTTCCATTGACGACTAACCCTCTATGCACAGATAAAAATTTATCCCGCTCGCTCACCCTTCAAACTCCCTCAAGGATTTTTCTCAGCTTTTTATCGACCCATTTTTTATTGATCTATTAAAGCCCTTGTAAGCTACGCCATTTTCAACACAGCTATCCGCTGGTGGGCTAAAGGCGTTACAACGAAGGATTAAATAAATTCTAGGTGAGCAAATTCGTTCCACCTCTTTTATTGCCAGCCAAGTCTTTGGCTAGCCGCTGCAAACCCATCGTCATATCTGTACGAAAGTCTCCCGATAGAGCCACCGATCCTCACTGTGGCCCCATGGATAATAAACCAATGTGGCAACCAGTTGAGCAGTGGGCATATTATTGCCGTTTTTAGGTAAAGTTTTGCCAAATCATGCCGATCTATAGGTTGTAACACCTGAAAGTGGCAAGGGTTATTGCCACAATGAACAACTAATCCCCCAAGAGTGGAGTAACTAAAATGACAGTAATTAATACCAACTCAGCGGCCATGCTAACAGCGAACTCCTTGCGAATTAATGAAAATAGCATGACCGCCGCAATGGAACGTCTATCAACAGGTAAGCGTATCAACTCAGCAGCCGATGACGCCGCCGGACTTGCCATTGCAAACCGAATGACCTCTCAGATTCGAGGTCTTGACCAAGCCGCACGTAATGCCAATAACGCCGCTTCTATGTTGCAACTGGCCGATGGCGCTGCCGAGCAGCTCACCAACATCTTACAGCGTATGCGAGAGCTAGTGGTACAGGCCGCTGACGGATCTAACGAAGCAACAGACGTGGCGTTGCTCAATGTAGAATTTATTGAAGCCGCACAGGAAATCGATCGAATCGTTGATGCATCGGAATTTAACGGCAAAAACCTGCTCGATGGCAGTGCCGGTGGTGCTGACAGCGTAGTCACCTTCCAAGTAGGTGCCAACGCGGGCCAGACACTAGAGGTTGATTTTGCTGACTTCAATCTTGCCGCTGGTGGGACCGCAATTGCCGATGCCGTAACTACTGCAGGTGACACCTCCACTGCGGGTGTCTTAACCTACACCCTGGATGTGACAACAATGGACGCTGGCGATAGACTCACCATCGCTGATGTCAGCTACACTGTAACAGGTAATGAAGCCGATAATACCGATCTTGTTGCCGCCTTGAACGCGAGCACCGACTCTACGTTGTCACAGTTTAATTTTACTGCTAATGCGACCGAGGTCGTTGCCACTGTTGACGATCCGTCAGTCACAGGCACTGTGACCACGGCTACATTAGCTGATATAAACAGAGAGACAGGGCCCATGTCTGGCAACTTAAGCTCCTTTGCCACCACAGGCTTTGACAGTGATCTCACTACAACGCTTGAGAAGATTGAATCGGCCATCGACGGCGTGGCAACACAGCGAGCCACCTTCGGTGCGACGATGAACCGACTGGAATACGCCATCGACAATCTGTCGTCTTCCTCCATCGCCACCTCATCGGCACGAAGCCGAATTGAAGATGCTAACTATGCATCGGAAACCACAGCGCTGGCCAAGACCCAAATCATCTCCCAGGCAGCAACGGCGATGTTGGCTCAGGCAAACCAGAAATCTCAGACTGTGCTATCGCTACTTCAGTAAAAAATGAGTCTTCACGCGTTGCTGCACGACAACTCGTTCTTTTGTAGCCAAAACCCCGGTACCCAGTACCGGGGTTTTGTTTTTAAGTCTGTCGCATAACAATAAATAAAATCTACCCATCCGTCTCCCACCACTGACAATGATCAATGCGCTATTTTGTTAACTAATATTTGCGACAAAGGTCACAAAATGTAAAACATTTATCCACAACAATCGTGCGCTATGGTACGTTGCCCACCATCGAAAAATGGCATGTTAATGCCGCTTAAAAGTTTTGATTACTATCTGGCTACTAAAGGACTGGTTGAGCTGGCAGCAATCATCAGCATTAACTCAGGGTTTCTGGTTTTTCATTGTGCACCAGAAAGCCCAATGAGGTATCACTTTGGTATCAATAAACTTCAACGCAGGCAGTGCTTATACTATTAATGCTCTAAGCACTAATGAACGCTCGTTGGTGTCCACACTAGAGCGCCTTTCAACAGGTAAGCGAATAAATTCAGCAGCGGATGATCCTGGTGGACTCGCCATATCGACACGACTCACCTCGCAGGTCAATGGCCTTAATCAGGCGGCAAGGAACATTAATAACGCCATATCCATGGTGCAAATTGCCGATCAGTCGGCGAACACCATCGGCGACATGCTCCAGCGCATGCGTGAACTAGTGGTTCAGGCTTCCGATGGGTCAAATGGTGTGAACGACATTGCAGTGATCAATGAAGAATTTGTCGCCTTGGCAAAAGAGGTGGATCGCCTCGCAGACACGACGTCATTTAACCGCAAAGCTCTGCTCAATGGCACCTTAGGCGGAGGCACAGGCATTGTCGATTATCAAGTCGGCGCAAACGCGGGAAATGCCAATCGTCTGGCCGTTGATTTCTCGAATTTTAAACTTGCAGCCGGCACCTCAAGCACACCGATGCGCGAGGATCTCAGCTATTTTGCCTATGGAGCACCCGATAATTTCCAGCCCAGCGGAAACTTTTTGTACACATATAATCAGACACAGTTGCGCGACAATCTGGAAGCCGGACGCTTCAGTATGGAGGAGCCAGAGAGTTATCTGCAGTTTGTCTCTACGAATAACAGTCTGACGGTGTCGCGCTCTGAAATCGCTGCCTTGAGTGCCGGTAATGGTCAGGGCAATGGTACTTGGTTGGTTGACTTGTCTTATAGCGAGCTGGTAACCGCGCTCAACAACGGCAGCGTGGACGGTAATGATGCCAACACGTATATCAGTGTCACCGACGGTAGTGGTAATCGTCTAATGGTAGATCGTAATGCCATCGCCGGTAGCAATAGCGATGTCAGCTTGGAGAAACTAGCACAGGCCTTCGCCAACGCCAGTAGTCTCAACGGCACCGGTAACAATGATTACGCGGACTTTGACTTCACCATCAGCGCGACTGAAAATGGCTTGCTATTTACACCTAAACAGGGTGTCATTGATCCAACCCTGGTAAATTTACGGGTAAGTCAACCCGGAGCCAGTCTCTGGTCCACTGATAGTGCGACCAACAGCCGGTATACCTATACCTCCGCTCAACTGCAAAGCGACTTAAATGCCAGTGGCAGCATAGCAGACGACATTGTCTCACCAATCACCATTGCTAATGGCAGTTTCGAAACCAATGGCGGTAGCGAGAGTTACGTCAGTGGGGATGTTTCAGGCTGGACAAAAACCGGCGATGGATATTCTGGATACTGGGGAACGGGTATTGATGACTACATTGACGAGACAACTCGTGATGGTAATGCTGTGGCCTGGCTTTACGGAAATTCCGGAGCACTAGAGCAGACCCTGTCTACCCAGTACCAGCAAGGCAATAGCTATGAATTTAAGGTGGATATAGGTGATATCGACTATCACAATAATGTGGCTAATGGCAGTGTCGATTGGAAAATAGAGATTTTCGCAGGTAACACGCTAATACAGTCTTCAAGTGGATCCTCGAGTATCGACGCTCTGGCAACGCAAACGGTGTCATTTGACGCCATCAGCAGTGCTTACAACGGAGAGAATCTCAAGATAAAAATTTCCAAAACCGACGACGATAACGCAGATTTGCTGATTGATAATGTCCGCGGCACTGTCACCAGCCCAAATCCGTCTAACGGAGAGGGTTATCTTCGTTTTAATGCCAGCGACGGAAGTGCAATAACTGTCGCTCGCTCGGCCATTGCCGATGGATCCACCTATGGTAATGAAAGTCTGTCTGACTTAGTCGCTGCATTACAAGCAGACCCAGAATATGCTGGCTTTGCCTTTGATATCTCTCTGGAAGGCAATGCGCTGCTGTTCAGCAACCGAAATCCAGGAAATGGTGTGTTCCTTATGGACGGATTGAGAAGCAGTCCAGAGAGTTCAATAACCACTGAAACTATGTCGGGAACCGTAAGTAATGTGACAACTGGTCCACGGGCGCTGGGAACTCTATCTGAAGATCAGGACAATTTTGGCAATGAAACGCTCAGTGGGCTAGTGGCGGCAATTCAGAGTGATGATGAGTATGAAAATTTCGATTTTAACGTGGCTCTGGGTTCCTCGGGCTTGATATTCACCGCACGGGACGCCAACGCTGGGGTAAGTCTGACCAATGATCTTTTAAGTAGTTCAGGCAATGCGATACCCAACACTGACTTAGGCGGTGATATCTCTGAAATTCAGGAAAACGTCGGCTCTGCTCCCGGCATGGGAGAGGATTTAATGGCAACATTAAATCGACTCGACAATGCAATATACGGTGTGGCTGAACAGCGTGCCCTTTTCGGTGCTAGCATCAACCGCTTGGGTTACGCCATCGACAATGTCAGCAAGAGCTCAATTGTTACTGAGGCTGCTCGGAGTCAAATTGAAGACGCCAACTTCTTGAATGAAACACTGGCCCTGGCTAAGGCACAATTTTTAGCTGAGTCTGGCTTGGCTCAATTGGCGCAAGCCAATATCAATCAAAAAACTATATTTAAACTTTTAGATATCAGTTAATCTCTGTCATAAGCACTGGATAGAACGTCCAACTGTCCTTTCATGTAGTCTCGCGTACCATTCAAGCTCGCCAATAAACTCTCCATGGCAGAGAATTGCATAAGGTAGCGCTGGTACAAGACTTCCATGCGCGCATCTAGTTTCTCAAGCTCCTTTTGATATCGCTCCTCAGTTTTACTCAAAGCTTCGGTTCGATTAGCGATTATGCCGTCTTCAATATCGCCATTCTCCCGAGAGGCGTTTAAGGTGTTAATAATGGTGGCAACGTCCTGAGCCAGCCCCTTGGGTGACTCGCCGTAAAGACTCTGTCCCGTTGTATCGGCTGTCAACATAGTCACCACATCGTCCCACTGGGTGGCGATGACCTGGTCGTAGACCTGTTCATCAAACTCCAGTCGCCCGGTTCTGTTGACGCTAATACCCAAATCTCGAAGCGCATCAACACTACCACTCTGGGTAGACGATGAACTGATCAATGCATTGTAGATTCGGCTTTGCACTGAGCGAAGCAACGAACCCTCTCCAGCCAGTGACAAGCCCGCCTCAACTGCCTCTGGCGTGTTTAACTCATCAATTAAGTCCTCAAGGTCATTGTATGCTTGAACAATCCCCTCGAGATTGGTCTTCAACTGGCTTTTATCTTGCGTGACGGTAAGCCGAGCAGAATCGTAAATAGTCTCTGTTCTATATTTGGTCAAATAGGTGTAACCACCGCCAACACCAGTTCCCGGTATGATTCCCACATCCTCTATAACGGTGTGCCGGAGAGGTTCTTGAGTGGCCCACTCGGCCCCATCTGTGGCCGTATTAGTTTCAAAATTATTGCTGCTACGCTGCATCTGTAAGGATAATACATCGCCGATATTAGGCGCGGTCTTTGGCGTAAACACCAGCCCACTGGCATCGGCAGAGATATTGTAGCCAAAGCTAGCATAGTCAGTGGTAGACGGGCTGCTAGAACCAACAGCAGTTGCTTGCTGCAGTGCCTGAACGAGACCAGCCACCGTCTCATTGCCAGGGCTACCGGCAATATCCGCTCGCTCTATCATAATGGTGTTTCCCTGACCATCGCTGAAACTCAGGTACGATTTATTCTCTCCAGAGTCGCCCTCATCGTTGATTCTTCCAGCGAGTAAATCCATTTGCAATTGCGAGTTGCTGTAGGCCATACGGAAGGTGCCACCGCCAGTGGTACCCACAGTGCTGACGATAGTCCCTGTGTTTGAGTAGTTGCCGGATGCAGGAACCCCCGGATTACTCATCAATGCTTCAAATTCTCCATCGACACCCTGATAGCCACCATCCATATTCACATTATTGTTGTAAATACCCGTTGACGTCGCTTGTGTTCGCGTCGCTCGAAACATGGCAACACCGGCGGTTTCACCGCCACTGGTGAGTTGCGGCGATGTATTGGATGTGGCCGGCGAGAAGACTAGCCCGCTGCCATTAAGGCCGGCCGTAAAGCGCCAGTCGTTGCCTGCCGTGCCATTTCCTGGGTAGTTCTCATCCTCTTGAATGGCTTGCAATAAAGCCGCCAACGTCTCCTGACCAGCGCCACCGTCGTTGACAGTGCCTCTGATGTTGCCCACCAACAAACTGGAATCAGTCGCATCTGTTTTGGAAATTTTAATTTTTAATGCCTGACCATTAAGCGCACTGTTATTTGCATCAAAAGACAGTGTTTTCGTCGCCATAGCATCAATATTCGAGGACCCCGTTTGAGAGCTCACCAGCGTGCTACCCGTGCTGCTAACAGCAAATATTTCTACCTTCCAGTTAAGACCGCCTTGGTCGTTATAATAGCTACTATCGCCAATATCCACTTGAAATTGATAGTCCTTGCCTGTTTGATAGGTGGTCGATAGGGTTTGCTCCAAAGCACCTCCACTACCATAGATCCAACCAACGTTAGGTCCGTTGCTAAGAGTGCTCTCGTCTATATAGTTATTAGATCCGTCGCCAATCCACCAAGCGCCTGTATCTCCCGTCATAGTCCAATCAATAAGATCGCCATTATGAGAGTGCCCGGCATAGTTCTGTCCGCCATGGTCATTGATGTAAAGAAAATCTGAATTGTCTATAGCAATACTAGACGTCCCGCCACCACCGCTAAGCTGCTGAATTCTGGAGGTTTCAACCACGAGGTCGTTACCGTAATCGTCGGTAAAAATAAGGTGTCCTTCACCGGTATCATTTCTAATACTGGCGGCCACATCTGCGCGCAGCTGTGCCTCAGTATAGGCATATAGGTACTCGCCACTCTTAACCGAATTTATCGTTCCGCCGGTATAGTTAGTCTGCGTTGTACCTGTTGTTTGTCCAACCCCTGCGGCCACAGCAGCGGCCTGCGCCACAGCGACGTATTGAGTGACTGTTTCGCCGTCCTCGACGGTGGAGGAGTCCGGCCAGAACCCACCAACACCATTTCTTGGCAAGCTAATAGCACCACCCAATCCGTCGTAAAGCATAATGGAACCCATATAATCTGGATCGGCAGACGCATCGAGGAAATCATCTACGTTTTGATCAGTTAGGGATACATCATAAACAGTGATGGTTGGAGGCACAGAACCATAAGGATTGGTAATGGTTTGCGCTGTGTAGCCACCTCCCGGTCCGCCGGAGGGTCCGCTACCGAGATTTTGTCCGGCATATTCCGCTTTGGGGGTAAAACGAATGGTATTTGCATCCAACTGGGTGATGCCATAGGCAAACCCTGTTCCACCACCGGAACCGTTGGCCAGAACCAAATAAGGTGTCGAAACCACTTCTCCGGTAATTCCGTTTAACTGAAATGTAGCGCCGTCGATAACGTCGGAAATCACATTGCTCCCACGATTAATTAACAGCCCCTCGTAACCAATCTGTGCATCTTGAGCGGCTTGAATCAGGTTACTGGCACTGTTGAATCCAAGACTCGCCTCCGCCACTGCACCATCACTATCCATGGAAACAGCAAAGCTGCCATCGAGACCATCTTCCCCGGACAGCACTATTTTGTAATCATTACCGATGCCACTGACATCCACCAGAGATGCAGTGACACCGGTGTCCGCCGCGTTTATTGCTTCGACGATACCCGCCAAGGTGTCCTTGCCATCGGCAATACGAATAACT
>Ga0206127_1005879_pt1 | contig 10182 bp, 10 predicted proteins | sample Helgoland_Spring_6_FD_148646 | JGI IMG/M metagenome (GOLD analysis project Ga0206127, IMG submission 148646) | Pelagic subsurface seawater microbial communities from Kabeltonne, Helgoland, North Sea - Helgoland_Spring_Bloom_20160419_1 | ecosystem: Environmental > Aquatic > Marine > Epipelagic ...
TTTGATAGATCCCTAACAGCCCTAGGGTAATTCTTTAAAAGATCAATTTCACAACTCATTTTAAAATCCTAAATTTTTCATTTTTTTAACCGTATAGAAATCATCACTCTCTTTTAAATGGCCTGACTCAAAAGCGTCAATAACCTGCAAAATTGCATCTTGAACGCAATAATTAGGCACAAAACCTGTTTGTAACAGTTTGTCGGAGTTTTGCCGATAAGATCTTGGATCTTGAGACTCCATTACATCAATACTGCATGGCAGGCTTTCTTTAACTTTCTTTGCAATTTCCAATATGGAAATGTTTTCAAAGCCCGCATTATAATTGCCACCAGGGATATTCTCATTAATCAAAAAGTGTCTGTAAACATCCACCATATCTAGAATGTGAATATTTGGCCTTGTCTGATTACCTCCAAAAACAGTTATCTTTTTCTTAGTAAGAGCATGCCAAGTTAGCAAATTTACGCTCACATCTAGTCGCATTCGAGGTGAAACTCCACAAACAGTAGCGGGGCGGATATTGTGAATTTTTATGTTATCACTATAACTCAAAAGAACCCGCTCAGTAACCATTTTAGTTTTATTATAAGCCGATATAGGTACCAAAGGAAGATCTTCGGTAACTTGGTCCTCGTCCTTAACTCCATAAACGCTACCAGAACTAGCGAAGATAAACTGCTTGAGTTCACCTATCCTATCAAATTTATCAATCAATTGCTGGGTAGCTAAAACGTTTATTTCCCAAGACAAAGTTTGGTCCAAATCGACTGCCGGATCATTAGCTATGTTTGCCAGATGAATACATCGATCAATACTCTGAAGATCACGCTCTTCTAATTCCCTTACGTCCTTTGACACAATTGTCAAATTGCCATGTGATTCCAGATAATTCCCAAACCAAAAATTATCTACGACAACTATTTTATAACCACCCTGAAGTAATTTTGGGATAAGAACAGAGCCAACGTAACCCCCGCCGCCAGTTACCATTATAGTTTCCATCGCTATACCTTATGTTCATAATTTAAAGACATTGAATTTATCTCCGTCAAGTTTTCTACCACCCAAGTTTTTACATCCAGTAAACCCTCTTCCAACGATATGGTATCCTTCCAATCAAGCTCAGATCTGATTTTAGCACTATCTAACATATATGAATGATCCTTACCCAACCGATCTTTACCAAACTCACAGATATCTTTCAGACGCAACCCAAAAATTTTGGCAACTTCCTCAACTAAATTTGAAATAGATATTATTTTGTTTGTAGATATGTGGTAGCATTCGCCTAATATTCCCGAGGTCGCAACTTGATAGGTAGCGTCTACTACATCTTTTATATGAACAAAAGATCGCTCAGATAGCCCTCCTCCATGAAGGTTAAGCTTTTGACCGGTCAGTGCCGCTATTATAGCCCTTGGAATTATTCTATAGAGCTGCTGTCCAGCCCCATAGACATTTGCTGCCCGAGTAAAAACAACCGGAAAATTATGTCCATTAAAATATGTAAGTAAATGCAAATCGCACGAAGCACGTGAGGCAGCATAAGGAGTACTAGGTTTGTAAAAAATATTTTCCTTCACCCAGCCGTCACTGTTTCCATAGACCTCTGGCGTAGTAACATGTACATATCGTTTAAATTCATGGCTACCCCGAAGTACATCATGAAATGATATTTGAGCTAGAACATTTGTTTGATACCAATCAATTGGCCTTTCCCAACTTTCAGCCACCATGCCTTGAGCTGCAAAATTTACGACCAGCTCAGGCCTGAAATCATTTACTAAATCGTACAGCTCTTCAGTATCGGTTCTTAAGTCAATTTTTTTAAAGGGCACAGAAATCTTTTTACTAAAATTCCATTTTTCGGGTAAAAATAGGCTAGATACTCTATCTGATCTACTGATGGACAAAACATTTTGTCCTTTATTCACTAGCTCAGCAGCAAAATGAGATCCTGAAAAACTATTTCCACCGACAACTAAAATACGTTCAAACATATTGTTTTTCTCAAAATTCATTATCAATCAGTTCGGTTAAATGCGTGTACTTGTCACTAAGACTACTTAGCTGACATTTAGGACAAGTTTTCTTATATGTCTTACTTTGAGCTTCAAAAAAAGATTGGTGGGTTCCAATGTCAAGATTAAATCCCAAGTGGTGAAAGCATTTTATATCGCCTGTGTAGTTTGGGATTAAGTCAATACTAATATCATTGCATACTTTTTCAGCTCCTAAAGTATTAAAGAAATGAGATCCAAAGGAGTAGATCGCACAATTCGCTAAATTGCTTTTTGGAAAAAGCGGTTTCTCCGTAAAACTAGTTAAAATATTATTGTATTTGGTTACAATTCCACATTGAGAAGGATTCGGTGAGAAAAATGTTGTCAGAGTAAAATGAATGTCAGGTCTAAACTCTTGATGAAAATGAATCAATTCTTTGAGGTTAATATCTGTGTAATTATCCCCATGTACAACCAAGAAATCTGACCCATTAAAAAAATCTTTGTTCTCAATCATTGTACCAGCAGTACCAAGCAACTCTTTTTCATATACCAAAGTTATACTGTCTTTGTAAAATTGCTCATTAATAAAATTTGCTACTAAATCGGATTTATAATGCGTGTTTATGAGAATTTTATGGACACCAGCATCCAAAAGGTCACAGATCCAATAATGAATAAGTGGTACACCAAATATTGGCATCAGACATTTTGGTACAACTCTTGTTAATGGAAGAAGTCGCGTTCCAAAACCTGCAGCTAAAATCAGAGCATTCATTGTTAAAGCACTTTTTTTCCATTAGCAAAGTGATCGACAAGAGCGACCAACCATATGTGATGTGCCATCTCAATATAGTTGTAAACCTTGCTATCGCACCAGACGTTTACTGAACCAAGTAATGATACTGAATTATTAGCTTCGAATCCGGTTAGAGTAATCAGCTTAACACCTCGTGAAAGACAATAATTTGCAGCATTTATAATGTTGCTTGAAGTACCGCTAGAGCTAATCAGAATTACAGTATCTTCACAATCTAAGTAACTTTCTAAAGCCTTTGTGATCCAATTTTCATACCCATAATCATTAGCATAGCAAGTGATGAGATCAGCTTCGTTGAAGTTCATGCATCTAATTTTAGCAGCCTTTAGGAAATCAACGGATACATGGCTTGCCATAGCGGCGCTGCCACCATTGCCTGCAATTATTATTTTCCCTTTTTTTTTAATTGTGTCTGCCACATGGGAGGCTGCATTTGTTAAATCGTCATTGTTAAATTGAGCAGTTAACCTAGCGATTTTTGATGCATATTGTTTCATATACATATTAATCAAACCTTATCTCGTTCCACCTGATTGTACTAATAATTGGTAATGTAATTACCTTTTTAATTCTTTTAATCCTATTTTTTCTTAAAAACCGAACAAATTACACTTGGATAGTTCGGTAATAATTTCATCAATAATAAATCTAGTTTACTAAGTATATTGTCAATAAAATTTCCAATAATATTAATTCGAGAAGAGATTGACCCCACTGTCAGAATTGACCCAGCGTAACCTTTATTATCAGCAAAAGACAGATCCTGAATTGAAAACCTTCGCCAGCGCGTCTTTAATATGCCTACAGATTTCAAAAGTTTTTCTGCCATATGTTTTCCATTATCGATTGTGATAAACACTCCACCCTCATTTATATTGTTTTTAAGTAAACTTTTAATATAAAGTTCACATTCATCTAAGGTTGAATTGTGAGTTCTAAATAATCCACCAAGAACACTTTTCATGATTATTATATCAAATTTACCAACAATTTCAAATGCGTCTACCTGTGCTACTGTATATTTAGATTGTAAATTGTTTAGATCCTTTAAAGCTGATGTTGCCTCTGAAATTTGTTTTTTTTGCCAACAGCCCACTTTTATATCCGATTGGGTTACATCAAACATAAGCGAAACTATGGAACTTGAGGCGCCTATCTCTAGAATGCGCATTTTTTTTTGCGTCAGTAGTTGGTGGTAGCATTCCGTCCCCTTTAGAGCAGTACTCCAAAGGTTTGGACTCCATCTAAACGCAATTTTTTCTAAATTCATTTCAATTAACCCTCGATCATCATAGGCTTAAGGCCGCCGACCCACCAAATAATTCCAAAATATGCAAAACCCTTTCTAACATCGCTTTGACGCCAGCTTCCCTCGCACCTTGCGCAGCCGCAGCTACAAAGTTCGGGCTTGCGTCGCGCATCAAACCCAATCACAATAAGTTTGCATCAAAGTGCTACGCCGCTGCGCATTCAGTGCGACAGGCAATACCTTCGTCAATGTTTACGATGATTTCACCGCGAATGTCATGAGCTTTGAAACGGCTAAGTTCTGTCACTGCTTACTTCCTCGTGGAACTTTTGTCGCCTCAATTGCAATACCAGCCTCCACTTCAAGAGCTTTGATTTCAGCACGTAGTACTTTAAACTCTTCACGCTTGCGTTCAATAAAACTGTGCGTTAACGAAGATTTCTCGCTGATGCCCTTCGGTGTGAGCAAGTAAGCATACTGACCTTTGCGCGGGTTCTTATTGAAATTGCCCAGCTTCACAAAGCCTTTTTCGACCAGTGCTGTAAGTACGTAATAGGCTGATCCGTTGGAAATCCTAACTTTATCAGCAACCTGCCGGGTCGACATTTTGGGGTTTTGAGAAATCAATCGCATGACCTTCAAGCGGATCTCAGTTTGCTGTTCTTCACGGCGACTAGCCAAATTACACACTCATAACGGCTACCGCACGGAGCTTCGCGCAACCTGCGATCTCGGCAGAAAAAGAATAACGATGTAGATCAAGAATGATCATGACTGTTCAATAATGAGCGTATATTTATTTTTTCAAAAAATCAATCATAAAATCTCAAAAAGATGTAAAATGTTTAGCATAATCCGATAAATATAATTGCAATGAATAAGCTTTTTTATAAACTTAACTTAAAATTATAAATTATGTTTCAATGGTACATCACCACACTCTAATAGCCACATCGAACCCTCCCAAGGCAATACTTTATGTCGAAACGCTTTTTAAATACATCTTCTCAAGAAACCAATATATCAAACTCTGATGGAGTATCTAAAATTGTGCTATTGTGAAAACTATTTACAGTATGTTTGCAGACTTCAGAAAGACATTTGTGCGTTTTCACATGACCTGAAAGTTAACCATGATTCAGCCTCCAATTCAACGCAGATTTTTCTAGTTCCGTATTATGCATGTTACTTATCAAATTGTTAAAATATTTAGATACAATAAATTTCTTTTTTTTCATAATGGCAACAAAAATATTTAGGCATGGCTACTATATTGAGCATCACTGCACGTGAAAAACTATGAAGATTTTTTTGCAAAACTTAATATCACTATGAGACATATAACTAATGAGTTATTGTTTAATTAAAAACAAAATATTTATTTATTTTAGACATTTTTGCAAAGAAGATTCATTATATCTTAAAACTTTTTTGATCGTATAGAATATCTGTATCGGCACACCATCCATACAAAAGCTTTATATGCTGATACAAACAAAATGGCAAAATAGACACAAGCCATCATTGCTTTAAAACTATTCAAAGCCAATAAGACACCTACAACCATAGGAGCAAATATTAATGGTAAAATAAGTGCTGTGGCCAAAGGATTTGAAATATGACGTCGCTTGCGTCCCAAAAGTACAATTTCTATACCACGCATAACTAATTGATGAAAATGCAATCGATCTGGATTTGATATAGGTACACCAAGATATACACGCCTAATTATAGCAAGCAATGTGTCCGCTACCGGCCAGAAGAAAATTAGCAGCATTGCAAAAGGAGTTATACTTGACGATGCACATAAAATTGAAATTGCCATCCAAATCATTACGTGCCCAATAGCATAAGCTCCCGCATCGCCTAGGAATATTTTACCAAAAGGGTAATTGAAGACCAGAAAGCCTGCAATAGCACAACAAAGGAGTAATAAAGAATTTCGATGCCCATCAAGCCCAACTTGGTGTGACATTATCGCTAGAGAGAGACCTACACCGATAGCAGTACAACCAGCAAGCCCGTTTAGACCATCAATCAAATTAAACGAATGGCTGACACCAACTGCTACAAGAAGAGAAAATCCAACCCCTAACGGAGCCCACTGCATTGCAAAGTCCAATACTGGAATATCAGTGCGTGGGAGCCACAGCCCAGTTGAAATCATAAAAATAATGCCAGAAAATGTCGCAGCCAATAATCTTAATCGAGGACTTGCTAAATAACCTAGGTCTTCACATAGCCCAATCAAAAAAACCGGAAAAACGCTTAACAATAACAGCCAATAATATGGCCAGGTTTTTTGTACTTCTAGGAAAGGCAAAGCGGAAAGAATTACCGCAATTATAATGGAAATCCCACCAATTCGCGCCACAGGGATTACATGCGATGCTTGAACTGCATTAATATCATTACGCTTTTTAGATTTATATGTACCACGTGCAAACCAAAAAATAATTATCAAGTTTGTTAACATTGCTGTGATAAACACTAAAATGGCTTTTATTATAAAAATATCCAACATCAAAAATTTAGCCTCAATTTAATACTTATAATTGATCTCTATTAATCAATTAATATAAATTTATATTTAAATAAATAGTTAATTAATCTCATTTTGATTTAAGTATAGCTTTCGAGTACGGATCTATAATATAATGACATAAATCTTAATAAAACAAAATTTGCCAAATTCATAATAATAGTATAGCTGAATTTTTTGTTATATTTTTATTATAACATATCATCTTGTGATAATTAATTTTAATAAAGTAAGGTTTTTATGTCAGAAATTTCAAAATCATGGGCTATCGTGCAATTTAAGCCAAATGCACACAAACTTGCTACTCATAATTTAAATCAACAAAACTTTGAAACATTTTTACCTTCTGAAAAAGTCTCAAAATACAAAAATAATAAATATACCTCTATTTTACGCCCTCTATTTCCCGGATACATGTTTGTCGCAATTAAAAAGGATCAGACGCCTTGGTCTAAAATAAAAAGCACTTTTGGTGTCTCTAAAATTTTAACCTTTAATAATCAGCCCTATAATATTTCTCATGAATTACTTTCTAGAATTATGTCTCAATGCGATTCTGAGGGAATTTTGCTTCCACCAAAAAAATTTGTTGAAGGAGAAACTGTTCGTATTATGAGTGGCGCTTTTAATAACTTTTTAGCAACAGTTGATAATATTGATAAAAATAAACGTATTTGGGTTTTAATAGATCTCTTGGGGCAAGAAACACGTGCTTCGATTAAATCAGAAAAACTAATGCATATAATTTAATAGAGCTCACTAAGTACAATAATGCTATTTGCTAGCACTTAGTAAATTTTATCTCGAGCTGCTATATACTTAATCGCTTCAATGTATCCACTTACGCCTCCGCAATCAAATCGCTTTGCATTCAAAATTAAGAAGTCTACACTGCCAGCCTTTGCTTGAGTATTAATAGCATCTGAAAGTTGGATTTCACCTCCAGAGCCCACTGGTTGATTACGTAAAATTTCAAAAATGTCAGGACATAAAACATATCGGCCAATACTTACCAAGTTTGATGGGGCATCTTCAAAATTAGGCTTTTCAACTAAACCTACTACAGATCCAGTATTTTTATCAACTTTCAAAACACCATATTTTGAAATACTAGGCCCATCTACCTGCATGACACTTAACTGTGTTTTATTAGTCTTCGCATAAGCATGCACTAAATCAGCAGTAACACCTTTACCATCAAAAGTTAAAAAATCATCAGCAAGTAAAACAGCAAAAGGCTCATTGCCAATAGCACGTTCTGCACATAAAACTGCATGACCAAGGCCTAGTTGTTTTGGTTGACGAACAAATATGCACTCAATGCCAGAAGGTAATATATTGCGGACCATTTCCGCCTGATCAGTCTTACCTTTCAAATCCAATGCGGTTTCAAGCTCCAGATTACTATCAAAATGATCTTCAATCGCACGTTTGTTACGCCCAGTTATAAATATTAAAGTATCAATACCAGCTGAAATAGCTTCTTCAACTGCATATTGAATTAGAGGCTTATTAACAATTGGCAGTAATTCTTTTGGCATTGCCTTGGTTGCAGGAAGAAATCGAGTGCCAAATCCAGCAACAGGAAAAACTGCTTTTCTAATTTTTTGCATTAATTTTACCTTTTAAATTTTAACTGGAAGCTCAGTATTTTTATAAACCCTAATATCATAACCTCTTGGATTATTTATTTGCCATTGCCAAGTGTCTTCACACATCTCATCAATTGTAAGTTGGGGTTTCCAAGCTAACTTTTCAAATGCACGTGAAGGGTTGGCCCAAAAAGCTGGCAAATCACCATCGCGGCGAGAAGATAATCGATATTTTATAGAAACCCCTGATGAACGCTGAAAATTATCAATCAATTCTAATACTGTAATCCTATTTCCATTGCCAATATTTAACACTTCAAATGCCTTAAGGCTTGGCTGACAATGAAGTGCCTTAATATGAGCATCAGCTAAATCCACCACATGAATATAATCACGCTCTCCAGTCCCATCTCTTGTCTCATAATCACTTCCAAATATTTGTACATATTCTCGCTTACCAGATGCAACTTGCGCAACAAAAGGCATTAAATTATTAGGAATTCCGAGTGGATCCTCACCAATTTCACCTGATTTATGTGCACCTATGGGATTAAAATACCTAAGTGATGTTCCTTTTCGTTGTTTATCAATAGAAACCCAATCATGTATTAATTCTTCAATAATTAATTTGGTACGGCCATAGGGATTTACCGGATTTGTAGGATGTAATTCATCATATGGTAAATATTCTGGTATACCGTATACAGTGGCAGAAGATGAAAAAACAATATTATTACACTCAGCTTTAGACATAGCCATGAGCAACGAAATAGAGCCGCCAACATTTACTTCATAATATTTCAATGGATCTGCTACACTCTCACCAACAGCTTTCAGCCCTGCAAAATGTATAACTGCTTCTGGTTTAAAATTATTAAAAACTTTATCTAGTGCATTTGAGTCACGAATATCTGCATTCATAAATTGCAACTCGCAATTAGTGATATTACGAACTCTCTTAAGTGCAATCTCATGCCCGTTACTAAGATTATCTATCACAAAGACTTCATGACCAGCATTTAAAAGTTCAACACATGTATGACTACCAATATAACCAGCACCGCCTGTTACAAGAACTCTCATATTAGTTTTCCAATGTAATTATTTATCAATATTTTATAATGTATAATTAACCCCTTTCAAGAATATATTCCAGCAGAATTGCCCCATTGCCTCTTTTGTTAAAAACACTCAATATAAATAAAAAATTAGAGAATATATAATGAGTTCAAACACACCACTTATAGCAAGATCAAAACCTGCTAACTTCATTTGGGAAGATCCCTTTTTATTAGAGGGTCAACTCACTGAAGAAGAGCGCATGATACGCGACACCGCTAAAGCTTATTGCCAAGATAAATTAATGCCACGGATTGTCGAAGCCAACCGCAATGAAGTATTTCACAGAGAAATCATGACTGAAATGGGTGAACTTGGCTTGCTTGGCTCAACTATACCTGAAGAATTTGGTGGCGTTGGTGCAAACTACATATCCTATGGCTTAGTGGCTCGAGAAGTAGAACGCGTTGACAGTGGGTACCGCTCTACCATGTCAGTTCAGTCATCATTAGTAATGCATCCAATTTTTGCATACGGGGATGATGAGCAACGAAATAAATATTTACCTAAATTAGCAACTGGAGAGTTAGTTGGTTGCTTTGGACTCACGGAGCCAGACCATGGCTCAGATCCAGGTGGAATGTTAACACGAGCAAAGCAAGTTGATGGTGGGTATTTAATTTCAGGTGCAAAGAACTGGATTACAAACTCACCAATAGCAGATGTCTTTATAATTTGGGCAAAATCTGATGCTCATGATAATAAAATCAAAGGGTTTATTCTAGAGCGTGGGATGAAAGGGCTAGAATCTCCAAAGATTGAAGGTAAATTTTCTCTACGCGCCTCAACGACTGGCATGATTCAAATGGATGAGGTTTTTGTTCCAGAAGAAAATATCCTTCCTAATATCTCTG
>Ga0206127_1005881_pt1 | contig 10181 bp, 6 predicted proteins | sample Helgoland_Spring_6_FD_148646 | JGI IMG/M metagenome (GOLD analysis project Ga0206127, IMG submission 148646) | Pelagic subsurface seawater microbial communities from Kabeltonne, Helgoland, North Sea - Helgoland_Spring_Bloom_20160419_1 | ecosystem: Environmental > Aquatic > Marine > Epipelagic ...
ACCAATAATCCTGTTGGCAGGGCTGGCTCTGATGTTACTTAGCGGGCCGATTATGGTTTGGTCTAAGGGTTATTCCATCAATATTTTTGGAATGATCGACCTCCCCTCTCCACTGGGTAAAATGGAACCACTCCATGAAGTAATGGAAGTGCTGCATAAAGTAGGTGCCAAAATATTGTTTTTTGCCTTTATCCTGCACATGTTAGGAGTGCTTAAGCACCTGATTATTGATAGGGACAATACGCTGAAGAGAATGTTGGTCCGCAGTAACAAAGTCACTGAGAAATGATCATGCATGCGGGCCTAAAAAGTAAAAAAATCGCACTATTTGGTCTGGGTGAAGCAGGTTCTCTAGTGGCAATTGATATGCAAAACGCGGGTCTCAATATCACCGCATACGACCCAAAACATGTAGCGACCCCTGCTGGCGTCGATCGAGTACAAACACCAAGCGAGGCCGTAACTGACGCCGATGTTGTGATAGCGCTGACCGCAGGTGATGATGCTCTCGATGCATTAGAGCAGGCGATCTCTGATGTTCCAAGTACTGCGCTATATGCAGACTTTTCGACTAATTCCGCGACAGCAAAGTTAGCTATGGCAGATAAAGCCGCTAGCTTTGGTTTTGATTTTGTTGATGTAGCTCTGATGACCGTTGTTCCCGGAAAAGGTTTGCGCACTCCAGTAACCGTTGCAGGTACTGGTGCATTGCGCTTCGAAGAAATTTTTACTTCTCTAGGAATGCCTGTTAATCGCCTTGATGCCAATGCAGGAGATGCGGCTACCCGAAAATTGCTGCGCAGTGTCATGATGAAAGGTCTGGCCGCAGTCATTATTGAATCAATGCGCGCCGGAGAAGCTGCTGGCTGTAGTGAATGGTTATGGGAGAATCTCTCAACGGAAATCGCTCAGGCAGATCAGGCCTTCATTACACGCCTGGTGACTGGCACCCAGCCTCATGCCCATAGACGCCTCCATGAGATGGAGTGTTCTGCTGCGTTACTTAAAGATCTTGGTATAGAGCCTACAATGACGCTTGCGACAGTAGAGAGTCTCAAATCGGTTATTCGAAGTGGAGTTCCTGAAATCGCCCCCCGGTATTATAGGAGAGAATAATTTTAAACAGTTGCAATACGTTAGCCTGTCACGGCTTTAGAACCAACTAATACCTATTTGAAACTACAAACATTGCTCGACTGGTTAACATCCCCCCGACCATAAATTCAGCTCGTCACTTAACGACTTAAAATAAGGTAACTGCATGAGCATGGTCGTGATGGTGTTAAGTTTAATCCGGTCCTTTTGGCTTAATACAGTCTCTTCTCTCCCGTAGCACACGTCAGTCGGCATTAGATTGTCGATCGATAAAGATAGAGATAGAACTTCAACGACCCATACATGACCAGATATACTGGCCTGTATAGGTATTTACTAGGTACTTAGTTTTGCGAAGTAACTCCTAGATCACTTGTTTGGTGGAGGCGGCGGGAATTGAACCCGCGTCCGCCAGTCCGCTGCCTGCGGCTCTACATGCTTAGTTCAGTCTTTAATTTTAGGGCGATGCAACCCGACTGACAGGGCGCACAACGCACGATTTCGGTAAGAAAGACCAACAAAGCATGAACCAAAACTTTCAATCCATAATCCCCTAAAACTAGAGAATGTGTGACACATTGTGTGACAGTTAAAAACAGTATTCAAGGGCGCTAAGTGAGGTTTTCTAGCTACGCCGAACCCACCCCGGGGGTACCACCCCTTTTGCCAGAAGGGACTCCTGCTATTACCTAGTATTACTAATCTGCATGAATGAATTGGCAAGATAGTTAACAGCCCGATTCTACAATCAAAGAAACGATACCCATGCGTCGCTCTTAATTACTCCTTAATTGCGCAGCTATTTGTCTATCAAAATTTGCTCCAGCTATTGCGGCTCCACAACTGCTCCCCCCAGAAACCAAACCTCTCATACTCGCATTAGCTCTCTCTTTTGCCAGCGTGTCCGCATTGAAGTTGTCGTCCACATATGCATCCCAGTCTGTAAGTAACTTCTTAACTTCAGCACATCGCGCATCTTCTACTGGGATTGCCTTTTCGCTGGAAAATTGATCTCTACATGCAAACTCGATGATTTTCGCAATCTCAGGAGAGGTGTCTCCTGTATCTTTAATGGTCCCGCCGTGCGGGTAGATCTTGCATCTGATATCTAATCAGATCTTTGTTTAATGCTTTTTGAAACTCATTAAAATTCTTTTGTGCTGTTTCCTAATTATTCAAGCTCACCTTCCTGATCTAAGTTACTCCCAAGCGCATCAAACTTTTCCTTCATTGTTGGGTTACCGCGAGTCAACTTCTTAATTGAAAGATCTTCGGCTTTATCATTGGCAAGGCGCAGATTATTTGCAGATTTATGGAGAGCCACCTTAGTTTTTTCTAGGTCCTTAATTGCTTCATCAATTCTCTTTACGGCTTCCTCGAAGCCATCTGAAGCGAGTCGATAGTTTCTACCGAACGTATCCTTAAAATCAAAAAGGTCATTTTCAAAGGTTGTTATATCTATGTTCTGAGCTCTTACTTCTGCCAACTCAGCTTTGTACTTCATTGCTTTAAGGGATGAATTACGAAGGAGCGTCACTATAGGAATAAACGACTGCGGTCGGACTACATACATCTTTGGATAGCGATGTGATACATCAACAATGCCCGAATTATATAGCTCACTATCAGCCTCAAGCATAGAAACGAGGACAGCGTATTCACAACCTTTTTCGTTACGATCTTTATCTAGCTCTTTAAGAAAATCCTCATTCTTTTTCTTTGTAGATGTTTCATCCCCCTCATTTTTCATCTCAAACATAATCGAGACGACCTCTAACCCTTCGTCATCTGAATCTTTAAAAATGTAATCACCCTTACTACCTGTACTAGCATCGTTATCTTTCTCAAAATACGCTGATGGAAATGCGCCAGCTCTAATACGATTGAACTCAGTTTCACAATGTAGCTCGAGGGTTTCACCGATCATCTTGGTAGAAAGTTTCGCCTTAAAGTCCTTATAGTAGGCAATCTGTTCATCCTTTGCCTGCAGTTCGCTGATATGTCTTTCTTTAAGATCCGATTCTCGCAGTTGTTGCTCAGTATCTTTTGTCTTTAGTCTGGCTGCTAGATTGTCACGCTCCTTCTCGATAGAACTAACCGCCTCGGTAGTAATGCTCTTTTGCGTAACTTCAAATACTGCAAAATCTGACTGAAGCGCCGTAATCTTTTTATCCTTTTCAGCCACAGCTTCATTTACGGCCAGTCTCTTTTCGGTATCTAGGCTACTTAACTTGGCTTCCAACTCCAGTATCTTGGAATCCTTTGCACCAGCAGTTGTTTTAAAGGCGCTCTCTGCTTGTGTTTTAGCAAGCTCTACTGCGCTATCAACTGCACTTGCCTTATCTCTGTCAGCCCTGTTTGATACTTCTTGGACTTGTTGCTTGAAATCGCTGTCCCGTACTTGTCGTAATATCTCTGAATAACCAGTCTCGTCCAGCTTGAAGGTTTTTTTACATTCTGGGCAGGTAATGTCTTGCATGAGGATATCCTTTTTCCGTTTGACAATAGATAATGCGCTTAAATGTTTACATACCAACTAAGCTCTTTAAATTATCATAAAAGCTGCTTTCACTTATTTCACTAACGGGTAAACTCATAATTCCAAGATAGGGCACCGCTCTCTCGGCATAGGGACCTTTTCTATAGTTTTCTAATCCCACATTCGTCCGCCCCGGGTAGAGAGACACTACATAATCAATAGCTCGGCCGTCATTTTTGCAGAAATATAATCCATACTTTTCGTAGATTTCTTTTGACCACTTTTCAATGTAGTCAGGGCTGGTGAACTTCGCATCAACTATGCCCACTGATTGAGTTTCTCCGCTCCTATAATGCAGTAAGAAATCAGGCGTTCGCGTATTGGGAGAAGTTGAGGTAATAGGCATATTGACGGTCTGATTGCTGATACGAGGCTCGTAGTAAATTTCAATTATTTCATCAACACCTCGACGAAGAATGTAACTTTTAAGCGTTCCCGAATCTGAATACTTTGCGTCTGTCACTAAAAACCCGTCATCAAGAAAGGTGTTTGTCATCTCAGCAATACAGTAATACTCCCATGTCTTCGTTATTTCGGGAACGAGAGCATTGAATTGAATGCCAGATTTGAAATCTTTTATGTCATACCAATTAGCAATATATTCAAACAGTTGAGCATAGAAAGGATCATCAAAGAAGGAATGGCTAAAAGATGGAATTTCAGTAAATGGTGGGGTTAATTTAAAAAGTTGAGACAACTCGAACATTCGATCATTCACTTCCGCCGAAATATCAAAGCTCAAATGCTCTAAAAACCATAAACCATTTTCCGATACAAGTGCTTCCGTCTCAAAATATTCTGTCATTGACTGCAAACATGACAATATCAATCTATTTTCAAAATTATCATAGTGAGTATCGGTTCTAGACTGTTGCACCATATTAATTTGGTAAGATTTTCTATCAAACTCAAAACTCCCAAAATCCACTTCATCGAGGGAGTCAGGGTGCTGCGCTAACCACTCGATATCCTGCCCTCGCAGATCTGTGGCGTGGTGAAACTGCGATACTTCAGATAATTCTTGGGCATTTTGTATTAACCGTTCTTGGCTTGAAATTAACCTACTGATCTCTGCTAAAAATTTCTTAGTGAGAAATCGTCTGAGCCAAAAAGCTGATGATCCAACTGTATTTTCCGTCAAATCTACTTTAGTATTCCCTCTTAACCCATCTAAAAATATATTAAAGAATTCTGATTCCAAAACTTTGTCATACATGTACTTTAATTTAGTATCATCAAGCAAAGGTTGTTCATTCCTTAACAACTTCAAAGGATTGGAGACCATGTTTCCTGTGATATCTTCTATATACAGCGAGAACTGGTAAATACCTATATTAAATCTAAGGAATCCGCTCGACTTAATACCATAAGATTGATAACAATAAGATTCTGCAGTAGAAATTTCAACCGGTTGATCAAAGTCAAATGTGCTCTGCTCCTGCTCCACAGATGGTAAGGTCGCTCTTTGCAAACTGAACCTTTCAAGGTCATTCAATTCTATGTAGCTTTTATTAAGTACTTCTGTCGAAACAATAGAAAATTTGTAGGTATGTACATTGAAATGCGCATTAGAGTCTATTACATACTTTCCTCGTTTTCCTTTACTGTTGGTGAGCAATAGATCAATTGCATCAATCTCTTTTCCTTTTTTATCATATGCGACAAGCTGACAAGATGTAATCACGAGAAATAACTGTAAGTATCATGTTTACTTTTTGCGATTATTTTCTGAAGAGTTACGACGGACTGCTCTAAACCTTGTTTATCAAGATAATCACTGAGTCTCTCAAGATCATGTTTAAAGCTTCGACCTTGACCCTTTAACTTAGGTAGTAAATGGATCAAAATAGCTTCATCCATAGCTACCATCGAATGGTCCTCTTGGTATCCAGTAGAAGAAAATAATGTTCTTCCTACATTTACAAATCGAGCCATCGCATTATATTTCCTTCTCTCGAAAGTTATTATGCTGTGATCCTCCCGCAAAGTTTCTATGATTCGCATCTCAGCCTTATTCAAGCTTTCGCCCGGAACATCTGGATTAAAAAGCCTATTAATTTCATCAAATGAATACTCAGAGTACACAGCGTCTTTGGGCTGAAAATCTAAACTTGATAGGTTAGCGCTTACACTCTCTAACGTAATAACGGGGGATCTATCTAAAAAACGATCCGATAACATTTCAGTAGTTCGGTCATTGTTAATGGTTGCTATGAAGCGGACTCCCTTTGGTAAGCGTAAGCTTTCCCCCTGCGTGTAAAACTTTTCTCTGGAATCACTAGCTCCCATAAATGTTGAGAAATAATATTCTATTGGGCTGAGATTTGCCTCATCTAAGGTGATCAAACTAAGACTATCCTCATCATCGACTTTATTTAGTCGATAGAGCATTTCATATAATCCAAATCGATCTGGATCGTATTGACCAGCGAGCTTATTTTGAAACCCTATTATATCCCTATCGGTTGTCCAGCCACGCTGGACTTGTATATGAATATTTTTATTCGAATCTTTTAACCCTAGAGCTTTAGCTAACAATGTAGCTGTCGCAGTTTTTCCAGTACCCGGCGCTCCTGCAAGGGTAACGATTAAATTCTGAAAACTGGCTATAACTAGTTTTGTAACTAACTTCTGTGTTGTATCTAACCCCTGTTTATCTAGCCGAGATACCACCGTTTCAATAACGTCTCTTCGCTGCTCATCATCGTCTGCACCATTTGCTTTTAAGTAAGTAACAGGTTTTCGATGTATGCTCATTTCAACTGAAGGCCTACTTCTGCCATCTATAATATCTAAATCTAGCTTTAAACCAATTAACTCCTTTTTCATAGTTTCACGACTTTGGGACATCTTATGTCTCAGATCATTCAAGAGATCATTATAAGTACGCTCCTGACTGGCAAGATCCTTTAGAATTATCTGTTTTTCTTTAATCGTATCATTAATGTCGTCATAGCTCCCTATCAGACTCCGCGTGTCCATTAGCTCACTTACCTCAAGTTGCATCTCAGTCAGTGTATTAGCTTCAAGTGACTCTCTTCGTGTTTCTAACGCTTCATTTACCTCACGAAGCTCCTTATTTTTTTGTTGCATTTCCTTTTCGGCATCTTCTCTTTGCTTCTGTAACTCGTTCTCAATCTGGTTATGTGCCCTGATACCCTTATCAGTTTTATACTTATCTATATAGTGATCCAAGTTAGCATCCAAAATAGACGTTAATCTATTTATACCTGCGTCACTATCAACAAAGGCATTCAAAATATTATCAAATCCATCCACTTTACTTAATCGCTCATTCATAGATCCTAGTCGCGTTAAACGCTGCTGAAATATATCTTGAGAGATATTAGTAATACTATTATTCTCAGTGAAAAATTCAGTTGCTTCTTTAAGAGTTGACGATATGTTTTTTACATACGAAGAGGAGGATTGTCTAGCACTTTTGGCAAACCACTTTAGAATCTGTTCGTCACTATTCATATCCAAAAGCGACTTGCTAGCAGTCTTTAAAAGTCCAGTAGTCACATAGGACCCGCCGTTTTGAGCAAGTACTGAATAGTCTTCTGGCAACGTAGCTACTTCAAAATCAAAGCTGCAATTATGTGCTTCTGTTAATTGATGCCAAGGACTTTTAAAAGGTCGATTAGGCGGCAGGTACTTAACTGCGTAATTGGCGTCAGGTCTTTCGTATGATTTTTCTACAACTATGGCATCCAATGGCCCTATTAACCTAAGGCTTCCACTAAAATCCGTACATCTTAAAAAAAACGAGCTCGTAGGACATGTATTCGCAAGCAATATCTGCGGTTCTTGAGCAGAAGGGTCAGGATAACTTCCGTCCAATACGGAGCATAAGCTCAAATCTCTGTCTGGAATTTTTCGCCAAGTTGCCGATGTTTTGTATGTTGCAAATTTAGACTGGTGCTCGCTAGATTCGCTGTAGCTTGACGCTTCATTAATTACCACTTCGAACAAAGTTCCGTCAGGACTCGCAGAAACCTCTTCGTACCCCCGGGTAACAAAAACTCTGCCCGCATTAGGGAACTCTTCTGGTAGAACTCCCTTGTAACCGTCAGGAGTAACCCAAAACAAAGGCATGAGCTCCCCTTTCGTGGGCTCTGCCCAACGTTTGAATCCCACACAAATACAACGATCAAATTCTTCCATAAACTCCCGCCTCAACATCATCTATTCAAAGCCCAAACATAGCATAAGCGAGATCCTGAATAAAAGGTGACTCTAACTTAAACGAGCTTTATTCTAATTTGCATATTAGATTACCACCTCTCAATAATCTTCTCCAGCATCTTAAGTTCTGCCATCTTTGCTGGCCGGGCGGCACGAATAGCCCTTGTTTCACCTCCGTGTATAGTCTTTGCTGTACCGCAGCGCTTTCGGCCTTCTTTTGTCTTAGGACCTGTTGATTTGCCACCATGGAACCTACAAACACGCTTTTCCCTAACAGCGGGTGCGCCACACTGTTGTTTGGTACGTTTAGATAAGGCTTGGCATCGGCTACACCGAATCCTCCCAGATGCTAGCGTCATGAATGGTTCCCTGTCAGAGGGCGATTGATCTGTTTTCATGCACTGGACTCCTTGAACTGGGAGCAACTGGTATCGTCCCGAGAAGTAATAGAGAGGGGGGCTGAATAACTGGATAACTGGATAACCCAGTAATGGCATGGGCTGTACAGTTATTCTTGTTATCCAGTTATCTATCATATTCAGTTATTTAATATTTAGAGGGTAGGTAGAACAGAAAATATCTTTGCATTATGGTCCCCTGCTCTAACTGCCCACCTATGCCCTAATCCATAGTCATTACCTGTTCGGGCTTCAACAATTCGCCTAGCACTGGCAGTACTCTCAGACGTAGTTCTTTTAATCTCCTTGATAAGTGCATCTTTCGTATTAATACCAGCTTTGATAGCCAAACACGCGGCTTCAATAATATCCGCATCACTAACTAGCTGTTTCTCCGCTTCAATCTGTTGTTTAGATCCATTTAAGGTTTTCTCATCAATTCGGATGACAGAATCCAATAAATGCGAGTACGACTGACCTGCTTTGCTATAGGTAAACCCTAGAGTGTCCGCAACGTCCCCCCGTGCTTTTGTATTACTGAACTCCACGGTGATCTTTTTACCCCCAAATTCTTCACACTCTCCAACCTTATCTATAATAAAAACACAGTCAGCGTCATCACGAATATCGCTGGTACCCGAATATATAGCTTTTCCGTCGGTATCCTTGTGCTTGTTTGTATGTGCCAGAACAATGAGACTTCCCCCTGCAGCAATAAACTCCCGTGCAGCATTCCCAAACTCACTACTGGTTTGTTTATCCATCAAGTTAGTGAATTTTTTAAGGGTATCTAAAACAAATATCATCCCATGAGCTTGGCCTGACTTTACGAGAGATTTCATGAGCGGTAGCATTTTATCAACTCCGAAGCCGTTGAAGTTAGGTACAAAAACCTGCAGTCCAAACTTCTCTGCAATTTCGAGCTTTTCTGTCATTCCTTTGAAGTTATCATCTGCATTGACGTAGAACACTTGATTTCCTTGAATCAAACCATTAGATATTTGATCTCTTAGCATCCAAAGAGTTAGTAATGTCTTGCCAGTACCCGGTGCTGCATAGATGACTGTCCACTGCCCCAATATAGCGATTCGATCCATAATGAATACATCGCCTAACATCTTCCGCTTCAATTCTGTGCTTTGTCCGGTAACTGAAAAGCCTCTCACCTGATCAAGAATGCTCTGGCTCGCATCTTCAAAAAAGGGGTCTTCCTTGCCTATCCCGTCTATGTCGATAGCTTTACATGTAGCTTCTGCTACCTCAGACACTAAGCCCTTGAAGGGATTAACCACCTCGTACTCAAGCTTTCGATTCGGCCAGTCAGGGTGGGTTCTAGCTAAAGACAGTAGGTGACTTATTCCGTAGCCATCAGGATTGACTTTAAGTTCATTTAAAGCTCGATCAAAACGTGTATGACATTCGCCACTGTTGTAACCAGCGTAAGGTGTACCCGCATAGTGCCCTTTGCTGTATGTCTGAAAATAAGAGCGTCCATCCTCACCGTAGACTCTCGCCAGTAAATTAGCCGTATCTGACCAAATTTGCTCGTCAACCTGGTCAACACATGCCAGTACCGCCTCGAGACAGGGTTTGGTCAACTTGCTATAAGATGTATTTAGGGTTGTTGATATAGATTTTTGAGCCGCGTTGCTTAAAGCCGTTGTGCCTGATCCCCCTGTACTTTTAGCCCAACGATTTAACTCTTCAAGGATAGCATCCAGTTCATGACTTGATACAAATTTAATCTCAGCAGTAGATGGACTAAAAACCTGCCCTGTTAGAGCCAAAAAAAAGCTGCAGCTAAATACTTCAATCTCTCTATGAGCATATTTAGTAACGTTTGGGTACTCCTCAGCAAAATCGGAGGGCCCAAACTTGATCTTTGATTTACTCTCGGGTGGTCGATCGCAAACAAAAAAGTACTTGAAACCAGTTCCGCTAGGCGATATCTCAGTATACGA
>Ga0206127_1005884_pt1 | contig 10175 bp, 7 predicted proteins | sample Helgoland_Spring_6_FD_148646 | JGI IMG/M metagenome (GOLD analysis project Ga0206127, IMG submission 148646) | Pelagic subsurface seawater microbial communities from Kabeltonne, Helgoland, North Sea - Helgoland_Spring_Bloom_20160419_1 | ecosystem: Environmental > Aquatic > Marine > Epipelagic ...
ACTCTGTATTCTCATCGGTCATCTTCCTTAGCTCGTATCCTGAGTAAAAGGGTTCCACGTCCTGCTGTAGTTTTTCTCGGGTAAGCTCACCGTCTTTGACAGAAAACTCATAAAGGTTATATGCGCCTTCGAGGTAGCTGAAGCTGGTGGTGTCATCCTCGTAGAGCTGACAGGTGCGAACCTTGGTACCGTAGTGGCGGATCTCAATAGCTGCTCCCTGCATGTCCCTGGTGCGGTTCACGGGGTCTTTAAGCATTGGGATGAGTGCGCCTTCCTTGACGAAGAGTGGTGGCATGTCATTGGTTTGCTCTGCGGTGACGATGATCGTTGTGCCATTACCCGCTAGCTTGCCGGTATAGAAGTTATACCAATTTCCGGTGGGGAGATTCACCTTGCGCTCTGTCTGTGTGTTGATGAAGGGGGCTACCAGGATGTCGGGTCCAAACATATAGAGGGTGTTGTCCTCGGTGATTTTCTGGTGGAAGCCATCTCCGTAAGGATCTTCTTCACTATCGAGTTTGCGCGTTTGTGATTTGGTTTGGGCTTCCGCCTCACCGGTTTCAAGCAGCATCGAGCGAACCGGAGGAATGCCTTCTTGGTTGTAGCGTGCAAAGGCGGTGTAGAGGTAGGGTAAGAGCTGCATGCGAAGCTGGATGGTGCGGCGGATGGCATCGGTGGAGTCTTCGTAAGTCCATGGCTTCGTCTCACTGGCCCAAGCATTGAGCATCGCCATTGGCGATAAACAGGTGGTGTGCATGCGGTTAATCCACTCGCGACTGTTTTTGGCGCTGCGGATTTCAGGACACCATAGAATACCACTAAGGCTGGCAGCCGAGATGCCTGTGACATACTGATCATGTCCGTAGGAGTCTGAGTAAATGACAAAGGGGTAATTGGACGCGGCCCCATTGCTGGCACGAACTTTGGAGTAGGTGCGCCTGTTGTTTTTCTGGTAGAGCTCTTTGTAGATCATGCGTTGCAGTTGCATGCCGTAGGTTTGGCGCATGACCTCTGCAGGCGTGCCGGAGGGGAAGGTGGCATGGTCTGGCCACAGCCAAAAGTCATAGCCATCACATTCATCAATCTTGTAGCCAGATATGCCGATATCAAAGTGGTCGGTTTTGTGTTGGTCGAGCAACACCTTGCGTGCTTCGGGAAGCATGTAGTCCGGGGCGATACCGAGCCAGACGGTGTGTGAGCCGGAGAGTGGATACATATCCTCATAGATTCGGGCGTGCTTGGAGATGTAGGGGTTCACCCAGAGATTGAGGCGAACGCCGTCATCAAGAAGCTTTTGCGTGAAAGCGGCGGGATCGGGGAAACGCTTTTTCTGCCACTCGAAGGTGCAGGGGTAGGATTTGGACTGCCAACCTGGTTCGAGACCAATGACATCAAGGGGCATATTGTGGTCTTTAAAATCTGCGATTTCCTGTTCCGTTTCAGCGGCACTGAACTTAGCTGGGGTGCGGTGCCAGAAACCAAGTCCCCAGAGTGGCGGCATGGCACCACCACCAGAGTAGAGATTATAGCGAGCGACAATGTCCTGAAGGTTTGTGCCGGTGAAGCCGACGAGCTCAATGCCATCTCCCTGGATGTATGCTTCCACCGCATCACTGGGTGGGACTGCGAGCCAAGGGCCGGCTTGCTTTTCGTCAGCAGGGGGGTTGCGATCGACTTCTTTGGGCAGATTTAGAGAATCCTTGCGATTGCAGACTTGGTTGTAAATTTTCAGATAGGCTGCGGTATTGAAGAATACTCCGTAGCCCTTGCTGGAGATGAAAAAAGGCACTGGAGCATGAGTTGAACCACCGTCTTTGCTGTAGTGATCTACTTTGAGTTCAATGACCTTGCCGCTGCGCATGGTTTTATCAAACTGCAGACCGTAGCCGTAGATTTTTTCATTAGGCTCAGTAGGGATATACACCATGATCTTGTGATCAGGGTTGATTCGGTAGCGGGCGTTTTCGAGTGCCTTGGTCAGCGGCACATCGGGCAATGAATTCAGAGCTTTCAGCTTGGGTGGAGCACCGGCGAGGTCGCTATAGCGGTAGAGCTTATCTGTTTCGCCAAGGCTCGCCACATAGACTCCGTTAGCGAGTTTTTTCCAGTCATTGATGGGTTTGAGGTCGGAGATGTCGCCATCAGGTGCTGCGCAGAGTGAGGTAGTGGCAATGGCTGCTGATAACAGGGAGGTGATAAAAGGAAATCGCATAGCTATTTTTGATATTGTGTGGTTCGTTGAGCTTTTGTGGGAAAGTTCCGCATGCAGGGTCATCATCAAGTTGGGAGAGGCTGCCGTTCGATGACGACTATACTCAGACGAAAGTCCATGTCTTCCATAAAATGGGACAGTGGAATACAAAAAAACCGCCATGAGTTGGCGGTGGATTAATTACACTAGCTTGTATTCACTAGGCTTTTTTTACATAGCTTACGTGCGCTAGGTTATAAAGTGGTGGCTCCACCCGGGTTCGAACCAGGGACACAAGGATTTTCAATCCTCTGCTCTACCAACTGAGCTATGGAGCCTCACCTTAATTGCAGCAAAGCTGCTACGGGTGCGGGAGGGGTTTAGTTCCCGACGGCCGGATTGACAATAGAAAAATAGAGGAAAAGTGAAGAGGCTTGTCTCATGGAGTGTTTTCTTAGGAAGATGTCTAAGGGCACACATAAAAAGACACCCCGTAGTGGAGTGTCTTTTGAGAAAATAGGTAAGCAGTAGAAACTGATTTCAGAAGCTGCTTTGGTGAGGAGAAAGCTTATGCGCCTTCGTCTTCAGCAGGTTTGACCCTTTGGAAACGCCAGCGAATGGCGTGGCGCTTGACTGCCGTGCGCTCTTTACGCTGTTTGCGCTGGGTCACGGTCTCAAATGCACGACGACGGCGCATTTCTTCAAGAATACCTTCGGAGTCGAGCATGGACTTGAGGCGCTTCAGGGCGCGATCAACGGGCTCACCTTTTTGGATTTCGATACCTCTCATAAATTGAATTGGATAGTGTTATTAGCCGGTTTTAAACCGATGTTGGAGCTGTTATTCAGTGGTTCTTGCGCTTAACCGCAAGAGTTGCACCGGCTGCAGGGAGGCGGAAGCTAGGGGTCAGTAGCTCGGTGGTCAAGCTGAAAGAGGTGAAAAATCCCTTAAAATTACTCAATATGGGGATCATGGGCATCGTGGCCACCTTTACTTGCCTCCTGGCATAAGTTTTTTAATGCTTTCGTAAATCGGGCGTCCAGTAATGCGACGGTTGAAGAGGTAGATGGCGACCAACGCAAAGATAATATTAGTAGCCCAGGCTGCAAGGATCGGGGGCATATGGCCAGCCTCACCAAAAGTGAGGAAAAAACTCGATGAGAAAAGCATGCCTGCAGAAAGGAATAGCGCGATGGATACCCCTCCACCGAGTCCACGTCTGCTGAACACAATGCCCAGCGGTGCTGCCAGTAGAATAGTGATCAGGCAGATAACGGGCTGGGCAATGCGGTAATGCCACTGGGTCAGGTAGGGCAAGCGATTTGCCCATTGCACCCCATCGTGGGCCTTGAGCCAGCTATTGAGCTCGGGTATGCCAAGGTGGCTTTGATCGAGCCCGGGCTTGACGATTTGCCATGGGGTTTCTTGCCAGTCTCGGGTGATGCTAGTTGGGGTGTCGATTTTGACGGGCACGGGAACCGCTTGCAGGTCGATGAGCTGAAGATTTGAAAAGGTCCAATGTTTATGCTCTCGGGACCATTCAGCTGTTTGCGCCTCGAGTTTGGTGGTGGGGTGGTTGCCTTCATTGAAGGAGTGAATGGTGACATTACGTAGGACTCCTGTTTCTTCAAACTGGTAAGGAAATGACCCGACGAGCCAGACTCGTCTAGACTTGCTATCGCGGTAGAGCACAGAGCGGGCACGATCGGCTTCTCCATCTTTAGCAATATCGATGACCAAGTCCTTGTTACCCTCTGCCCATGGCCCCCAGTGATAGTTGAAAACAAGGCATACCGTAGAGCTGAAAATACCCGTAAGTAGCAGAGGCATAACAATTCTGAATACACCACGCCCTGTTTGGATCATTGCGACAATTTCCTGATGCCGTGACATTTTCCCCAGGCAGTAGAGCAAGGAGAGCAAGAGCACGTAGGGGAGGATGAAAACGAACATGGCTGGAATGAAAATGCCATAATAGCTAATAATCACATCGAGGGTGTTACGCGCTTCATTGAAGTCCGACATGTTACTTTGTAGATCGGTGAGGATCATGACTGCTAGCAAGGCCCCCATACATAAGGCAAAGGAAGTAAGAAACTGCCTTGCCATGTAACGGTCTAAGCTGCCGGAAAAACGGTATATCCAAGCTGCGATGGCAGGGAGTAGGCAAAGTAGGCCTAGTAGGTAAGGGCGGACCCGATGCCCAGTAATATCAGTATCAGGGAATCCTAGGATGTGCTCGTCAACGGTATGCATCTCCTTAGGGATGACATAGATGCATGCAATGACGCCTAACAATGAAATGGCAATAGGCCATAGGTATTGCTTGAGTGTGGCACTGCCTGACATGCAGGGATGATGCAGAAGCTCAAGCGATCAGGCAAGAAGTAACCTTATAGGAAAAAGAATGCCAAAGAAACATATGGGAGCGCCTTGCGGGCTGATCTGTGTCATGATATCGATTAACAAGCTTGAGGGTTTTCGAACTGAAGTGAACTATAAGAACAAACTATTTTTCCCATGGGAATATCTGATCGAACATACCAGCAATCACCTCCGCACCAAAGCTTTGATGCGGGACCGAGGCGTCCCTCACGGCTGGATGGTAGCCCGGTGGTCAAGTGGTTACTAATCATTAACGTGGCGGTGTGGCTGCTCGATATGTTGACTAATTCGGCACCTCAAATGCAGCGCTCTTTTTTATGGAATTGGGGACATTTTAGTGTGGCTGCCGCGGTGGAGCAATTTCAGTTATGGCGGTTTTTAAGTTTCCAGTTTTTGCATGCCAATGGCCATCATCTGTTGGTGAACATGCTTGGGCTGTTCTTTTTTGGTCACTTTGCGGAGCGCTGGTGGGGCAGTCGAAAGTTCCTTTTTTTCTATTTAGCTACGGGTGTGGCGGGCGCATTGTTTTATGTAGTGTTGTTTTACGTCGGGGTGTTCGGTTCTGCTCCAATACCGATTGGGGGAGGTCAAACAGTACCTGCAACCTATATACCGATGGTGGGCGCTTCCGCCGGCATTTTTGGCATCTTGGCCTGCATTGCCGTGATTGCACCGAATTTGCGAGTGCTGTTGTTTTTTATCGTGCCGATGAGCATGCGCAATTTTGCTGTGCTGGCACTGGGCATCAGTGTAATTGTCATTTTGTTTAATTTGAATAATGCGGGCGGTGAAGCTGGGCACCTTGGCGGGGCGATTTTAGGTTTTATATTGATGAAAAACCCATGGTTACTCTCTTTTATTTCCGATGATACAATGCTTTCAAGGCGCCGCCGAGTGGTGGACGCAACGATCGTTCGTGAGAAAAAGCTGCGACCACGGATTAACATTAATATGGACGATTCTGAGGTTGATCGCATTCTTGATAAGGTGAGTCGTGAGGGTTTGCAAAGCCTCACTGAGCAAGAGCGTGATATTCTTAAACGAGTGGCAGAGCAGTAAATGAGAAGCCTCGTAATCCATGCATGATATTAAAAAAATGACCGATGCCGAAATGACTGATGCCGAAATGATTGAATGCCCGGAGCAAGGACAGCAAATGGTGCGCTTGCGTGCGATCATGCACCGCTTGCGTGCACCAGGTGGCTGCCCTTGGGATGCTGAACAGACCCATGAGAGTTTATTGTCCAATCTTATTGAGGAAACCTATGAGACGGTTGACACCATTAAACGTGGAGATTGGAATCACCTTAAAGAGGAATTAGGTGACTTGCTCTTACAGGTGGTGTTCCACAGTGAGCTTGCCGAGGAGGCTGGACGTTATGATTTTGATGATGTTGCTAGGGGAGTCTCCGATAAGTTAGTGAGGAGGCATCCGCACGTCTATGGGGAAAGCGATGTGCAAGATACCGATGGCGTGCTCAGTCAGTGGGATGCCATCAAGAGACAGGAGAAGGGCGGGGAACAAGAGCCATACCTACATGATATCGGCAAAGGGTTGCCTTCAATGTTACGTGCAGCAAAACTGCAGAAGAAGGCTTCCAAAGTCGGATTCGACTGGCCAGATGATCAGGGGGTGATGGATAAGATTCAAGAGGAGCTCAGCGAAGTAGATACCGAGCTGGACGCATTAGGAGAGGACAAAAAAGCCAGCAAAGATAAGCTGGGGGAGGAGATCGGCGACTTGCTATTCTCCGTCATCAATCTAGCGCGCAGGTATGAATTGGATCCTGAGATATTACTCGAGTCGACCAATGTTAAGTTCGAAAAACGCTTTGCGGCGATGGACGAGGCTCTTCAGAAAAGCGGCAAAGATCTGGCCGGTGCAAGTCTCTGCGACATGGAAGTCGAGTGGCAGGCTGCCAAAAAAAAAGCGAGCTTTAGAGAGAGTCGTTAGCCCTGGTTGTTCCAGCTAGATTTGCTGTATCATCTGACTATTGCTCAGGCCTGAGCTTTCTCTCCAGTTGTTTGGGAGAGATACCAAAGAATTTTTTAACGTCAGTGCAAAAATGGCTATAGTAAAGATAGCCAAGTTTTTCGCTAATGTCATGAAGGTTGGTGCCTTCACTAATCATACGCTTTGCGAGCAAGGCGCGGTGATTACAAAAAAGATCTTTTGGCTTCAGACCGACTGCAGACTCAACGTGACGTTGTAACTGAATCACGGTGAAGCCAAGTATCTCAGCTACCCTCTTCACGTTGAAGTTGTTTTGTTCTGCGAGCTGAAGAAGATTGACACCTGACTTGTCTAAAATTCGGGCACCTTGCCGGTGAAATGGTGTTGGCGTTGCTGGTCTGCTCATGACTTATTAATAGTTTCTTACGGAAAAAGCGCTTAACTTACAAGAAATATTAGCTGAAAATTGTAACATCTGCACTGTTTTTTTTGTGGTTAGCTGAAATTTTCTTTAAAATAAGATCGCAGCCTTTATAAAAAAGAACTTCAAGTGTTTGTGTTGCGACTCAATAATAAGGAATTTTGGTGGTCAATGGAGGCGGCATTATCATTTGTTTTTTATTTGTAATATACATGTCAGAGAACAGTTCAATCCCCAGTGCGAATAGTATCAAGTGCGAGAACAGCCAAGGGCATGCTCTCAGGGCGAACATACTGAGCATGCGTCGCTACACGATTTCATTTGAGATCTATAATCCATTTTGCAGTTTGCAGCTCTCCGAAGTTCTCAGGAACTTTTGTATTAAGATGAATGGGCAGGTCGTCTATGTGGGTGAGGCTGTTGTATCCAGCATCGTCAACACTGGTGCGGTTCTGGTGTGCGAGGCGACATTGGGAAATGGTTGGAGAGAAGTTGATTTCCTAGCCAGTGCCCAGCACGGAGGACTCGTTTCCCAGTTTGATGAATTTGTCGATGATTGGAAAAGGGCGCACCATGTCTCTGCTGATTTTAAACTGAATGTCGCTGACATGCAGAATATGATGATTGGTCTAAAGCGGTGGCTTGAGAAAATTGATTTGGGTATTCAGGCGATGGATACTAGCGACAAAAATGCGGTTGAACGCCGGGTCATTCATGAGATTGAAGGGCGGATGATGGAGGAGCTCAACCCTCAGATGGCGAACTTCGAGGCATCAACCCGCAATGTTCATCTGATAGATCAGCCAGCTCACAAGCTCTATGTGCGGCGTCAAATGCATCCACTCATGCTTTGTTCGCCCTTTGCTTACCGGGCCTATACAAAGCCGCTCGGATATGCGGGTGACTATGAGGTGGTGAACATGATGATGCGCGATCCATTCGAGGGAGATTCACTATTTGCTAAGGTAATTAACAGGGTGTTTTTAAGTTTTGAGCCAGTGCTAGCGCATAGGAATCGTATCGATTACCTCTATGATACCATTAAATCAGAGGCCGCAAGAGTTGTAGGAGAGGGTCGTAGGTTGAAAGTACTTAACCTTGGCTGTGGATCTGCGCATGAGATACAGCGTTTCTTTCAACATGAAGAGATCAGTGACCATTGTGATTTTACCTTGTTGGATTTCAACAGAGAAACGACTGACTACGCGGATAGCATCCTTTCTGATATCAAAATTAAAAATGGCAGAAGTGGTGAGATTAAAGTGATGCAGCGCTCGGTGCATCAGCTTCTTAAGCAGGCAAACCGTGGCGATATTGACATGCAGTGGGAATCATACGATCTGGTATATTGTGCCGGTCTCTTTGATTACCTCTCTCAAAAAGTATGTAAAAAACTAGTGGAACTTTTCGCCAAGTTATTACGCCCACAGGGGCTCGTTATCGCTACCAATGTGGCATCGACCAATCCGTGTATAGGGTGGATGGAGTATGTGGTGGAGTGGAATCTGGTTTACCGCAGTGATTGGGAAATGCTCGACTTGATTCCTTTGGATGGCACTGTTATGAAAACAGACCTCAAGAGGGATGCTACCGGCGTGAATTTATTTCTAGAGATTCGCAAAGTGTCCATGAATCCATTTATCAGCCCCTGAACTTAATCAACGCGACATCATAATGAATGAATCTGATCATACAATAAGGGAGCTTTTTAAAATTTCAGAGGAGCGCGAGAGAAAAGTCAACTGTCAGCAGGCGGCTATTTTTGGCGCTATATTTATGCTGATTGGGGTGTGCTTGGATATGGTGGTCTATCCAGAGCTGCTGCAACAACTGCTTGTTAATCGGGTGATCACGGCTGCGCTATTGCTGACTTTTGCAATGTTGTGTGGATTCATTAAGAATAATGCACTCATGAGATTGGTAGCCCATATGATTGCGATGATACCCATCGTGTCTATTTCGCTCATGATCTTTCAAACCGATGGAGTGCAATCTCACTATTATGGAGGTTTGAATCTAGTGCTGGTGGGGGCGACGTTGCTGCTGCGCTGGAACACTTTTGATAGTGCTATCAACGTTTTGTTATGTCTCCTAATGTATACAGCGGCGGTTTACAGGCACTCGGTTGCGATAGAGTGGGAGGAACCATTCATTCGCACTTATTTTATTTTTGTCACGGGGGCTATAGCAACGACAGCAACCTACTTTTACAATATTAGTAGATTTCGCGAGTTTTGTCTTTCCAAGGAAGTGGCAGCTTCCAATAAGAAGCTAAGGCATATCAATCGAAAACTGGCTGAGAATAATACAGAGTTAGAGAGCGCCAACAAAAAACTCAAAGAGCAAGGCAGCTTACTTGTTCAGAGTGAAAAGCTCTCATCACTTGGTCGCATGAGCGCAGGCATTGTGCATGAGGTTAACAACCCACTTAATTATAGCAAGATAGCGATCCATACTCTGAAATCATTTAAGTCGTCAATCAGTGAGGATGAGAGGGATGATTACATGGAGGTGATTTCTGATGCTGAAGAAGGGCTTATTCGCGTGATTGGGATCATCACCGACTTGCGCTCATTTACTCGGGGAGATACCGCAGCTATGGATTACATCAACGTGGCAGCCTTTGTGGAGAGTGCTCGCAAATTATCGAGCTCGACGCTTGCTGATGTTGAAGTAGACATCGATATTGACCCTAAGCTTGAAATTGAAGGTAACGAGCGACAACTATGCCAGCTCTTGATTAACTTCTTTCAGAATGCGATAAGGGCTATTGAGGTCAAGGAGGCTAAATTGGGCCCGTTTCAGGGTAAGCTTAACTTGAAGGCGGAATCTGGCGTGGGTGGAGTTATCCTTATTATGCGAGATAATGGTTGCGGTATCTCGGCGGAAGACATCGACCGAATATTCGAGCCGTTTTTCACTAAAAATGATGTTGGTGAAGGTATGGGGCTTGGCCTAAGTATTTGCCACCGTATCCTTGATCAACATAGGGCTAAAATCGAGGTTGAATCTGTGGTAGATGAATTCACCGAATTTAAGATACGTTTTAGAGGCCAATCCTAAAATTACCACTGATCAGATTAATTGCAAATCGATTGCTAAAATGCTTGGTTTCCGAAGTAATATGTAATACAAAAAGTGCGCGCAAATAGTTTATGGATAGTTCAAACCAAGAAAAAATTGTTCTCTTTGTTGATGATGAGGAGAAAACTCGCAAGTATTT
>Ga0206127_1005896_pt1 | contig 10162 bp, 7 predicted proteins | sample Helgoland_Spring_6_FD_148646 | JGI IMG/M metagenome (GOLD analysis project Ga0206127, IMG submission 148646) | Pelagic subsurface seawater microbial communities from Kabeltonne, Helgoland, North Sea - Helgoland_Spring_Bloom_20160419_1 | ecosystem: Environmental > Aquatic > Marine > Epipelagic ...
GTGGTGAAGACTTCGATATGCGTTTAATTGAATATTTGTCAGCGGAATTTAAAGCTGACAGCGGTATTGATATTCACGGCGATCCACTGGCTATGCAGCGACTTAAAGAAGCTGCCGAGAAAGCCAAGATCGAGCTATCTTCAAGCACCCAGACTGAAGTAAACCTGCCTTATATCACTGCTGATGCAACTGGTCCTAAGCACTTAGTGGTTAAGCTGACTCGCGCCAAGCTCGAGTCACTGGTTGAAGATCTGATTGAGCGTTCACTAGAGCCGCTCAAGACTGCACTGAAAGATGCTGGCAAGTCAGTTGGCGAAATCGATGAGATTATTCTTGTCGGTGGCCAGACACGTATGCCTAAGGTTCAGGAGAAAGTAACAGAGTTCTTCGGCAAAGAGCCACGCAAAGATGTTAACCCCGACGAAGCTGTTGCTGTCGGTGCTGCCCTGCAGGGTGCGGTACTCTCTGGCGATGTTACAGATGTACTGCTGCTCGACGTAACACCTCTAAGCCTGGGTATCGAAACCATGGGTGGCGTTGCCACACCGGTTATTGAGAAAAACACCACGATTCCTACCAAGAAATCACAGATTTTCTCAACCGCTGACGACAATCAAACTGCGGTAACCATTCACGTAGTCCAGGGTGAGCGAAAGCAGGCGACAGGCAATAAATCTCTTGGACGTTTTGATCTGGCCGATATTCCACCAGCTCCACGTGGTATGCCACAGATCGAAGTGACCTTTGATATTGATGCCAACGGCATCCTCCATGTTGGCGCTAAAGATAAGGCCACGGGTAAAGAGCAGTCGATCATTATTAAAGCCTCTTCAGGTCTCTCGGACGACGAGATCGATGCAATGGTTCAGGATGCTGAAGCCAATGCAGCCGAAGATCAGAAGTTTGCCGACCTGGTTCAGGCACGCAATACCGCTGACGGCCTGGCACATGCCGCCAAGAAGACTCTTGAAGAAGCTGGTGATAAGGCTTCTGAAGAAGAGAAGGGTGCTATTGAAGCTGCTATCAAGCAGGTTGAAGAAGCTGTTCAGGGCGACGACAAAGAAGCCATCGACGAAGCCGCTAAGGTGTTGTCGGAAGCCTCTTCTGGTCTGGCTCAGAAAATGTATGCAGAACAGGCCGAAGCTGGTCAGGCACCTGAGGGTGAACAGCCCGCTGGTGATGACGCCATGGATGCTGAGTTTGAAGAAGTAAAAGAAGACGCTGAACAAGAGAAACCAGACGGCAAGTAAGCGCTTGTCAGTTATCTCTACTTCTATTAGGCGCGGGCATTGTTCCGCGCTTAATACTATTTGTACTAGTTAGGAAAAAAGAAACCCGTTATGGCTAAACGCGATTACTACGAAGTATTAGGTGTTGATAAAGGCGCCTCTTCCCCGGAAATCAAAAAGGCATTTCGTCGCATTGCGATGAAATTCCACCCAGACCGCAATTCAGACGACAAAAACTCCGACGAGAAATTTAAAGAAGCTCAAGAGGCCTACGAAGTTCTCGGTGATGAAGAGAAAAAGTCTGCCTATGACCGCTTTGGTCACGCCGGTGTCGATGGCAATGCGGGTGGCGGCGCTGGTGGCGCTGGTTTTGGCGATATCTTCGGCGATGTATTTGGCGATATTTTCGGTGGCAGTGGCGGCGGTCAAAGAGGCCCGGCGCGAGGTTCCGATCTGCGCTATGACCTGCAGTTAGATCTCGAAGATGCGGTTAAAGGTAAAACTGTGCAGATAGATGTGCCAACCATGACCGCTTGTGAGCCCTGCGATGGCTCGGGTGCGCGCAGAGGCTCTTCGCCGGTTACCTGCACTACCTGTCAGGGTGCTGGTCAGGTGCGAATGGCTCAGGGTTTTTTCTCGGTACAGCAGGCCTGTCCAAAATGTCATGGACGCGGCCAGATGATCTCCGATCCATGTGGCAGCTGCCGTGGTCAAGGTGTTAGGGAAGAGCGTAAAACACTCTCGGTGAAGATTCCCGCGGGTGTGGATACAGGTGATCGTATTCGCCTTTCAGGTAAAGGTGAAGCGGGGCCTCATGGCGGCCCTCCAGGTGATCTCTATGTACAGATGGTGGTGCGCAAGCACCCGATCTTTGTTCGTGATGACAGCAATCTGCACTGCGAAGTGCCGATTAGCTTTGCTCAGGCGGCGCTGGGTGGCGACCTTGAGGTCCCAACATTGTCCGGCAAAGTAAAATTAAAAATCCCCGCAGAGACCCAGAGCGGCAAGCTGTTTCGTCTACGTGGTAAAGGTGTTGCCCCTGTTCGCGGTGGCGGTGTTGGCGACTTGCTCTGTCGGGTTGTGCTGGAGACACCGGTTAATCTCAGCGCCAAGCAGCGTGAGTTGCTGCAGGGCTTTGAAGATAGTCTAGATGGCCAGCGTAAACATTCACCGCGCAGTTCCGGCTGGTTCGATGGGGTTAAAAAGTTCTTCGATAATTTGACCGGCTAAAATCAACTTGCGTACTATGGGTGCACGAGTTGGATTTGCTTAATTAAAAACACTTATTTAAAACACTTATTTAAAACACTTATTTAAAACACAGGGCAGGACTAAAACATGACCAGAATTGCGATTACCGGTGCAGGCGGTCGAATGGGCAAGACCCTGATAGAAGCTATCCTGTTAACTGATGGTGTTGAATTGAGCGCGGCCCTCGAGCGGCCAGAGAGTTCATTGATCGGCGTTGATGCCGGTGAGCTGGCTGGTGTTGGAGCAAACGGTGTTATCGTTGCCGGCTCCCTCGCCGAAGTTGGCGATCAGTTTGATGTTTTAATCGACTTCACCGTTCCCGGGGCAACTGTTGCCAATGCCGCATTCTGTGCCGCTAACAATAAAAAGATGGTGATTGGCACCACAGGTCTGGATGCCGAGCAACATGCCCAGGTGATTGCAGCTGCTGAAAAGAGTGCCATCTGTATGGCCTCCAATTTTTCTACCGGCGTCAATCTGTGTTTTAAATTAGCTGAACTAGCGGCGGCTGTGATTGGTGACGAAACGGATATTGAAATTCTTGAAGCCCACCACCGCCACAAGATTGATGCGCCTTCCGGGACAGCATTGTCACTGGGCGAATCTGTAGCCAGAGCTGTGGGTCGAGATTTAAACGAAGTCGCTGTCTATGGGCGTGAAGGGCAGACCGGAGCGCGCGATTCGCAGACTATTGGCTTTGCCACGGTGAGAGGCGGCGATATAGTTGGTGATCACACCGTTTTATTTGCCGGTGAAGGCGAACGCGTAGAGATTACCCACAAAGCCTCAAGCCGTTTATCCTTTGCTCGCGGCGCAGTGCGTGCGGCAAAATGGTTGTCGGCTAAAGACGCTGGACTGTTTGATATGCAGGATGTATTGGGTCTTAAATAACCTTTAGCAAGTCGATAAATTTCTAATAACAACGATAGACAAAATAATACTCTTTCAATACAATGCGCTCCTAACACCGCGGCTTAAATTGCGGTCTCATTCCGAGAGGTTAGAGCACAGCAGAATATTATATTTAGCGAGATGAGACGACCAGTTTCATCTCGCTTTTTTACAAATATTCACAATCGACTGATGCCGTTATCGGAGTTACCTGTTTTCAGGTCAACGTTTTTTGTTAACTAATTAGGAGGTTGTGTGAATTCCCTTGCACCCCGGGAAGCCGTACTTGCGCTTGCAGACGGAACAATTTTTAGAGGAACTGCTATAGGTGCAGATGGTTGCTCCGTTGGTGAAGTAGTCTTCAATACAGCCCTTACTGGGTATCAGGAAATACTAACTGATCCCTCATATGCCCAGCAAATAGTTACCCTTACCTATCCCCACATCGGCAACGTCGGCGTCAATGACGAAGATGCAGAGTCGGATAGAGTCTGGGCCTCAGGTCTAGTTATTCGTGATCTGCCATTGCTCGTATCTAACTTCCGCAGCCAGCAATCTTTAGATGAATATCTAAACGAAAGAAACATCCTTGGTATTGCCGATATTGACACCCGCAAGCTAACCCGCATATTGCGTGAAAGCGGTGCTCAGAATGGCTGCATTATGGCAGGTGATGTCGATGATGAAACCGCCTTGGCAGCTGCGAGAGGGTTCGCTGGTCTGAAAGGCATGGATCTGGCAAAAGAAGTCACCACAGCAACTACCTACCAATGGTCTGAACATAGTTGGGAATTAGGTGTTGGTCACCAGCTTCAGGATCCAAGTACCACCAAATACAAAGTAGTGGCTTACGACTTCGGTGTTAAACGCAATATTTTGCGTATGCTGGTCGATCGCGACTGCGAGTTAGTCGTAGTGCCTGCCAAAACACCAGCCAGCGAAGTCTTAGCAATGCAGCCCGACGGCGTATTTCTATCCAATGGCCCAGGTGATCCAGAGCCCTGTGATTACGCTATTGAGGCGATTCAAGAGATCCTTAAAACCGAAATTCCAGTTTTTGGTATCTGCTTAGGTCATCAATTACTTGCCCTAGCCTCAGGCGCCAAAACAGCCAAGATGAAGTTTGGTCACCACGGTGCCAACCATCCAGTTGAAGATATTGAAAACAATGTAGTGATGATTACCAGCCAAAATCATGGTTTTGCCGTTGACGAAGCCAGCTTGCCCGCTAACCTAATGGCCACACACCGTTCGCTATTCGATGGATCGCTGCAAGGCATTCATCGCACTGACAAACCTGCCTTCAGTTTTCAAGGCCACCCAGAAGCTAGTCCGGGTCCCCATGAAGCAGCAGTACTGTTTGATCACTTTATTGAATTAATGCAAGCTAAACGCTAGGCACTTGCGGAGACCACATGCCAAAAAGAACTGACATAAAAAGCATCCTCATACTTGGTGCTGGCCCAATTATTATTGGCCAGGCCTGTGAGTTTGACTACTCCGGCGCTCAGGCCTGTAAAGCACTTCGTGAAGAGGGCTTTAGAGTCATCCTGGTCAATTCCAACCCAGCCACGATTATGACCGATCCGGCCATGGCTGATGCCACATACATTGAACCAGTCGAATGGCGCACAGTTGAGCATATTATTGCTCAAGAAAAGCCCGACGCACTGCTACCGACCATGGGTGGTCAGACCGCACTCAATTGCGCACTGGATTTAGCTAAGCACGGCGTACTGGAAAAGTATGGCGTAGAAATGATTGGTGCAAATGCCGACGCAATCGACAAAGCAGAAGATCGCGAACGATTTGATAAAGCGATGAAGTCGATTGGACTGGATACACCGAATTCGGGTATTGCCCACAGCATGGAAGAAGCAACTCAGGTGGGTGATCGTTTTGGATTCCCCTGTGTTATTCGTCCCTCATTTACTATGGGCGGTTCCGGTGGTGGTATTGCCTACAATCGCGAAGAATTTGAGACTATCTGTCGTCGCGGTTTAGACTTATCCCCAACCAATGAACTTCTTATCGATGAATCATTGATTGGTTGGAAAGAGTTTGAAATGGAAGTGGTCAGAGACCGCAAAGATAACTGCATTATTATCTGCGCCATTGAGAATTTTGACCCAATGGGTATTCACACCGGAGACTCGATTACGGTTGCTCCAGCCCAAACCTTGACCGACAAAGAATATCAAATTATGCGCAACGCCTCGATTAAGGTATTGCGTGAGATCGGCGTTGAGACCGGCGGATCAAATGTTCAGTTTGCGGTAAATCCCGAAGACGGACGGTTAATTGTTATTGAGATGAACCCGCGGGTTTCTCGATCTTCTGCACTAGCCTCAAAAGCGACCGGTTTCCCGATTGCCCGAATAGCCGCCAAACTGGCGATAGGCTATACCCTCGACGAGTTGCAAAATGAGATCACTGGCGGTGCAACCCCAGCCTCTTTTGAACCGAGCATCGATTACGTCGTGACTAAAATACCGCGTTTCGCCTTCGAGAAATTTGAGCATGCGAGCACCGCATTAACCACCCAGATGAAATCTGTGGGTGAAGTAATGGCAATTGGTCGCACGTTCCAAGAGTCACTGCAAAAAGCGTTGCGCGGCCTTGAAGTCGACTCCGCTGGGTTTGATTCTAAACTCACCTCAGCAATTGAAAACCCGATGGCCGAAATACATCGTCAGTTGGCCGTTGCCGGCCCAGATCGTATTTGGTTTGTGGGAGACGCATTCCGTCATGGCATGAGCCGTGATGAAATTTTTGCACTGACCAAGATAGATCATTGGTTTTTGGTGCAGATCGAAGATTTAATCAAAGACGAACTCGCACTAGGGCAGTCGACTTTGAGCGCCCTTGATTTCAACAGCCTCTATCGCTTAAAGCGCAAAGGTTTTTCTGATCGCCGTCTAGCCGATATTTTAGGCACAAGCGAGACCGCTGTGCGCGAACTGCGTTATGAATTAGCCGTACATCCGGTTTATAAGCGCGTCGATACCTGTGCCGCTGAATTCGCTACAGATACCGCGTATATGTACTCTACCTATGAGGAAGAGTGTGAAGCGCGCCCCAGCGACAAAGATAAAATTCTTGTACTCGGTGGCGGTCCAAACCGTATCGGGCAGGGCATCGAATTTGATTACTGCTGTGTTCATGCGGCCTTAGCCATGCGTGAAGATGGTTACGAAACCATTATGGTCAACTGTAACCCAGAGACCGTTTCAACGGATTATGACACCTCAGATCGACTGTTCTTCGAACCAGTCACACTTGAAGATGTTCTTGAAATTGTCCGAATCGAAAAACCCAAAGGTGTAATTGTACAGTTCGGCGGCCAGACGCCACTGAAGCTTGCCCGTGCACTTGAAGCAGCCGGCGTACCCATTGTTGGTACCACGCCAGACGCCATCGACCGCGCAGAAGATCGCGAGCGCTTTCAGCAAATGATCGACAAGCTCGGCCTGTTACAGCCGCGTAATGCAACCGCTCGCAGCGCCGATCAAGCCGTAGAATTGGCCAAAGAAATTGGTTATCCTTTAGTAGTTCGACCCTCCTATGTATTAGGTGGTCGGGCCATGGAAATCGTCTACAAAGAAGACGAACTTCGTCACTATATGAAGACCGCAGTGCAAGTCTCTGATGACTCTCCAGTACTACTCGACTTCTTCCTCCCAAATGCCATTGAGATGGATGTGGATGCAGTCAGTGACGGCAAACAAGTCGTTATAGGTGCGATCATGCAGCACATTGAACAGGCCGGTATACACTCCGGTGATTCAGCCTGTTCACTGCCGCCCTACAGTCTCGACGAAGACATACAGAACGACATGCGTGAAGTGTGCAAAAAGATGGCCCTAGAACTCGGCGTTCGCGGCCTGATGAATGTGCAGCTGGCCCTGCAGGATGGCAAGATCTACGTTATCGAAGTCAACCCAAGAGCCTCTAGAACCGTTCCCTTTGTCTCCAAATGCATAGGTAAGTCACTGGCGAAAATTGCCGCCCGCTGTATGGTCGGCCAAACTCTTGAATCTCAAGGCTTCACCAAAGAAATTATTCCACCGTATTTCAGTGTTAAAGAAGCGGTCTTCCCGTTCAATAAATTCCCTGGAATAGATCCGATTCTCGGACCAGAGATGAAATCGACCGGCGAAGTCATGGGTGTAGGTGGAACCTTTGCCGAAGCCTATGGCAAAGCAGAACTAGGTGCCAGCGACGAAATTCCAACCAAAGGTACAGTCTTTGTCAGCGTCCGTGAGCGCGATAAAGAACAGGTTCCAGAGCTTGCTAAACAGTTGTCAGATCTCGGCTTTAAAATAGTCGCGACCAAAGGCACCGCTAACATTATCGAACAGGCAGGCATAGCTGTATCTCTAGTGAACAAGGTTCAGGAAGGCCGCCCGCATATTGTCGATATGATCAAAAGCGACAAAATTAATTTGATCATCAACACCACAGAAGGGCGCCAAGCGATTTCAGATTCCTCTGCAATCCGCTCAAGCGCAGAGCAGCATAGAGTTTATTACACCACCACTATGGCGGGTGGCAGCGCCGTATGCCAGGCGCTTAATTTCCGCGGCCCAACCACCGTGCGCCGCATCCAGACACTGCATAAGGAAATCGTATAATGCAAAAGACTGCAATGACTGTCGAGGGTGAAATCGCCCTGCGAGAAGAGCTTGAGCATCTTATTAAAGTTGTTCGGCCGACCATTATTAAGGATATTGCCACAGCACGTGAACACGGCGACTTAAAAGAAAATGCCGAGTACCATGCAGCCCGTGAACAACAGAGTTTTACTGAAGGTCGAATTCAGAATATTGAAGGAAAACTGTCCAATATTCAGGTTATCGACATCAGCAAAGTCCCCCACGGTGATCGCGTTATATTTGGCTCTACGGTGACTATGATTAATCTTGAATCCGACAAGACAGTTAAATATAAAATCGTTGGCGATGATGAAGCAGATGTCAAAGTGCTGAAAATCTCATACCAGTCGCCGATTGCACGTGCGTTAATGGGAAAAGAAATTGGTGAAGTGGTGGTGGTTAAAGCACCCAGTGGCGATATTGAGTATGAAATCGATAACGTTGAGTTTATATAGTAAGGTTTGTCGTCTAGTGATCTAATAGAAGCTATCATCCAATACGCTTTTAAAGGGCTGGGGTGATGGATCTTTAATGAGTGGGTGTTAATTATTCGCTTAGTTAGTAATTAGTAAGCAGTAATTAGCAAGCAGTAAACAGTAAATTGCATCGATTTAGATTTTATATAAGGGATATATAAACCTTATAGGCAGCAAGGCGATAGAATTGGTGGGGATGGCTTATTGTGCATATAAATTTTTGCCGTTTTCCCTCATATAAGTGCTTATTTTCAGAATGTAGATTGCATAAAAAAATGCTCAGAATTATAATCAAATCTGAATATGTTTTTATAGAATACGTACAGTTAGTGCCGACGAAAAGCGTCAGGCGCTGCGGTAGCCTGTCTGCAGGTTAATAAATTTTATTCAAAATAACATAACCCATCTTGACGTAGTATAATGTCTCCCGCATTCATTCGATGAACGCGGATGGTTTATCTTTTGCATCCTACTAGTGGTTTTGTATTAAATCCCTGCGGTAGCCTGCCTGTAACAAACTGCTTCAATTCAAATGTGGGCGCATGCCTGATCAAGACATTCAATTTAAAGCGCTAAAGTTACTTGAACAAACCCCCACCTGACTCAGCGCGAGCTCTCTGAAGAGCTAGGCGTTAGTTTGGGCAAGGTCCATTATTTTGTGAAGGCTCTCGTTAATATGGGCTGGGTGAAGATGGATAGCTTTCGCCGCAGCGATAACAAGTTAGGTTACGCCTATCTTCTTACTGTAAAAGGTATTTCCGAGAAGGCTGATGTTACGGATCGCTTTTTGGCGCGCAAGCAGCGTAAGTATGACGCGCTTCGTGGCGAGATTGAGCAGTTGAGGGCTGAGTTGGGCGAGGGGCCTGCGGATCTTGGTGTTCGATAATGGCTTTTATCAATTACAGTAAGAGCTTGCGCTTTATAAAAGCTTAATTATGTTTCATATGGTTGACATACCTGCATATATGTATATTATATGAAACATTATGAAGAAAAAAATAGAAAAAATATCAGATAACGCGGTTGGTCAGCTCGCCGATATTGGGCAGTTGATAATGCAGCACCGTAAGTCATTCAAGATTACGGCAAATGCAGCCGCCGAGACAGCGGGCATATCTCGGGTGACACTGCATCGTATTGAGAAGGGTGAGTCCACCGTGAGTATGGGTGCCTACCTAAATGTCATCAGCGCTCTAGATCTGAAATTCCATCTCTCTAAAAAGGGCGATGCAGGGTGTGATCCAAACGGGAGCAGGGTGGGTCAGTTACCTGTTCGTATCCTGTTAGATGACTACCCCCAGTTAAAAGAGCTTGCATGGCATGTGCAGGGAGTCGATGAGTTATCTCCTGTTGAAGCTCACTCGATCTATGAGCGTAACAAGCGCTTCTTGGATCGTGAAAACCTCAGTGACAGTGAGTACGAGCTTATCGAACTGCTTGGAGTCGTGTTTGAGGGGGCGGTGTCTTGATGTTTATTCGTCCACATCACCAACAAATAGCAAAAGTACTTGATTCGCTGGATGCGGATTTACTGAAGCACCACAACTGTCTTTTTGCAGGGGGCACGGCGATCGCCCTGCGATATGGTGAGTACCGTGAATCGGTTGATATGGATTTTTTGGTGTCGGACTTGGCCTCATATCGACATCTGCGCAATTTA
>Ga0206127_1005900_pt1 | contig 10158 bp, 10 predicted proteins | sample Helgoland_Spring_6_FD_148646 | JGI IMG/M metagenome (GOLD analysis project Ga0206127, IMG submission 148646) | Pelagic subsurface seawater microbial communities from Kabeltonne, Helgoland, North Sea - Helgoland_Spring_Bloom_20160419_1 | ecosystem: Environmental > Aquatic > Marine > Epipelagic ...
GATAAGGGTAGTTATCGCGCTTTAAGATATTTTACGCGCTTACACAGCCACTCGCCGGAGCCATTGAGCAAGATCAGGTTGGTATTAGGTAGAGGTTTTGGTATTTCGCCGAACTACTAGTTTGAGATTGAGATCCCCTAACGCTCGCTAGGGTTGGGGCCAAATGAAACTCAAATTTCGTTGCTCCTCCGCTCAATCTAATGCTGCTGCAAAGCAGCGAGACTCTAGCGTAATTGATCGCAGACAGCTTTAATCTCGTTCATGCTTATGAATGGCGCTTGAATCCTCACCAGCTCAGTACTTTCTACATCGGACAATAAAGCATCACCCTTACCCAGCAAGGATTCCGCTCCTTTTTCGCCAAGAATTACTTCAGAATCGACACGTGATGAAACCCTAAAGGCCAGACGTGCAGGAACATTTGTCTTTATAAGTCCCTTTATAATATCAGCTGTGGGTCGCTGGGTAGCCAGCACCAGATGTATACCAGCAGCACGTGCTTTCTGCGCTAAACGTCCTACAGAATTCTCTATATCTTTACCTCCCTCCATCATGAGATCACCCAATTCGTCAATTACAACCACTATAAACGGCATTTTTAATTTACCGCGTTGCGATAAAGACTGATATTCCTGGATATTTCTTACATTATTTTCTTTAAGAATCTCATATCTACTATCCATCACATCACATAGCGATGACAGACAATCAGCTGCCTTTGACGTATCGGATATTACCTCTGCCAGAAGGTTGGGTAGCCCCTCGTATATCGAGAACTCTACCGCTTTAGGGTCAATCAATACCAATTGTGTTTGGGACGGCGGTCTAAGACCTAAAATAGATACAATCAGACTGTTGAGAGCCACCGATTTACCGGAACCTGTTGATCCGGCCACCATAAGATGAGGAAAAGACGTTAAATCTCTAACTACTGTTTCACCCAGAGACGAAATTCCAATACAAATTGGGATATTCATATTTTTAGTATGCCTGTCTACCTCCGGCATCATACCGCCGAGTGTTAGCGATGCTCTAGACTCTCTAGGGACTTCTATTCCTAGTCCGCCCTGAGCAGATGATCCAGCTGTATTTAATCGCAATGCATTCTCGGCAAAACCCATTTTTACCGCGATATCTGGCAATATTGATTTAATTTTCGACAGTTTTAGGCCGGCATCTGTATCAAAAAAATATGTCACAACCATCGGTCCTAGGTTGCGGGAGCGTACATGTATGCCAACATCAAAGCTGGCGCAACAAGCCTGTAATTGATCACTCAAGTCAATCTCACTATCTAAGCCAAAATCATCCTCAGCTTTGTGCAAACAGGCCAAACTAGGCAACATATCGGCATTCAGGGCTCCTCGCTTAATCATTGCGTTATCGGCATGTATACCGGAATTAAACGACAAATTATTAGCATGTTCGATTTTCGCTGACGCAACCGGAGGTTCAGTCTTTGACTTTTTATTTGCAGATTTAGCGCTGGGTTTAACTGTTGTTTTTTTGACCCCAACAGACTTTAAAATGGCAGGTATCAATGCCCACTTGTATGCATGATCAATAAAATAAACGGTGCCCACCAGAAACAGTATGACCGTCAGAAAATCACCCAATACCTGCGCGAAAAAATTAAAAACTATCTGCCCAATACTCCCACCCAGTCCTATAGGAGAAATTATCACCGCAATTCCAACAGTAATTATTACGAGGTTTGGGAACTTTGGCACTTGCAACTTAAACGAGAAATATTTTTTTAAACTAAATGTGATTAACCATGCGACCACAAGGATGGAGGTGATTCCTAAGAAATTTTGGTAGAGATCAGCCACCGTATCACCAAGCCCACCCATTACCGACGGCAACCCTAGATAAGACTGAAATACAGAGACCGCCGACACAGCAGTAACAATCAAAACTCCATAGGTACTGATCAGTCTGCTTAGAATTCTATTAAAAAACGGAATACGTCGAGAAATTTTAGCCATCGATTAAAGCCTCTAATATAATGCGGTTACCGATTATTTGGTACATTCGGACAAAGCTTCTTGTCTAATTACCTGTTTGCTCACAGAAGTTATAAACACAGTACCCTGCACCTGCTCCACAACAGTCTTAGCAAACGGAACATTAAATTGGTATGAACTACTCAGCAAGGATTGAGGGCGTTGACATTGCTGAGTAATCAGCTCAGCTACGCGATCCTGAAAAGCCATCAGAAACTCAAATTCGACATCTAGCGAATCCTGCTGAGCAAACTTAAACCCTAAATAGTAAAAGTGGTCATCAGCGCTGACAAAATAGCCAACCGAATTTAGACTAGATTGGTTTTCCAGCAACAAAATGTCCCAGGAAGATGAGGTGGAGGAAGAGCTGCTGAAAGAAAGCACGCCGACTATCAGCAGCCATGCCAACTTAAAAGTCGTCATCAACCTCAATGTCGCCCGCCCATGAACCAGACTGACTTTCACCTGATGAACCCGAATTATCCTCAGTTATGGATTCTTTACTCTGCTGCGACTCCGCTCTGCCTATCGAAGCTCTATCATCTGCTCGGTTGTCATATTCAGTGGCAACCTGATTTGAGCCAGACGCTACGCCCGCATCAAAAATCGCTTTGTTATTAAGCGTTTTGTCAGCTTCGGCTTTCATGCCAGCTTCCTCACCCTGAATAAAGCTTTGATCGGCATTAACTTCCTTTAGGGTGGCGTACATGTCTTTCATAATATCAGACGCCTTAACCGCTAGAGCACTGTTTACATTTGCTACAGCCACAATTATGTTTTTCCCTGTAGGCTCATGCACTGTTTCTTCTATTCTTAGCGTTTCCAATCCGCGAATAGTTAAGTTTTTGACCGACTCCTGGATATTTGCCGAGAAATCCTTGAGGATTTTAGACTCCACCTTACCATCAGCACCACGGATATCTCTTTTGAGCCTCTCAGCTGATTTAACCGACTCGACAGAGGCTTTTAAGCTCAAAATAGCTGCCTGCTTAGCCCAAAGGATCGCCTCCTCCTCCAACATTGAGTAACTGCCAGAGTCGTCGGGATCATACTCTACTGCTGAGATTCCCATAAAATTCGTGGAGCCGTCACTGGCAAGATAACGCCGCGCTCCAACCATTGAAGAGAGATTTTGCTTGTCTAACCATTCATCGATGGAGATTTTATTCTTTCTTGGCTTTCCCTTGCCCGCACCAAGCAACATACCTCTGGCTTCTAATTCAAGCTTAGGGCTCCAGACAACAAGGGAAGCAATATTATATTGGCCGCGCAAATCATCATAGCTTTCGACCTGCATCAGCGTAGTGGCACCAAACAGTGGCATGCTGGAAGTGGTCTCTATCGCTGAGCGGGTCTCCTTTTTGACCTGTCCTTGCAGCTCTGCAATTTTATTCTGCACTTCTTCTAGAAGCTTCTGCTTTTCATCTTCTATCTTTCTGGCTTTATCTAATCTCATTTTCACGTCACTAAGACGCTGCTTTTTATCTTCAGTAATTTGCTGAGAATCAAAGGTCTCATCAAGCTTTTTTATGGTCGCTTCTAATAAAGAATTTAAGCGATCCCCAAAGGTAACCCCTCGTAACTCGTCCGCCTGTGCTTGATCATAGGCTGACAACAAAACCGATGTTTCTCTTTGAGCCTGCATATAAAACTTCTGAGCCTGTGCTTCCATAGCCTTAATTTGCTTCTGCTCTGCCTCTAGCTGTTTGGCAATGGGGTTGCCAGGCACGGATAGTATATTTTCAGCACTTGCAGTCGTGGTGAAACTTTCAATGATCGTAGCTTTAGCAAGCAAAGAGGCTTCGATAGCAAGCGCTTCTCGCTTTTGCAGAAAATCAGGGTCATAGGCGTCAATGGCCTCGCCGGTTTGTTTTATAACCATGATACGATTCTTTTTGTCGTCCCAACCCCCTACTTTGAAGCCTTTATCCCGTGCTAGCTTGCGTAGCACGTTGCCTGCTTTTTGTGATGAACTCAGACCACGAGGTGCCTCTACTTTGCCGTCCTGAAACTCTGTAACAGCTGCGTTACCACCATCGTCTGAAAAGGCATTGGAGGCGATGACAAAAGCCATTGTCAGTGCAAGTCTCAAGCTTAATTCGCCGAAGTTCTTCATCCTATATCTCCCATTTTATATTTTGTAAGTTTCTACCAGTCATCATCATATTCAGACTTTTTCTTTTTAATTTTTTCTTTAACTTTGCGTTCGTTTTGCTGAGCCCTCGATGGCGCAGGTGTTTCGAGCCGACAGACAAACCTTCCGACCTTGAAATCATCAAATGTAGAAAGGTCACCTTTTGAAAGGCTGGCCGAGCTCATTTTTGGTGTTACACGCTCAACTTTAAGCTCTCCAACTTTTGCCTCAGTTCGGCCCAAAGACTCCTTAGTATAGGGATCAAAAACCTTGGGGCCACGCTCATAAACGCCGTAAACGGCACCAGCTTCGACAAGATCGCCGCCCTGATTTAAGGTGAAAACACCGCGATTTACTGAGACGACCATAATTGGATATATGGCATCAAGAATTTTAGTGCCAATTTTGGAGCTAGCAATCTCCGCCATGGCAATGTCTGGACTTGGTCGCATACCTGCGCCCATTGCTTTTTCGAAAGAGTCTCGATCAAAGCCAAGAATGGTATTGTCTGCAAACTTTACCTGACTTGTCGCAACATCTATTATTTTAAAACTGACGGTAGCCTTTCCTTCAGGAATCTTGAATGTCTTTTTAATTGTGGGAAAATATACTTCCCGGATTTGGCTGTCCACATCTTCAACTTGGCCAACAATGATGTAATCAGCTGTTAGGGTACTGCCGAGTCTGGCTAGCTCAGAGACTGGGGTAAGCGCATTAGCTGCTGCCAATGATCGCTCACCAGCGATAGCAATCATGTTTTGACGATCCAGCACAGTGAACCGCCTGGACCCCACCAGTTTACCAACCAGAGAATTAGAAAAATTACGAGCAAAAACCTCTGAGCCGGAGAAAGGTATTAACGCTATTTTTAATCTACTTGCAGATGCTGACAGTTTTAACTTAGCAATTTTGGCATCCACTATAACTACGTATTGCCCACGCTCGTTTTGAGTTTCCGACAGCACTCGATAGGAGTCAACAACGCCATTGGTTGCCTCACTGAATTGACGTTGCATATCAGTGGAGGACTGGAAAGATTTATTCTTGCCGTCGCTGGCAGACTTCGTAACCTTATTAATAGCATTACTCGCCGCGACAGATTTACCATTGACGCGGCCTATCGCCTCAGCAACGGCTGCGTTAACCGCTTCCTGAAGGGAATCACCGACACCTTTAGTTTCTACATTGACAAACTCGAGTTGTGCTCGCGCCATAAGGCTTGCAGAGAAACTCAAAGTAATGGCACATATAAATCCAACAAGGTATCGGTAATTTATTTTCATTTTTATTTCCCTTCAGATGGCAGTGTTAAAGCGATGCTAGCCTTCCATCTCGTCGCCAGATGCACCTTCAGTAGAAACACCGGCCTGCTTACCAAAGTTAATCATCGAAGACGTAGTTTTAGTCCATTCTTGTATTAACTTAGGCGTAGCTTTAGCGATATAAAGCCCTGTACCCAGCTTTTTCTTCATTTTTGCAGCTCCCATCATGCCTGCACTTTTAATCTCACTAGAAGCGCTTTTTACCCAGTCCTTGGCCTTAGGGGCCAACTTTGTCATCCTGAGCGTGCCTTTACCTAAGGGCGGGAAGGCTTTGCTCAATTCCTTCTTGCTGTCTGCATCTAAATCAGAGCCAGCGGCCATTCTCTCTTGAATTTTTTGTTCACCACTAGCCGAAGCTTCTGTTACTTCCTCCAGGCAACTCTGCGCACAGTCATCACCAGACAGACGACCCGCTTCTGCTCTAAGAGATTCCGCAGTGTCTTCCATCCCCAACGCCTTTGCAACGTGACCCTGAGCTTGTAAAACAAAGCCTAGTGCCGCCTTAAAATCTCTAACTATAGCCTCTTGGGCATCTGCTGCTGAAACACTTGAGCTCTCCTCTTCCTTCGAATCGGCTCCCGGAATCGGAATAGCGGGAAATTGAAAGGCTAAGGCTGAAGTCGATAATACTGTGAGTAAAAAAAGTGTAATTATATTTTTCATTTTGTTTCTCCTATCTAATGCCAGCGGCATTTAATTGTTGAACTATTTCGTTACTTGCAGATTCCGCAGCCTTTATTAATGCATTAGTTTCAGCAACGGTCTCATTTGGGCCAAGACCAGCAAATTGCGTTGGCTTAACTGACGCTACTGTCTCGAAGAACAGACCATCATCCTGATAGACTTGAGCCATAACTGTGGCGTAAACACGCTTGAGGCCACTTCCTGGGTCTGTATCCTTCTGGCCCACGTCCACGGTCGCTATAACTAAAATTGGGATTTTACCCGCAATAGCATTAAAGGCATTGTTCTTGGTATCTGGACTGAGATCATCACTGAAGGCAAAGTCCTGTTTGAACGCGTCTAAGTCAAAGCCAGCGAATCTGCTTGCAACCTGAGAGACATCGATTGTTTTGAAACCAAAACTTGAAAACGTCTGATTAACCGCGGCGTCCAAACCACTAGGTCGAAACACATTCCAGTTAATTTTGTCAGCCTTACTTACAGAACTACCACCTGTCTCTTTAATATTTTTTGTGCTGGAATAACCCTCAGTGCTGGCACTGGTCCCACTCATTGATGCAGTTTCTGAACCCTCGCTAAATGTAGTAGAGGCTTCGACTGAGGTTCGCTTGGTATCATAAGACTTAACAAATTCAGCTTTTCTTGCTAGGAAGACAGCAGTAATTCTGGACCTAGGGCCTGACATCTGCGCTGGTGCCGCCTTGCCCAAGAGACTGATTTTATTGACATCTACCACACCTTTTACCTTTAGCTTGAAGGATTTTCCGCTACAGCGGTGGTCGACCTGTGCATTCAAAAAATAGTCGTCAATATTCGTTAATATCTGCTGCTCATTTTCAGAGAATAGCGTTGAGATGGCGACTGACTTACCCGCAGCCCATGACTTAAGTGCGTTAGATTTGGCTTGAGACAAAACCTCATTGTATTCGCTGGTTTTCCTTGGTCGTCCGTCTTTGCATTTAGACCGCAATTCTTTATTTTGCGCACCGGTGATGGTTTCCGTGTAACCCTGGATCGGAAAAACCAAGCCTATCGTCGTAATCATTACTAACAAGATTTTTTTCAAATGCATATGTTTTACCTCAGATTATCAAAGACATCCTTCTCCAGACTACGGCTAATAGCCACAATTTTCTTGTAAGGCTTTTTAGAGAACATTTTTTCTTTAAACCACTTCTTGTCTGGCTTGGCAAGTTGAGCGCAGAACTCATCAGACAGCACAGTTAATGAATTCTTTAGTTCATTCCATTCATTAACTTCAAGCTTTTTAGACAGCTTTAAAACTCGGCCAGATTGTGCTTTTTCGCTGTAAAGTAATTCATCAAACCCAAGATCCCCTATGGATACACGCAACCCTGCAATAAACGAGGGATAAATTACATTAGCCGTCTCTTTCATGATCTTTTTATTAAAGCCAAGTAACTTTAAATCTACGAAATAATCCGCCGGAGGAAGTTCTAGTTGCACAGCATCTGCATTTTCAAAGCGCATGGCCATGGCGCCACCGATGGCCTGCCCTTTAGTGTAGGGAAGTACTGGAATGCCGAGTCTGTTCGACATGGCGGCTGAAAACTGACTAGCCACTCTGGTGTTAAAAACCTCTGTATCAACTTTGTACTTTTTAAGGTATTTGTCAGCACTCGCAGTTTGTTCGACACTCCTAACCTTTATATTCCAACTGTTGAAGGGCTTATCGAAATTTACTTCAGCAAGGCGGGAGATAAATTCATTGACCAAGTTGATTTTTTTCGATTGGTCAAAATAGACGGTCTTATAGATTTCTCGTCTGTATGCGTCGTCAACGGTTTTTGGGCTATCAGTGTAACTGGTGATAAAAGGAATGGTGCTGATAACTCTTTTCTCAGTGAAGTCAAAAAGGACTATTTGACCAAAGGTTGTCGCCTTAACCGCAAAATAACTACTACCCGTATTCTCAGCCTGAAATTGCTCTTCAGTAATGGCTAGGGCAATACTTAGAGCATTCCCAGAGTTACTATTGCCAAGACCAGATATAAAACTAACACCCTCGAGATCAACTTCGCTAATTGCTGATCTTAAGATGCTGTTATATTCAGCCAAAGCTGTCGGGCTCCCTATAATGGAGGAGGCATAGGGGGCAGCTAAATCCATATTAACCGCATCACCAATGTAGGATAGCCCCGCAAAGTATACTTGAGTAGTAGACCAGCCAAACGCAGAGTGAGATGTAGCTACTACGAAGGCTAGGCTTTTAAAAAAATTTTTCATTATTAAGGATTTTACATTTAGGTTTTTGTAATTTTTAAAGTTCTCTCTAAAGCTCTGTGTATCCACTATCCCATACTCTTTGCAGATCATCAAGGCTTACCCAATGCAGCCAAACTATCCACAATGCTCTCGCTCTCGCTGACTAGCCTCTAATGCCTCGCCGGGAGAGTACGCTAACCCATATGCATCTTTAATGGTTGAGAACAATTTAAGATATTTACATTTATTCTCCGGAGGTAACCAGGTATCCGGTCCTTTGGCACCCTTCTGCCGATTTAATCGCATCTCAACCGCCAGAAGATTCAAAGGGTCATTAGCAAATTTAATGCGCTTTGCCTTTGGCCAACTTGCCGCCCCATGCTGCCATGCCCATTTGAGGGGCACCACATGATCAATATCCAACCTTGATGATTTAAAAACCAATTGACCTGAGTAGGGAGACAGCCAACTCCCCTCTGCCACCTGGCATTGCTCAAATGATTTAAATTTCACTTGCTCAAGAGACTGGGTAATTAAAGTCTCGTGTCGAGTATTTTGGCAGTCACCGTCATCATCAGACCAACCACGACCAAAGGCTTCTCTGGAATAATTAGAGCTAGACTCATCTAACAACGAAACGCTATCGCCGACAGAAGATTGATTTTTTTCACCCAGGGAAAGAAAGTCGGAGATTTTTACGTTGATCATCGGCGTATCACCCGAGTTGGGCTGCAACCACGCCAAGACAAGCAATGACCCAATCAGCACTACTATCTTCTTTGCGAACATAAATACGCCCCTCTCCCAACTTATTGTTTCAGCGGTCTAACGCCGCCTAGGCTTCATAGTAGTGTTACTTAGGTGTTGATAGCAAGAGAGGCCTAAGTAATGATCAACCAGCTAGTGTATGTTACCTCTCTGTATTGTGGTGAGAAATGTGCTTGGTCAAGAGACGCTGTTGATAAGATTTGGCGGGCAATAAATTGGAAATTTTCGGGTGGGAGGATTCATGTAAATAGTGATAAGCTTATTTATCGCACGCCATGATTTGGATTGGGATTTGGCTTCGTTTTGTTGCTTTTTTAGTCTAGTCTTGGCGAACCGCTCTGGATAACCGAGCGATGCCATTGCGCTGGTAGCGTATCAGTTTGTGGGTGTCCGAAGAGCGGCGGGATACCGGCCCACCCTTTCGCCGCTCTTGCCTCTGCATGCTGGTAAAAAAAGCTGCCATGTCTCGAACATCTTCGGGCTCACTGCCCGACGGGCTGAGCAACTCTCTAAAGATAGGGATCGAGGCCTTAACCTTCATATCACGCATAAACTCATTGACCGGCTCGGGCCTGGTGTAGGTGTCGTAATAGGCATCCATCACCCGTCGATAATTAAGGAGTCCCGCGGTAATATCGGCACAGGCAAAGGCAGAAAAGCCCTCCTCCGCGATTAGCTCGACAAGAGCCCTGTACTCAGACGAAGACTCAAAGTCGGGGGCACTGTTTAGACCATGCTTGCGGGAGTTTTGGCTGCTGGCCCGCTTCCCTGCAGTCGATCTGGGGCCGGTTGATTTTAGCGCATTGAAACGATTTGCAAGGTTTCTAGGATTGTTCGGCGTCAAGGGTCAGCACCCCCTTCACCGGCTGCTTTGACTCAAGTGCTGCCAACTCAAGGTCCATACGCTTAATCAGGCGTGACTTATAGTCTATGGAGTCGATACTCCGCTGAAGATGCCTCATCGTTTGGTGCTGACGGTGAATCAGATCATCCACCATCTTGATGTGCTTGGCCGCAT